>VMHT01119389.1_pt1 | contig 12691 bp, 9 predicted proteins | sample 4693611 | NCBI WGS metagenome assembly VMHT01 (sample SAMN12280063, study PRJNA550983) | marine metagenome | isolation source: seawater sampled from same location over 5 years 0.02-0.2 micron viral filtrate | place: USA: collected off the coast of southern California halfway between the port... ... | reverse complement strand
ATAATTAGATAATAATGAAATTAAAAAATAATAAAACAGCAAAATTAAAGTATAATAAAAAAAAAACACTTAATAAAATAAAGAAAATAAATTTATCAAAGAATAAAAACAATAAACATAGGAGAAAATTGAGTAAACGTTTAATAAAAAATGAAAATATTTCAAAAGGTGGCGATTTTGGTGCTTTTTCAGTACCTTTTTTTGCGGCGGCTACTAAAGGTATTTCTAGTGCATTAGTTGCAAAATCTGCAATAGCAGGTGCATTAGCTACAAAAGCCATTGGTGCAAAAACGACAATTGTAACTGCCTCTGCTGCTGCTGTTGGTGCAATGGGAGCTACACATGCAAATGCAGCAATTGCAGCGTCTATTCATAATTTACATCTTTTTATAGCAGCAAAAAAATTTGCTACATTAACGCCAATAAAAGGTCATGGTCTTTATTATGCTTTAGGTGGCAAATTAGATAATTTTTCATATACAAAAAATTTTTTACATTCACATATTATATTACAAAACGCACTAGTTTCATCTCAACAAACATCATCATCAGTTAACTATATATCTACAGTAGGTCAGTATATTTCTCAAAATTTTATTACAGATATAGAATATGTCGGATATACTACTGGGGCGTACATGGCTCAAAAAATGTGTGGGTTTAATATAATAGGTACACTTATTTCCCAATGTATATCAAGTAAAATAGGTCCAGGATTAGATGTTATAACTAATCCAGATAATTTTATAGTCCCATTTATAATATTTGCACATACTGTTCATGATTTATTTGAAGAAAAGTATAATTCGACATTTTCTACAATTGTATCTCCTTTATCAAGAAAAACCGACTTAATTAATAAGTCAGATGCGTTTGCTAAACAGGCTAAAGAAAATTTAGAAAAAAAAAATTTACCAGAAGGATTTGGTAAAACAATAGTTGTATATGGTGCAGATGTATTAAAAAAAATTAATACTTTTACAAGAGATATTAAAAAGTTTTTATCAACATTTCAAATGGGACTTACTAAATTATTAGTAAATATTGATAATAATCTTTCAGACCATCAAGTTCTTCCAGAGTATAATGAACAAGAGAATGAAATTCCTCCACATGCTTCACATTATCATTACGATGCAGAACAATATAACATTGGTGATCATGTGAAAAATATTCAACGTAGGATTGAAGATATGATTAATAGTGAAGACCCAAATCAGTATAAAAGTATTAGAATTGTTTTTGAAATAATTCAATATTTTTTACATAAAAAAATAGATTTTTTAATTGAAAAACAAAAAATAAATCAACAAAAATTAATCAATATGAAATTGAACAATATAGATGCAATAACGCAATTCGACATTGATCAAAATATTAATATTATATACAGATTACATAACCAATTATTTGAAATAAAACAGCACATAAAAAAATTATTAAATAATAATGTACCTGATGAACCATCATTAAAAGAAAAAATTGATGATTTCATAAACCAGATAATAAGCGCTTTACAATTTACCAAACAAAGTGCCCTGCTTGGTATGACCGCTACAAATTACATGGGAGCTGTTTCGCTTATAAATGATCGCTATGGATATGATGAAGTACATAAATACGGTATGGAAGAGCAATATTTTTATATTATTTTTAGTAATCTATCAGATTTATCTATATTATCTGAATTACTAGATATAGTGAGTGAAGAAGCCGTAGTAAATCAAACATATTTGTATATTTTCTTAGAAACAATATCTGCAGATTTTTATCGCAAAGCACTTAGTACTTTATTATTTACAGATGAAATAACAGGTATAACTAATTTAATAGGTTTACAAGGGGTTGAAATAAATATTCCTATCACGGGTACTGAAAGTGTTACAGAAACACTACAACTAATGAATGAAGATACTGAAAAATTCAATAAATTTTTTGAAGAAAGGAAGAACCTTCAATTAGGAAATATAACAAATCAGTTAAGAGATATCATTGATAAAGAGAGAAGTCAAGCTCCCGGACATCATTTTAGCGACTTATCAGAAGATGAAAAGCGAGAAATTATTTTTAATGAAATGCATGATTTAACAGAAACATCAATACTTTTTACTACTATTGGAAATTTAAAAACAAATAAAAAAATTGAATCTATGATTGTTAATGCATTAGACAAACATGAATTACCAGAACCAGAGGATTTAGAAAGAATTATAAATGAAGAAGATACTTCTTTGGATGCAGACACAAAAAAACAATGTGAGAAATTCGTCGCAGATTTCAAGGGTTATATTGCTCGATCTAAACACAGACTAAAACACCGAAGAAGAAAAGGAAGAAGAGGAAGAAGGTAGAAGTGATACGCCAAGCACCCAATCGGTCGTTGAAAATCTAATAAACGTTATTTTCTCCGACATTAATAATTTTATTTTTTAACAATTCATATTCTTGAGTATCTTTATCTAATTTTAGTGCATCTTTCATATCTTTTAATATTCCATCAATATGAATGTTTTCTTCTATACATTCTAAAATTTTTGAATTATTCATTATTTCATTAAAAATATTTCGTTCTTCTTGGTAATTAATACTTTTTACAGATTTTTTTAAATGTAATAATAAGTATTTTTCAAAACCTAAATTATCAACAACTTGGTTTATAAGTTTTTGATTTTCATTCATTAGATGTTTAACTATATATTCAGTTAATTTACCACTAGCATTTTTTGTACAACCATAATAAATAACACTTTGTGCCAAATATAAATTAGAAAAAATATCAGCCATTGTTCCTGAAAGCATTTGTTCTCTTTTAATTGCACCTCCTTTTAATGCAACAAAATTGGTTAAACAAGCAAAATCTATAACTTGTTGATCAAGTGATTTGCTGAAAGAAAACGATTTCATATATAAAACAATACTATGAGTAAAAATGTCATTAAAACTTTCTTCAAATTCATGCATGTTGTCATTAAGAATGCTATTTAATACAGGAAAAATATAAGGATGACTTTTATTTAATCCTTGGCCAAAAATAATTAATGAACGTGTTAATGTGTTAGATCCTTCTACTGTAACGCCAATTGGAGCCGATCTATAATATTTTTCTAAAAAATTACTATAGCCTAAGCAAATACTTGCACCAGCATGAATATCCATTGCATCACTTAATACAACACGTGCACGTTCAGTTGTTTGTTGTTTCATTATAGCACTAATAACTGCTGGAGATTTTCCACTATCTAAAATATCATTTGTCATTAAGACGGAAGATTGAATAATCCATGTATTCAAAATAATTCTATTGAACTTTTCTTGAATAGCCTCCATTTTTTCTAATGGCATTTTGAATTGTTCTCTAATTTTAATATAATGGTATATACCAAAACTAGCAACTTTACTACTAGCATTTGCTGTTGCAGGTAAACAAATACCTCTACCTGCAGAAAGACATTCCATTAACATTTTCCATCCATTACCTGCATTTTCTTCACCACCAATAATATTTTCGATAGGTATTTCAAGTTCTCCTTTTAAAGTACCATTAGGAAATCCAGCATTTAAAGGATTATGATAACTTTCTTGTTTAATTCCACATGTATTTGATTTTACCAATGCAACTGTAACTCCAGGAGAACCTTTTTCCAATAGATTATTAGGATCATTTAATTTAAAAGCAACACCGATTAAATTAGCAATAGGACCTAATGTAATATATCTTTTATTTATTGATACATTAATAACTTTTTTACCATCTTTAATAACGATTTCACCTTCATCTATGGAACCAGTAGCATCAGAACCATTGTTTGGACCAGTTAATCCAAAACAAGGAATATAACTTCCATCTGCTAGCTTAGGTAAATATTCATTTTTTTGTTCTTCAGTACCATAAACACTAATAAGTTCTCCAGGACCAAGAGAATTAGGTACCATTGCTACAACTCCTAATGCAGGATCAACACTGGTAATCTTGGTTAATACATTAGAAAGTTCATTTACTGATAATTTAATTCCACCATATTTTTCATCAATTAAAAAACTAAAAAATTTATTTTCAGCCAAATAATTAATATATTTATTATTGTTGTTGTTAGGATAAATCCGTGAAAGATCATATAAATCAAATAATGATGTTAGTTTTTTTTCACTTATTTTATTATTAAAAACAAAATTTTTAGGATATACAAGTTCACCTTGTAATATAGATTTATCAATAGATGTATTACCGCTTTGTAATGCAATCATTTCAGTATGAGAAATTTTTGGTATTTTTCTCTTTACAAAATTAAAAATATTTTTAATCATTATAAAATAATATTGTATATATTTTTAAATAAAAATAGACTATTATATATAATTAATGGATGAATTAGTAGCTTTATTAAACCCCTTGGTACAAAGTTACAAAAGAAGACTATCTTTCAAGCAGAAATTAGCAGAAATGACATCTTATGTTTTACATACAACAACTGACAAATTAATAATAATAAATAAAATATTCAAAATAAAGAGAATTTTATTAATGATACAAAAAATCCAAAATTTACCTTTGTTAATGCATGGGTATTTATATGATTATATAGATGAATTATGGAAATTATTAATTCAAGAAAATGGATTTATTAATATAAGAGAGACTTTAAATGAATTAGGATTGGATGTAAAAGTAAAGAAAGTAAAAAAGTATTCAGAAGATAAGAATTTTGTATGTTTGTATGATTATATGAATAATTATTTGTATAATATCCAACCAATAAATTGCTTAGTTACAGAATGTAAAAATGAAGAACAAACAATAAATATAACACAAATTAGACCAGGTTTACCCGAATTAGATGGTAAACTTTATGGACTATGTGTAATAATTGAACAATTTACTTATACATTGCGAATATATGGTTTAGTAGATGCAGATCAATTGAGATTATATAGAAATCAATTACCTTTATTTATTCTATATGATGATTTAAACAAAAAATATAAAATAACAAAAAAAGAGGCACAACCATATATAAATTCAATTAGTTATAGAGATTTTCTAATACATGATGTAAGACAATTAACAAACAGAATAAAACATTTTAAGGATAAATATAATTTTTATAAAACCGCTGATTTTACACTCGTATTGAGTGAATATGAGTTTTTAACAGAATACATGAAGGTAGATTTAATAAGTTTTTTATTAGAATTAGGGTTTGTGGATTTGGCTAATTATTTATATAAAAAAAAATCGTTTCCTGAAAAATATTTAGATTGGGACTTACAAGGTAAAATACAACTATTTAAATGTCCATCACCAAAATCAAAAATGGATGTAGAGAAGCTTCCATATGAATTTAGGATATCTGGAATGAAGGCAAGTGAGAAAATAAAATCAAAAGCATATGAAAAATTAAAAACAATGAATGGGTCATCTGAAACAGCACCAAAGGCACAAAAATATTTAGATGGTATATTAAAAATACCATTTGGTGTTATAAAAAGTGAATTGGATTTAAATGATCCAGGAAAAGGTCTATATGAAGATTTTATAAAACTTTTTCCAAATATAAAAAATAGTTATGGAAACAATTATATAAAATTTTTTAAAGAACATTATAATAATTATCAATGTAATGAATTTTGCGATGAAGCAATAAATACAATTATGAAGGCTCGTGAGAACCAACAGAAATATTTACAAAAAGTGCAAGAAATTTTTGAAAAATATGTTCATGGCCATGATTTAGTTAAGACACAATTAAAACGTTTATTAGCACAATGGATATCAGGTGGTCAATCGGGAATTGTTTTAGGATTAGAAGGTCCACCCGGAAACGGAAAAACAACATTAATTAAAAGTGGATTAGCAAATTGTTTGGTAGATGAAAAAGGTAGTCCAAGACCAGTAGGTTTTATTCCATTAGGAGGTTCATCGAATGCATCATCATTGGTAGGTCATGGATTTACATATCAAGGTTCAACATGGGGGCGAATAGTAGATGTATTAATGGATTGTCAATGTATGAACCCAATATTTTTATTTGATGAATTAGATAAAGTAAGTAGAACAGAGCATGGTATGGAAGTAACAAGTATATTAACGCATTTAACTGATACAAGTCAGAATAATGAATTTTATGATAAATATTTCGATAGTGTACCATTAGATTTATCCAAAGCACTAATGATATTCACATTTAATGATAGAAGTAAAATAGATCCAATATTATTAGATAGAATGACAATAATAGAAACAAAACCATTATCAATAGATGATAAAAAAATAGTAACAATGAAACATTTAATACCACAAATAACATCATTAGTTGATTTAGAGCCTCATGAGATTAAAATAGGAGATGATGAATTAGATAGTTTAATATGTGATTATACTTTTGAAGCAGGTGCTCGTCAATTAAAGAAATTATTAGAATCATTGATACAAGAATTGAACTTACGTCGCTTATGTAATCCAGAAACGCAATTAATAATAGATCATTTCTTAATAAAAGAAGTATTTAAACATAAGAATAAAATACGAAGAGAATCAATAACATTAGAACCAGTAATAGGACAAATAAATGGTATGTATGCAAATTCTTATGGATTAGGAGGAATACTTCCAATACAAGTAGAAAAATCTTATACAAGTAAAACATTAGTATTAACAGGAACTCAAGGTGATACTATGAAAGAATCAATGAGATGTGCAGAAACAATTGCAATAAGTTTAGTTTCAAAAGAAATACCTGATTTTAACAAAGAAGATATGAAAGGAGGATTGCACATACATTGTCCAAGTACCGGAATGCCAAAAGACGGCCCATCTGCAGGTGGAGCAATATGTATAGCAATATATAGTTTTTTATGCAATAAATATATTAATCAAGATATAGCAATAACAGGTGAAATAGATTTATTAGGAAATATATTACCAATTGGAGGTTTAGAAGCAAAATTAGTAGGAGCAAAAAAAGCAGGAATAAGAAAAGCTTTAATACCAAAAGATAACAAGTTTGATTATGATTTATTAGTACAAGACGGAAAAGATCCAGTAAATGAAAATTTTAAAGTAATTATAGTGGAAACCATATATGATGCATTACCTTATTTTATAGTAAAAGAAAAAGTGAAATTTGATAATAATGAAAATAGTTTAATAGAGTTGTAAAAAATATAATTATAATAAAATGTTACGAAATGCAATAATTTCGTATAATAGATATGGTCAACAAAAGCAAGGTGTAGAATATGGTCCCAACTTATTGAAAAAATTTTTGAAAAAAGATATTAAAATACATGAAACAAAAAAAGACAAATGTTTATTTAGTAATTTACATAATATATATATAAATAACTGCAACGTGGAGGGTTCAAGAGTTAATATAGGAGGAGATCATTCAACAACAATAGCTACTGGGGCATATACTTTAAATCATTATAAAAATCCAAAATTTTTATGGTTTGATGCACATGGTGATATAAATGATTATAAAAATTCACCAACAAAGAATTATCATGGAATGGTATTATCTTATTTAATGGGAATATCAAAAAAACACAAACCATATTATTTGGATAATTTTTTAAGTTATAAAAATCTAATGTATATAGGAATAAGAGATTTGGATCCATATGAAAAATTGATCATTCAGGAATTAAAAATACCAATAATAACTGTAGATGAAGTAAATACAAATACTGAATTATCAATAAAAAAAATAAAAGAGTTTATTAAAAATGATCCGGTACATTTATCTTTTGATGTTGATGGATTAGATCCACAATATATATCGTCAACTGGAACGCCTGTAGAAAAAGGTATGCAATTTGATCAAACAAAACATATATTAGATAACATAATAACAGATCAAATAGTAAATTTGGATATATGTGAATATAATCCGGAATTAGGAGATAATAAGAATTCTTTAAAAAATACAATAAAACTATGGGAAAATATTGTTATGTAATTATTTATATAAAATTTCGGATATCATATTATTCCAACAATTTGAACTATGAACATTTTTCATATACCATTTATGGCAAGAAGTTGACATTTCTTTCCATTTATTTTCATTTATTAATTTTATTTTTTCACTTAATTGTTCAGGATTTTCAGCATAAACATAATGTATATTTTCAATAAGTGGTTCCATGTAAGATGAAATATTTACATCAGGTGTAATAATTGGAACAGTGCCCCATGCCATTAGTTCAACTTCACGGTGGCATTTTGATCCATAACCACGTAAACAAAGGCCATATTTAGCACCACGTATTTTTAATAAATATTCTTCATGTGAAAATAAATGTTTTGTACCTTTTGTACAATGATATTCAGATATTACTTCATTCCAGTTATGCTTGGTAAAATTATTATTTGATCGATATTTATCTTGAACATTATTTTCAATATTACCTATAAAAATAGATTCAACGCTTCTTTCAATATAAGATAATAAATTATGAGAAGTCAATAATTTTTCTAATAACATAGGTTTTCTTGGCCAAAAAATCCAAGGTTTTACAATTAATTTGGAATATTTATTAGACATTATTTTCCCTTCAATATCTACACTGCCATTACCTAGCAATAATAATGAAGCACTATTAAGCTCATTATTGCACCATTCAACAGTAGGTCGATCATATAATAAGATATTAGGTTCAAGCCAACAATGTATTGATTGTGGATGGAATGATATATCAACATCTTTATTTTATTTTTTAACATGATTGGTATTTCACGAAAACTATCATTTTTATGAAATGCAATTCCATTTAATGGTTGTTTTGGAATTTTAATTAACCATTTATTATTGATAATTCTATAAATAATTGCTAGTATTTTATACATGTTTGCTTTTTGTAAATGATTTAAAATAATAAGATTGAACTCTTTAAAACGAGGATCTAGAAAATGAGTATGAATAAATTTAAGTGGTTCTGACTTATAATAAAGTTTGTCGCGGGGCTTAGATGTTATATATGACGCAATAGTTTCTTTTGGTTCATTCGACAATAAATAACGCCAACATTGTAGATTATAATTTTCACCGAATTTAAAATTTTCATATTCATTTACCAAATCATCAATAGATGCTTGATCAAAATATCTAGAATTTTTTGTATATTCTATCCACTTGACAGGAACATTTTTATTTTTTGTCCACAACATACCGCCATTATAGTAACCTGTTTCTAGTAAGTATTTTTTTTTGATGTATTGTGGAGAAACTCCAATTTCTTTTGTATTATCAATACCATTTATAACATTTGTAATAATAATATCACTATCTAAAAATAACGTATCTTTTTCTTTATTTATAGCATATTTTATAATATTTGCTTTTGCCATTTGAAAATCACTCCATATACCTTTTGCTACCATAGATTGACGATCTAATCCAGAGTACTTATCTAATTCTACATACCAATTTATTTTCATACGTGGTTGTGGTGTCATGTTATTAATAATATCACGAGTTTTACTATCACATAATATATAAATATTTTCATTAGTGTGATAAATAGATAATGATAATAACAATCCAATTAATTCAAATGCGCAATTACATGTACATATAGTAGAAAATGATGATGGTTTAGACATATATAATTATATAAATACTATTTTATATAAATTTTTTACAAATGCAGTAAAATTCTTGGAAAATATTATAATCTCATTTATATAATGTCATTTAATTCTTTGCGTGATAAATATGTTAAAGATGCTACACATACAAAAGAACAACCAGCAAATATTTTAGATCAACTACCGTCATATAATTCATATGAAACAAACGTTTTTATTGATACATTAAATGTGGAATATCAAGAACAATTGTCATTGAATAGATTATTAAAAAATGAAAATGTAGAAGAGCAATCTCAAAAGGTAAAAGATTTTGTTAAAGACAATAATGATAATATTAATAATGAGTTATCAACTTTAGAAGAAATCACACGTGATTTAAAAAAATTATGTAATGAAAATAAAGCATTGGAAGATGAGACAAATGAATATGAAGAATTAGTAAAGTCACAAGAATATTGTGAATTAGCTGAGAAGATGCGTAAAATAAAATCATTAAAAAACGATATACTTCATTTTTTAGATGGCGCTGGACTGCGGGTCCAGCAATTTTAGATTTATATTCTACATTATCATTAATAGAAATATTATTTGCTTTACAATTGCGTATTATTTGCGAAGAAAAAAAATATTGTTGTTGTAAAATATTTTGAATTATTTTTTTATATAAAAAAAAAATAATATGATTAAGTATAATGACGGCTATTCGTCCTACTGATTCTGCACTCAGAGACAAGATTGCTTCTGACAGATATAATGAAATATTAAACAATACAAATGTCAAGTATACAGAAATGGATAAATACATAACTAACTTAGAAAGTGATATCCTTTCCATTAAAGATTTTGAAAATGAAATGTTAGCAGACAAAGCTCGTGGTTACGATGTTGGAAGCTCATTGGATACATTAGGGTTTCAGAAAGATTCGTTACAAATTGATTTAGATTTTTTTGTTCATATGAAAGCAGTTTATATTAAAAAGCTTTATGGTGATTTACATCAATATTGCGATGCTATTATTGAAGATGCATTGCTTATAGAAGAAATACCTGCAAATTTTACAAGGGAGTCTGTTAAACAAAGAAAATTCAGAAACATGCGTCCATACCCTCCACCAACAATTCCAAATCCTGCTCATTTAGATGCTGAAGGTAATCCAGTTGAAGGTGAACCAGCTGAAATTCCTGATCCTACTGCTCGTTACGATATGAATGAGATTTTTGCTTTGATTAATTGTGTAACAGCAAACTTAAGAGAACTTGCTGATGATATTGGAACATTTGATGTGCGTATTGCTAATGCACAAGAGAAAGAAAAACGTGGTTTCAATGTTGGTAATTTAATAATGAATTTAGAATCTCAAAAGCAAAAATTGACATTAGAGTTTGATGGATATATTACAAGATTAAGCAAGTTCTTGGAAATGAATGAAAAATTTTCAGGAAGATGTTTAAGTAGAATTAAATCAATTTCAGAAGAAATAGTTTCATCTGAAGAATTGATGAACCAACAAGCACAAAATGCTCCAGTTGCTCAACAACCTAATCCTTAAATAAATATTTAAATGTATATATTTATTTAATTCTTTTACTAATAGTAATAATTTTTACTAACAAATAAATTGCAACAACAGAAATACCTATAATTATGTATTCATTCATTTGATTTAAAAAACATATACCAATTAATATAGCCACATGTGTTAGTATAATAGTATATGAAATAATTAAGTTCGTTTTATTAATTTTTTGTTTTTCAATTAATACTAATAATAAAACGTCCAAAACAATGATCGCAACAATTAAATAAGTTATATCTTCCATTATATATTTAAATTATATAATTATTTTTGAATTAATGGTATGGTTAAACATCGCAATTACCTGTAAACTGCTTGCAAAACCTTTCAGCCGTATAGACTTCATAGTATAATTTGGTAAGTTCATATGAGACAAATTTTTCAATTGATTTAAGATCTGCAAACTTCTCAGCATTTTTTTGATTCACATCGTCTACCCTTTCATTTTCAGCAAATTTATCAGCATTTTCTTCATTCACTATTTCTGGTTGTTTCTCATTTTGAACCTCCTCTTGAAGCTGCTCTTGATGCTCATTTTGAAGAGATTTTACTTTCCCATAAATCGTACTTGCAGTTTTATTAAATAAATTTTTTATACTAGGTATTGTTGCTATAATATTTTTTGTAATATTAATTGTTTTACCAATTGGAGTGTTTGAAGTTATTGCAGATTTTATTTTAAGAAAATCATTATAACCTGCTCTATTAATTTCTGCTACTATTTTTGGAATAAGTGTAGAAAAAATTAATGATGGAATAAAACGACTAGTTCCTTGAGAAAATTTTTGAATAAAATAATTATTACTATAAGGAGAAAAACTATATCTATGTGCATTAATATCATATATACATAAAAAACGTATCATACTACAATATGAATTAATAACTGATCTAATTACATTACTTTTATTTTTTATTTTTTCAAGTTCATCTGTTCCAATACCAAACCATAATAACCATTTAGCTTTATCAAATATATTTTTTATAAGTTCATTAATATCCATCAACATATGTAAATTACTCTTATTTTCTGTAAAAAATTCTTTAATAGGTTTTATTATTTCAGATAAAATATGAAAAAGAAAGTCACAAATCTCTTCGTCGATTCGTTGTATATTATTAGGATCTTTCCTAGGTATAGGTAAGTTATTTTGAGTGTTTATTGGTGTATCTCTATATATTAAGGAAGTATTTGTAAATACTTTTAGAAAATCATCTATTGCTGGATGAGAAAGTATGTAAAATAAATTATATTTGTTGTCTAGCAAACTTTTATTATCTAACCAATCATGATAATCTCTAGTGCTTTCAGTAGCATTTTTGAAATGATTTGTTACTACTATAGTTATATTACTAGTTAAACTAGCTGGACCAAAAACGCCATCGGCAAAGAATTCCAAAGGTGTTCTTCCACCTTTTAAATATTTTTTTTTACTTTTTTTATTATATCTAGATTTGTTATTTTTAAAATTTATACTTTTTTTATTAAATCTTTTTTTTTTATAAGATTTTCTATTTTTTT
>VMHT01000358.1_pt1 | contig 12694 bp, 29 predicted proteins | sample 4693611 | NCBI WGS metagenome assembly VMHT01 (sample SAMN12280063, study PRJNA550983) | marine metagenome | isolation source: seawater sampled from same location over 5 years 0.02-0.2 micron viral filtrate | place: USA: collected off the coast of southern California halfway between the port... ... | reverse complement strand
GTGGTTAGATCTATTTCTGAAATGTATCGTATTCATGGATGCCCAACTCAAGTACTAGCTGCATCTATCCGTACTGTTCAACGTGCTGTACGTTCTTGGTATAATGGTGCTAGTATTGTAACAATGCCACCAAAGATTTTCGAACAAATGTATGAGCACATATTGACTGATAAAGGTTTAGAAATTTTTGAACATGATGCAACTCTTATAAACAGAAACTGAAAATGTCAGGGTTATCTTTTACTGAAGGTCTTCAAGTAGAATATAAAAATAATCGTGGATTTATAAAATTTATTGATGAATGTGGAATTTATTTGACAGTTTGTATGGGAGATAATCTTGAAAGCAGTAGAGATATATGCTTAGTTGTTTACTCATATGAGTGGGATAAAATAAAAATAATTAAAGAATCTGTAAAATAAATAAAACTGCACAGTAGAAATTTATGCTATCTACAAAATATCGTCTTAAATTAGAATTTATTTGTAAATGTATTGCAAATGGGGAAGATGTAAAACTTGAAGATATGATATGGGCAGATAAACTTGCCAAATCAAATACCACTGCAAGTGAATGGTTAAAGAAAGCAAGAAGACAATCTGCTCAGGATATTCAAGAGGGTAGTATGGATGATTTTATGAATAGGATGGGACTAGGTGATCCCGACCCATCCAATTATAAAAAGGGATTTGATTCTGCTAATGATGTGCTAGAATGGTTTCAACGAGACAAACCTGATGATTGGAGACAACGTGACTAAATTTGGACCAACAAATCCATTCGTTAATGATGATGAAGACACTGCATTACGTATTGCTAGTGCTCTTGAACGAATTGCAGATGCTCTAGAAAAAGGAGCACATGTAAATATTGACCATGCCCACATTGATAAAGTTGACGGTAAAATAAGAACACATGAGGAACGTTGGTAATGAATAGTCAGAACAAAAATGAAAAATCTGAACATTATTATGAGTATGATCGTAATGATCTAAGCAGAAAAAATCCCTTCCTTAATGAAGAATTGGAGAAAATTCGTAATGAAGGTGGATTTGAATGGACACCCCTGTCTGATAACAGGCGTGATACAACTAACAAAGTTATTGCCAATATCCTCATTGAAAACCTAGAAAACCTTTTAGGTGGTAAATCTAAACACTATATGTGTTATGATAAAACTAGTCAACATGAAAAAATTGTGATAGAATACAATAATAAACGTATAACACAAGAAAATTATGACTGATAAAGAAAAATGGAATAGAGGATTGGATTTATTCATTGAGAGTGTTCATAAACCAGATTCTAAGTTAAGAGGATGTGCTCATAACCAAGAATGTTATCATGAACTTATGTGGGTACGTGATAATGTTCTTGAATATCTTAGCACCTTAAGGCATCACTAAAATGAACAAAACTGCAACAATTTATTCGAGAGGAAGTCAAGAATGTGAGAGAATAAAATCTCTCCTAGAAAATATTGGAATCAATGTTTATGAAGTTTTACTTGGAGATCATTTTAACGATAAGCAGTTTCATGCAGAATTTGGATCAGAGGCAACTTACCCTCAGATAAGCATTGGTTATAAGCACATCGGATCCATGAAAGAAACACTACAATACCTGAAAACCAATAATTTGTTTAGTCATGGGAATGTTTGACGAGATTATCAACGATTACAAACCGTTAGGTCTTGATTTTGAGAGAGATCTGCACACTAAAGATCTTGATAATTTGATGCATAGATATTACCTTGATCCATCTGGTAAACTATATCTAATTGACTATAGTGGGACGCAAAACTTCACTATTAATAAAAAGGATGAAATATTTCCATTTTTTCATCATGTCCCTAATGGAAATAAGGGAAAAGTTGCAGCTTGCACTTTAACAGATTATGTGGTAGTATATCCAAGCAAATGGGGAGGTGATTGGCGAGAACTACCTGAAGCATGTATTCATTTTGTTGGTGGTATAGTTCGAGATTTTTATTATGGAAAACATTTTCAAATTGGCAATAAAAGTAGCCGAGCAATCCCCTTCAAAAAAGAAGGTGGGAGCAGTTTTACTTAGAAAAAATCGTGTTATTGCAACCGCAGTAAATCTTGAAACTAAAACTCATCCCATTCAGGCATTCTGGGCAGAGAAAGTGGGTCGTCCTGAAAAAATCTTTCTTCATGCAGAACTTAGTGCTTTGATTAAGGCAAAAGAAAGTGCTGATAAAATTATTGTTGCAAGACTTGGTGGACTAAATTATACTGAACTACGAATGTCTAAACCATGCCCCGTCTGCTCTGCATATCTTCATGAATGTGGAGTTGAACATATCTATTATAGTATTGCAAATAATAAATTCACTTACGAATATTGGGAGAAATAAATGTCACACGAATTTGAAATGTATTCAAAACTCGGTTGCAGTCACTGCAAGAGCCTTAAACAACTTTTTAAATTAAAGGATATTCCTTTTAGAGAATATAGATATCCAGAAGATTTTAAATCTGAATTTTTTAAGGATCTATTTGGGAAGAATGCAACTTTTCCTCAAGTTATTCATAATGGTATTAAGATTGGAGGGGCACATGATACCATTGTTTATATGAAAGAAAAAGAAATTATTTAACACTAAATAATTACAGTTGCCGGTCGGAGGTGAATTAAGTTTCTAAATTGGTCATTCAAATTTTTTAGGATTAGGAAAAACAAATGCTTGCAACTATACTCACATTTGCTTCATTGTTCTGCGTAGGATCTTTAATATTAGGTTTTATGTTAGGATGGTTTGCAAATACTTATTACAATGATTACATTGAACGTATATCTACTCCTCAATTGCATCCAGAAATGTATGATGAAGAAGGAAACTTAATTCATTCCAGACTATTATCAGTCACTTTTGAACCCAGTTCAATTTTTGACTATGATGATGAAGATTAAATACTAGTAAACAATTTTATTTTTTACAATGGCTAAATTACCAAATAATCCACTTATTAGTGAAGTATTACAAGCAGTTTCAAGTGCTAAAACCAAATCTGAAAAAGTTAAACTTTTGCGAGAGAATGCAACACCTGCTCTCAGGGGATTGTTGATTTGGAATTTTGATGATACTGCTAAAAGTGCTCTTCCTGTAGGAGAAGTTCCATATACTCCATCAGAAGCTCCTGCTGGGAGTGAATATCATACCAGATTGTCGGGAGAATATAGAAAGTTCTATCATTTTATTCAGGGGGCATCACAGATTAAACAGACCCAGAGAGAAAATGTTTTCATCTCTATGCTTGAGGGACTTCATAGAGATGAGGCAGAGGTTCTTTGTCTTGCTAAAGATGGAAACCTTGGAAAGAAATATAGAGTTACTCATAACACAATAAAAGAAGCATATCCAGATATTGTTTGGGGAAATAGAAGTTAATGAAAATAAGAATTCTTAATGAAGATTGTGATCCTTCCTTAGCTTCAAATCAATCTTTGCCAAATAATTCATTTTTGGTTGAGTATGCAGTGGAAGGACTGGCCAAATTTGATCTTGTAATGTCTAATAAAAAGGTAGATATCTTTGATCATTATTGGGACAAGTATAAGAGTGATCTGAATAATATTATTCAAACTGAGGGTAATATAAATCCAAAACTTTATAACCCAAATCCAAAAAACGAAAAATAATCCAAAAAAAGGGGGTAAAAAATTCCCCAAAATTTTTGGTCAAAAAGGTCGATTATAAAAAGTGTATCACATGATACACAAATACTTGACTAAATAGTGATGATGGTCTATAATGACCATACGTTCATCCGAGAGATCGGACGCAAGTAAGTCGAGGAACGGATCGTTCATCCCATGTTTGAAATTCTATTCTATGCTAATATCACTTGTTTTGATGCTACTAATATGATTAGTCGTATTAAAATGAATGAGAGTATGAGTAGAATTGAAAAAAATGAGATTGTTCAAACCTTAAAGGAAGCAACACCTCACTGTTCATGGGACGCAAGCGACTGAAGGAACGGGGACTAAACCACCCTTACTTTCAGGAGTATAACAAATGAACACACTTAACTTAATTCGAAAGCAGATTAAAAAAGCATCTGCACTTCACGATGCTAGGATTACTCACGTTGCATATCGTGGCGTTGAGTATGATACTCGTTGTGTAGAATCGAAAGAAAACCATGGTACATTCTGCTATCGTGGTCGTACTTACGTTAAATAATAAGGTAAGAGAGGTTAACTAACCTCTCTTTTTTTGTACTTATGTGAAAAACACATACAACTTCATAAAGTTAGCATACCGTGACTAGATACTATAGAATTAGAGGATAATTAATGAAAGAAATCATTATTATGTGTCTTTTATATGGAGGAATATATGCACAACATCATCTCTCGCAATCAATTAGTAGATTGGGTGAATATAGGTCAAAGTTCAGATAACTCTAATGACGAATTAGATCTTGTTAATGATTATTTTGATTGTTTAATTGAATGTGATGAAGATCAGGGATCATGTAAAAAAATTTGTAGGAGGCTACTATATTAAGTTTAAATGGGAGGTTGACACCCTCCCTTTTTTTGTATATAATGTATGTGCAATTTAATTTTGTATGAAGGAAGATCTATTTCCATATCCAAGTTTTTCAATTAGATTAGAATATAAAGAAGACGGTAATAAAAAAGTCTGTCAGTTTCAATGCTTTGATCATTTTCAAAAATACATGCTCAGATATAATATAAATCTAAATGATTGTAAAATTGATGTTGCTCCTGGAACCGACATAGATATTAAAAAAATATCAAGAAAACAAACGGGGAAAGATTACAAAACTAAAAAACTTTTTTCTAATTTGGAGACATTTTTCACTGGAAAGAAACCAAAAAGAAAATCAAAAACTAATTCTAAAAAATCTTAAATGATGGAGATATACTTTGAATAAAGCACATAAAAAAACACTTGATTATATAAAAAGTGCCTTAGAGCAACCGCATTTATATGATGAGGTTGAATTAGAATATCTTCGTAAAAGGAAGAAACAAATCAAGCAAATAATTAAAAGAAATTTTTTTGAGGTATAGTAATGAGCATTTATGATTTAGATAATTTTGAAAAGGCTTTATCTTATTTTGGCACTAAAGTAGATATAATTTGTGCCATGGAAATGGGTAGTAAAATTGATGCAGAAACTGCATATCAGATGATCAAGGATGAACTAAAAGATTTAAAAAGTATTCGTAAAAAAGTTAAGAAGGAACAAAATCTGTTTGGATAATTATGGAAAATGTTAAATTAATTTCGGTAACTCCAGATGCGGAGAATACCATGGCATATGTTGCCAGAGTTTCAAATCCCAATAATCAAGAAAATCCTAATTATGCAAAATTGCTTGGGTACTGCATCAAACATCAGCATTGGTCAGTATTTGAACAAGCATTTATGACTTTGGAAATTAAAACTACCAGAGGATTAGCAGCTCAAATTTTGAGGCATCGTAGTTTTACATATCAAGAATTTTCACAACGTTACGCAGATTCTTCTTTACTTGGTGATACTATTCCTCTGCCAGAACTTCGTAGACAGGATGCAAAGAACCGTCAAAACTCTATTGATGATATTGACCCGTTCACACGTCAAGAGTTTCAGATCAAAATGCAACGACATTTTGAAGAAGGAATGAAACTGTATCAAGAGATGCTTGATGCATCGATTGCAAAGGAATGTGCTCGTTTCGTACTTCCCCTCGCAGTGCCCACCAAACTCTATATGACCGGTTCAGTGCGTTCTTGGGTGCATTACATAACTTTGAGGTCTTCTAACGGCACACAGAAGGAGCATATGGACATTGCTAATGCATGTAAGGATATATTCATTGAGCAATTCCCAACTTGTGCAGAAGCACTTGAGTGGACTAAATAATTTTGTATTTTATGTTTTAATATGGCAACATATCCTGTCGTTAATACCAAAACCGGTGAGACAAAAGAAGTGAAAATGAGTGTACATGAATGGGATCAGTGGAGAGGGGATAATCCAGATTGGTCCCGAGACTATTCCGATCCATCAACAATGCCTGGTGTGGGTGATGTTGGTGAGTGGAGGGATAAGCTCATCAATAAACATCCTGGTTGGAATCAAGTATTAGATAATGCTTCAAAAGTCCGCGGTTCTAAAGTAAAAAAACTCTAATTTATGCCAAGAAAAAAGTCTTCACAAGGTCCAATTGGAATTGGTATGAGTGCAAAACAAATGAAGAGGAGGAAACCAATTAACTCCGATTTATTGGTTGATGTCAATCCACTTACTGATAATCAAGAAAAGTTTTTTGATGCTTATAAAAAGGATCAAAATTTATTTGCATATGGATGTGCTGGAACTGGTAAAACATTTATCGCATTATACCTAGCACTTCAAGATGTTCTTAATGATAGAAGTCCTTATAATAAAATTTATATTGTAAGATCTTTAGTTTCAACAAGAGAAATTGGATTCCTTCCTGGGGATCATGAAGATAAATCTTCATTGTATCAAATTCCATATAAAAACATGGTAAAGTACATGTTTGAAATGCCCACGGATTCTGATTTTGAAATGCTTTATGGGAATCTAAAAGCACAGGAAACTATTAGTTTTTGGTCAACATCTTTTATCCGTGGAACAACATTCGATAATGCTATTCTTATCATTGATGAATGTCAAAACTTGAATTTTCATGAACTTGATAGTATAATAACAAGAGTCGGTGAAAATTCCAAAGTCATATTTTGTGGTGATGCAACTCAAACCGATCTAACTAAAACTTATGAAAGAAACGGTATCCTTGATTTTAAAAAGATTCTTCATGCTATGAATGAATTTAATATTATTGAATTTGGTGTTGATGATATTGTTCGTTCTGGATTAGTTAAAAATTATATTATTGCTAAAAATCAATTACAATTATGATATTTGAACATACTGAATTGGATTTATCCCCCATCAAAAGAGAAACTATTGATGGGGTTCGTTATTATAAAGTTCCTCATGAAGAAGGACTCCTTAAACTAGTTTCTATTACTTCGGTAATTAGTCACTATAATAAGGATTTCTTTTCCAAATGGAGAAAACGAGTAGGAGAAGAAAAGGCTAATAAAATCACAAAGAAGGCAACTAGTCGAGGAACTGATTTTCATACATTAACAGAGTTTTTCCTCAAAAATGAACCTTGTAATACTGATGTTCTGCCTATATCAAAATTTTTATTTCAAATTGCAAAAAAAGACCTTAGAAATTTAAATAAAATTTATGGTCTTGAAAAAGCATTATTCAGTAAAGAATTAGGAATTGCAGGAACTGTAGATTGTATTGCTGAGTACAATGGAGAACTTGCTATTGTGGATTTTAAAACTAGTGCAAAACCAAAACCCAGAGAATGGCTTGAAGGTTATTTTGTACAATGTGCAGCATATGCTTGCATGTTATATGAAATGACTGGTATAATAGTAAAGAAATTTGTTATTATCATGGCATGTGAAAATGGTGATTGTGTTGTGTATGAAGAGTATGACAAAGCAACCTACATTAAAACATTAACGACGTACATTAAAAAATTTGTAAATGACAAACTAGAACATTATGAAAAAAACATTTGAAGAAATCTCGCAAGAGAAATTTATTTCTCCGGTTCAATTTGCCGAAGAAATAGAAAAAATTATAAAGAAAAATCCAGAGTTTAATTACATCGAGGCTATTATTTCCTTCTGTGAGGAAAAAGAAATTGAGGTTGATTTAATTTCTAAATTAGTTACAAAACCACTTAAAGAAAAAATCAAAAGAGATGCAATTGAACTAAATTATATGAAAAAAACATCTAGAGCAAAATTGCCACTATGAAAGTGACTCCTTTTGAAGTTTATCAAACATATTTGTCATTTAAAAATCATTTTACTAAGGAGAAGTATGATTACTTTAAATATTCTGGCAAAACAAATGCATCATTAAATTCTTTTAATAAACGTCGAGACAAGTATTTTTTTGAAAAAATGTCTCGACAAAAAAATGATGACGAAATCAAGGCTTACTTTCTATCAAACTTTATTGTAGAAGATCCATCTAAAATTTGGATTAAAGAAATTATTCAAAATGGAGAAAAAACATATATTGATTGGAATAAAAGGCAGCAATCCTTAAAATATGTTTTCGAGCAAGAATGTAGACAAATTTTTGAAAATAAAGATTTTGATTCATTTTTTAAAATTGCAAAAGGTAGACATCCAATCATATTCAAACATTATTTGAGAGATGATATTTCCATTGAAACATTTTTAATTTTAAATAAAATTTTAAATTTTAAAGTTTTATTTGATAAGAAACTTATAGATCCGGTGTGGTTATCCGTAAGTTTAATTTTAAGGAAATATGATCCTTTTCTAAATATTGATGTTATCAAGTATAAGCAAACCCTTAAAAAAATAGTATCACATGAGTAAATTTTTTACTTCAGAAATTGTTAGGCAGGAGGTTGATGAAGTTGTAAATCTTCAGCATAAAATTTATCATAAACTTCCGGAGTTTTCTTCATTGGGAAAAAATGATAAAATTGAATTAGTTGATTTATTGGAACAACTTCTTGACAAGCAAAAGATATTATATACAAGGATTTCTTTATCTGATGATCCTGATGCGAAAGATATGAAAAATAGTTTTGATGAACAGAAAGAAATGCTAGGAATACCAAAAAGTGTTTCTGCATATCAAGTTTTTGAAAATATGAAAGTCGTTATTGCACAATATAAAAACCAAATTGACCAGATCTCTTGACAACCGGATCCATCTTTGCTATACTATCCAAGTAATCCAATTTATACAGGCCAAATCTAATGTCTTTTTCCGATCTAAAAAAACAATCCAAACTCGGTTCCCTCACTCAAAAGTTGGTGAAGGAAGTCGAAAAACTAAACAGTAATCCTAATGCTGACGAACGTCTTTGGAAACCTCAGGTTGATAAATCTGGTAATGGTTATTCTGTAATTCGTTTCCTTCCTGCCGTTGAAGGTGAAGATCTTCCCTGGGCAAAGATCTACTCCCATGCATTTCAAGGACCAGGTGGTTGGTATATTGAAAACTCTCTGACTTCTCTTGGACAGAAGGATCCTATGTCAGAATATAATGCAGTACTTTGGAATAATGGTACTGAATCTGGCAAAGAACAAGCACGTAAACAGAAACGCAAACTGTCCTACTATAGTAACATCTATGTTGTAAAGGATCCTGCCAATCCTGAAAATGAAGGCAAAGTATTCCTATACAAGTTTGGTAAGAAAATCTTTGACAAGATCATGGGTGCTATGCAACCAGAATTTGAGGATGAAACTCCTATCAATCCCTTTGATTTCTGGGAAGGTGCTGACTTTAAACTGAAGATTAAGAAAGTTGCAGGATACTGGAACTATGATTCTTCAGAGTTCTCACGTCAAGCACCACTATTGGATGATGATGATGCTATGGAAGAAATCTGGAAGAAACAGTATTCTCTTTCTGCATTAGTTGATGCAGATCAATTCAAGTCATATGATGCACTTAAGAAGCGTCTAGATTATGTTCTTGGGCAGAAGCAAGCACCTGCTCAATATGATGAAGAACTTGATAGTGAAAGTGAAGGACGTGGTTCTTTCTCCCCCAATTTTGAGAAGAGTCAAGAATCAAAATCTGAACTTACTCAGGAGTTAAAAGCAGAACTAGATAATCTTAGTTCTAGATCAGAATCTGTAGATAGTGATGAGGATGATACTCTAAGTTATTTCCAGCAACTTGCTAACGGTTGATAATAGATATATTTTTACTGGCACTATGCATGTTTTGCATAGTGCTTTTTTTTACCTGGGGACTCAAATAGTAGAATAATTTACTTTTTTTGTTTTCTTATCAATGAATTGGCTGGATCTTTTATAAGTTAAATTCTGAAACTCATCTTTTATTCTAGGAACATATTGTGTCTTTATAAGAAGTATGTTTCGTTTATCATCATTCTTTTGTCTTTCATAATCAAGATAGGAAATTGCTTTTACTGGAGTTATCGTTGCTAAAGTATCTGGATGAACAATTGAAAAATCAGAAGGAACTTTAATTTTAGATTTTACAATTATTCTGTTTTTATTATCTTTAACTTCAGTTGTTTCATAATAGTAAATATCATTAAAATTATTACCCTTGTATTTTTTATCTAGATATTCATAAAATTGATTATCCTGTATCGGCCACTCATTATAAAAATCTACTATATTATTTGCTAGTAAAATTAACCAATCTAGGTCAGGATCATCATAAATTTTCGTTGCAATATTGTCAGGTCTCTCGTTTCCTAAAACTTTATATTTTTGATAAAAATTTACTCTATTAAAAACATCTTCGGAAATTTTAGGTCTTACGAAGAAATTTTTTATTAGATCAGAATCAAATAAACTATTAGATTCTGGATTAAGTGATGGATATTGTAAATTTGGAATACGGTTAAAATACATTAGAAACCTACGTCGTCTGAATCGAAATCACTAAGTCCCAGATGTTCTGGGATATCTTCATAATCATCATAGAATATGGGTGTTAATTCAGTAAATGATAATCCCATAGTTATATTTACCGGTTGAGAATCTGTCATAAACGTTGCATACCCATTTGGGGCATATCCAACGTTTACTGATTGTAAAGCACAAATTTTAAATTTATTTAAAGATTTTATGATTCCATCTCCTCTTCTGTATGATATTCGATATACATTAGGAGTTTTAATATAGAATGCAGAATCATTATCACCCATTGCAGATTTTTTTGGGGATGAACCTTGTTTGAAAAATCTAATTATTTTTCTAACTTCAATTGATTCAGATTGACTTCTAGGTGCTAATTGAAAAGCAAAACTAAATTGCCTTAAATTCATACTACTAAAGAGCAATTCTAGATTTTGATTTGTAATTCTTCCGGATGAAGCAGCAAGAATTTCTTCTGCTGATAAATTAACTCCTAATGCATTTACTCCAGTTGCAATAAGTTGACGTGTTAAAACTTCTCTAGCAACTGGACTATTTCCTAATCTGGTAATTTGATCAGCAAGTCCAGATGCACCACTGGATATAGATTCAGGAAGTCCAGATATACCACGATTAATAGTGTCAGCAGTAGAGTTTGCTATTTGTGTAGCACCAGCAACTGCTGCTCCTGCCATTGGTCCCATTGAAGCACCATTCCAATTGACACTATTAGTATCTGAAATGCCGTCGGGAATTGGAAGACTCACCGAACCCATTATTTCTTCGATAGGTGCTAATCTTTCAATCCCATCCTCAAAAATATCAGCTGGAGTTTCACCTTCAAACAAACTTGCTCTAGGTGGAGTATATGTGAATTGTTCAATGTATATGTAATCCTGTCCAGTATTAGTATAATTTGCATCAATTGGATATATTAGATTTCCAAAATCAGTATCTTGTGTTGATTCTCCAAAATCTCCAGAAGCAGGTGTATTAAATTCTATAGTTACAGAATTTACGTTATCATCAGTTTCAACATTATTAATACTTACTTCTCTATCAGCAACAAATTCTGTTATTAAATCCGAATCACTTAAATTAACATTAATTGGACTTTCATCATCTAAGATAGGACTATTAGATTGTAATATTGCAATAGATTTTTCCAAATCAGGATATTCAGATATAGTAGTTGCTGAAATCAATGTTCCATCTTCTTTTTCTAATGAAAGTAAATTGAAATTTGATTTGTCTAGAATGCCACGAACACCACCTTCAGATGTCGTAGTAACAACATTTAGTCCAGGAATTGCCATTTTCTATTTTGCAGGAGGTAGTGCTTTCCTTTTAGGAGTACCAGAAATTGCTTCAGGTTTCTTACCTTCAGGTTTTTTACTTTCGGGTTTCTTTTGAACCGTATCTCCGTATTTTTTTACAACAGTTTTTTTATTTACCTGTTGTTTTCTCCTCAAATTTATAGCTTGTAATTTTTTTCTTAACTCTTCAGATCTTCTTTCACCGGTTTCTTGTGCAGCAGCGCCACTATACGTTCCGGAACCAGTCCCAGTTTCGTAAATAAATTGACTAAAGTTTTTCATTTAACTTCTCCAAACTTTGCGACTTAAAATTTCGTCTCCATCGACAGTCATGAATTGTTCTACTGGGAGAACTGATATACCAACATATTCTGTGGGTGGAACTCTATCAAAAGAAGAACCAATTTGAGAAAATAAGTATCGATGTATTGTTTTATTGGGCATGATAACCCCACCTGCTCTATTTATCAAAGCTTGTGCATATCCTCTTCTAATTGTAGGAGATAGGTAATGTAAATTATATCCAATAAATCCTTCTTTGAATATATTTGTTATGTATGTTAAGGGATAAACATCATACCAATTGTATTTTTCTGCAAATTTTGCAGTGTATGAAAAAAAATACATTTCACCGACTTCAATATTATATTCCCTTTCACTGCCATCATCAGGACTTTCATCTACTATACTTGATCCATTTAAGTAAGAGATTAATTTACTTCTATACCAAGGTTTACCTCTTTTTCTATTGCCAGCATCTTTTTGAATTGATTCAAATATGTTTCCAGATATATTTTCAAATCCACTCATATTCCCAGTTCCTTTTCGGTAAGAATTTTAAAATCCCATAATCTATCTTCACAAAATTCATTTGCTGCTT
>VMHT01163578.1_pt1 | contig 12696 bp, 26 predicted proteins | sample 4693611 | NCBI WGS metagenome assembly VMHT01 (sample SAMN12280063, study PRJNA550983) | marine metagenome | isolation source: seawater sampled from same location over 5 years 0.02-0.2 micron viral filtrate | place: USA: collected off the coast of southern California halfway between the port... ... | reverse complement strand
TTTTGTTTTTTGTGCTTTTAAAACTGTTGCCATTAAATCATCAACATCTAATCCGTACTCTTCAATTAATTCTTCTGGTAGGTTTTTAAATGCTGCTTCAAAGGGTTTGGTAAAAAACAAACTTGGTTTAATACCTTTTTTCTTTATGCTGTTGGCTAATATAAACCCCATTGTCTTGTAACTACCAAAACGCCCATTCGCTAAACGTGGCTGCATACCCCTAAACCTTGCCCACTTTGCAAAAATGCCAGAGTGATATTCTAAACCAATAAGGTTTGACCTACTGCTGTAACTATATGGAGTGTTGTACTTTTTTTCTGTACCGCTAACCCCTTTGTCTTGGTATTCGCCATAGTCTTCCATTGACAGCGACATATAAAAGCTGTTGGGCATTACCTCAACTTCACCCTGTAAACTTTCATACAGCCCCTTAGACACTATTTTATCCTTGCGTGTTAGGTTTGCCCTTGCTGCCTTAATTACAACCTTTTTAAAGTTGTTTAAAACCTCGTATGTGTAACCCTTTGTTAGCATGTAGTCATGTCGTTTTGTATAACAACATCAAAAGTTGCTGCCCAACCTGCTAACTTGTTTTCAAACCTGTCAACAAATGGTTCGCAACTAATGCCGCCTTCTACTTGGTACTTATCTTTGTAAAGTGTGCCACGCTGTAACAACGCCCCCACCCGTGTAATAATTGCCAGTTGTGTATTTAACACGTCTTGTTCGTTGTCGTTACCTACAAAATTGTCAGTTGTTTCTAATTTGCTTTCATCAACAATGTCCATACTTAAAATGCTAACGTTAAAAGTAATTACATTGTTAACTATATTCACATTGTTTACAATTATGTGTGATAGTGGAAAAATAGTTTGCTTGCTTAGGTCAATATCATCTAAGCTGCCTTCCGTTACTGTATTAACAAAAGGTTCTGCCAACAAAGCATCCTTTAATTTTTGCGTTAAGTTGTAAAACCCTGTCATTGTTTTTTAATTTGTTGTTTTTCTATTTCTATTTTTTCTTTTTCAAATGCTAAAAAAAGCAAGCATTCGTGAACATTTAATTTAGTGACAACCCCAAATTTGGAAACATCTCCTTTAGCGAGCGAATAGATGCTTTGAATCCAACCCCACTTTTTTCCAAACTGTCCAACTGCTGAGTAGTTAGTTCCTTCTCCGCTGCTGTTTCCAAATAATTCAGGGTAGTTATCAACAACTCGTTGTTTAAATTGTAAAAAAAAAACATTGCACCCATAACAACATCAAGGGGCATTTGCTTCATTACTTCTATGTTCTTGGTGCTATCGTATTCTTCAATAGTGTATCGTTCACCTTTTTTTTGTGTTACTGGTCTAAATAAAACTGCCATTGCTTTGTGCATGTTTTCCCAGTCGGTAAAGTTTTCATCAAGGTCAATGTACTCGCCTAATGTCATGTCGTCTAACTGGGGTACAAAACCAAATTCAACACCGTGCATCTTAAATGTAGGTATCAGTTCTTGCTTAGGTTCAAATAATTTGTTAATGTGGTTTACAATGCTACGCGCATCGCTGTACTTTATCTTGGCAATGTTTTCTAATTTAAGGTTACAAAAAGCCTCAATTGTTTTGTGTATTAAAAAGCTGCTTTCTGCATTGTCATCAAAGTTCAGCTTTGCATACTTTTGATATTGCGCAAGTGTTACCTCACTAAGTTCGCTTGGTATAGTAATTTCAAGTTCCATAATAGTACAATAAAAATTTGTTAAATGTGTATAAAAGCAAAAGGGCAACAAAACTGCTACCCTTTACCAAATGTTAACTAAATAGAATGAAAAAAATTTATAAACCTAAATTACAACTTTTTTTAACATAAACAAATACATTTCATTTATTTTTTTTACCATAGTGTCATCTTGTTTAAAAAGCATCTCGCCTAATTTGTTTGCGCCTTGCATACTTAACAGCAGTTTAACATCAGGGTTGCGCTTGTTGTCCTGTGGTTTTATAACTACATAGCAGTCTTTTTCCCAACAGGCTGTTAAGACCTTTGCTTGCGCCCTGTGGTCTAAGTGCATCTGTTCTATTGTTATAGATTCCAAATCCATAATATAAAATACATAAAGCCCCACATTCCCGCATATACTGTAAACATTGCTGCGGGAACTTGCCACAATGCTTTTTTAATTGCAGTTCTATTTTCTTTTGCTGTTAATTGCTTAACTAACCTGTATTCTTCTGTTTCTTGTATTCTCATTTTACTAAATTTAAATTAAACTCCTTAGCCACATAATTAATGTGTTTTTGTGTTGTAACACTCCACCAACCTAATTGCGTTAACTGGTCGCCTTGTATTGTTGCAACGTGGGTGTTATAACTGTAAACCTTGTTGCCTTCTACTTTTAAATTCTGTTTGTATCTCATAATTATCTTCTTGTTTGGTTACGCCATTCGTGTGTCTGTTCTAGTACTTTAAACCTATCGCCAATTACTCTTCCACACAATACTTGATTTTCTAAAATATAATCGCCTTGCACTTTTACTTTTTTTGTACCCTTTTTAATTATCATATCAAGGTATTCAAGCCTTCTGCTATTGTAACCAAATTGGTCTATCTGTTCTGTGGTTGGTAATGTAAAACAGCCTAAATACTTTTTTGTTATTGGGTCAAGTACGTCAATGCTGTAACCTAATGTTTCAAATGTGTTTGTCATAATTAATTGTTTATAATGCTAAACTAATAAACATTTTATTAACTACCAAATTAATACACAAAATATTTCCCTTTGTTTGGGTTTTGTAGGTGGTCAGTTAATACATAACGTGCAGCATCAATGCAATCAGGGTGCGCACCTGTTGGCTTTTGTAGTGTGTTACCTTCTTTGTCCTTTGCCCAAATGTAACCTTGTAGTTCACGCTTTAGGTTTTTACTGTTACTGGTTATGTAAATTTCATTTTGGTTTATAAGGTTCAACCCATATACAACACTATCCCTTCCCTTTGCAACTGGTGTTACTATATGTCCATAAGTTTGTAGTTCTGCAATAGACTTAGGCTCTGCACTATCAGCAACGATTGGTTCTGTTATGTTATTGCTTTCAAGGTATCTGCTAATATCCCTGTTCAGCATTCCCTTTTTATATAGCATCTCATCAAATATGTAAGCATCATTCCATTTATACAATGCTATCAATGTTGTTGGATCTACACTAAAACCAAAGTCCATTCCGTATGCAAGTAAGCGCGCTCCACTTGGTACTCCGCCCAACTCTTTCCAGTCTGGTATGCAAACGCCCTCAAGGCTACCAATTTCACCAAGCCCATACACTCGCCACCAGTTCGCCCAATACGTTGATGTCTTAGCTTTGTGCTTTGCCTTTTCAATTTCTTTTACAATGGTTGGTGGTAAGCTGTCATTATCTTTATAGGTTAGTGTAATAAAGTTTGTGTCTTCTTTACCTACTAGTTCCTTGTCAACCCAAAACAAAGCAGCAGGGTTATAGTCAAGCCAAATATCGCCAGATGTTCTTACTGCTAATTGTTGGTAAGCATCAAAGGGTACATTGTTACACTCATTAATGTATAAGTCTGTTCTCCTTGCACCTCTTAGTTTATCAGGTTGGTCAGTTGAAAAGAACTCTATGTAACTGCCATTTGTAAACGTGTATTTTAAAGTGGACTTGTTTAGTTGGCTGTCCTTATACCTGTTTAACCCTTTTAAAATGCCTAAGAAGTCCTTAAATGCCCCTCTACGGAGGTGAGGTATGCTTTCACTTACTACACTAATTTCTTTTCCTTCATTTCTTATGGCATAATCAATTAAAATAAGTAAGATGCAAATGGTCTTACCTGCTGATGTTCCACCACGCACAATGCGAATCCTTTCATTAAGGTCGCGCAATTTAACAAGGGCTTGTGTTTTTTTTATTTGCATTAAAATTATAGTCTAGCGGTTTGGTTAACGCTTAGTCTATAAACAACGGTAAATCCTCGTTAATGGTAATATCTTTTGTTTCGCGTGGCTTTCCTGCATAATAATTATAGAACAACTGCACATATTTAAAATCACCATTCTTTAAGCCATTTGTTAAGGCTTCAAAGGCTATGGGTTCTAATGGGGTTAGCTTTTCAATTAGCTGCACCTCTTCAGCTTTAGACTTGCGCCCTGCTGTTTTATGCCCCCCATTGTTTTTTCTACCATCCATAATTAAAAAACTTTATTATTAATACAATAAAAATATAACTGTTTTGTTAACTCTTAAAGTATTCGTAAACTGCTGCTGCTAGTAATCCAAAGGATGTGATAGCAAATAACATGATTGAATATTCCATTACGCTTCTAAGTATTTATTATATTTATTTGTTTTGTAGTAACCGTTTAAAAAACTAATTAGCCTGTAAAGCCTGTATTCAACTTTGCTTGCTTTTTGTATTGCTTCATCTCTTTGTTTTTCAGCTAATTCTTTTTCCCTTATTAGCCTTTCAATGTGTGTTTCTTTTTTTTCAACCTTTACTTTTTCTAACACGCTTGCAATGTTTTTATAAGCCTGTAATTCTTGTGCGTATAGTTTAGGCTGTATTTTAAAGTTTTCAAACATTTTAAACCCATGTAATGCGGTTGCGTGGTTTTTATTGAATACGTCTGCTATCCTTTGAAGTGAGTAAGGAGTGTATTCCCTTGCTAACCTGTAATAAATTGCTCTTGCGTAAATAACTGGTTGTTTTCTATTTTTTTGGTGTAGGTCAATTTTTAATTCTTCGCCTACCATTTCGGCAATGTTTTTTAGTATCATATCTTGTAAAATGTTTGTATTATTCTTTCTTCTATTGCTAATTGTATTCCGTAACAGGCTTCGTAATTTTTTTGTTCAGCATACGAATCCAGTACTAAATACATTTCTAAAAGGTAAAAGCCATTATCAATATCAGCTTGCGTCATAAGATAAAACTCCTTTACTGTTTCTTTGTTCAAAATAAACTTTGTTGTTTGCTTAGTAGTATTTGCTTGCTGTTTTTGTTTATTAATATTTCGTTTTCACGTTTTGCGTTTAGCTTTATACATTCACCCCACTTTGTTTGGAGGTATTTTATTGTTTCTTGTTCTAATTGGCTTGTTCTATAACTAACTGCACCGCCATTATTACCATAGCGTTTAAAGTTGAACAGGTATTTATGATACCTTATGCACCCACCTTGTTTAATATGTTGCAAAGTGTAATCATAATCTTCTTTTAATCTCATGTTTTTATCAAAGCGTATATTGTTTGGCTTTGTTAATGTAAAAGGTGCTGTGATTAAAATGTTTTCCTGTGATTCTTTAGTTGCAAAAAATGGGTTTTCTGTTGGCGGGGCTCCTGCAAAATTATAATCACTTGTAATAAACCCTTTAATTAAATCTTCAATGGCTTGTTTTACAGTAACATATTGTTTTGTCCTTTTGCCTGTGAAATCATTCAAGGAAACGCTTAGTAAGTCATCGTCTATCTGCACACATATTTTATTTCGTTTAAAGCAATAATCAAGGGCTAAATTCCTGTTGCCTACTAAACTTCCACCCATTACAACTTCAACAGCCCCTTGTGATTTATAGTCATCAATATCCTTTTGGTCGTTAACAACAAAAACAATATTGTTCGTTCCTGTTGTTTCAAAAACTGTTTTAATATTTCCAGCCCTTCTGTGGCTTATGCAAGTTATTATGTAATCCATTACAAACTTAATTCTAATTGGTTGCTAAATACTTCAAATGCTAATTGGTCAGCCTGCTGTTCGTTAAGCAAAAACCCATACTCAATCCCACCGCCTGCTGTTGTGTAGCCTTTTATTAAAGTAGGGTTGTTTTGTAAGTAGTATTCCCTTATCTGTTTCAGGCTAAAAATGTAGAACTTGGTTTCATTACCTTGTACATAAAATCTTTTATTGTGTTCCTTCATTATGCCGCTAGTTGCTTCCCTATCCCAGTAAGTGCGTTTAACAGATATAAATAAATTGTTGCTGTTTTGTTTAAAGCGTTGGTCGTGCTTTATTTCAATACCCTGTACGTTTTCACCTTCTTGGTATTGCTTTTCAATAGACGTGTGGTGAATTAAGTTGTACCCCCACTCTTCTTTAAAGTATTGGTAAACTACGTCTTGGAACTCTAATGCTGCTTTACTTTTTTGTTTGTTCATAATTATAGTGTTAAATATCCTGTCTTGTCTTGTTTTACTTGTTCTAATTGTTCTTTTGGGCTTTTGCATTTATACATATATTCCCTGTAATAAAGTACAAAGCTAATGCGCAACCAATCTGGTTGGCAGTTTGTAAACTCTGTGTTTCCATGCCACTTGTGTACATCAACAAATAACATATCTGTATTTTGTAAATCAATAGCCACACCATATTCTGGAAGCACAAAGTAACCACCGCCCCAGTCACCTTCACGGTACACGATTAAATTACCAAACCCATCGCTAAAATCACCTGCGTCTTGGTGTACAGCGGTACGGAAGTTCTTGTTAACTGTTACGGTTGTAAAGCTAGTGTCGCCAATTACATAGTTTTTATTTGTGCCTAGTGCTATTGCTTTTTGTTTTGCGTAATGCTCTGGGCAAAGTTCTTTATACTTTTGGTCAACAAACTGCACAAAGGGAATACCTTGCTCAAACTCTTCAAAGTATTTTTTAGCAAATGCGGTTTTTCTGCAATAATGTACCATAGCATTTTTATCCATATAACCTACGCTGCCAGACTCAACCTTGTTGCCAACTGTTATATTACTAACGCTGCCATCTTTACGGATACGCTTATGGCTGCTTCCACTTGCCGCGCCTCTGCTTTCGGTTAGCTCTATACTTTTTTTAAAAGACTGGTAACCGTTTACAAGAACATCAATAGGCATTGCACCTTTCCTAAACCTAAACAACAGTTCACCAGTATAGGCATCGTAACCATCAGCGTCGTGGTCTATTATTTGGTTGTAATGCTTTTTGCCCATGTACTTAGTTTTTAACTTTGCAGCCTGCTTGTCGTCAAGTAACCTTTTTAACTTATATGTTTTCATAATGCCTTTTTAATATTAAAAGTAAAAAATCACTAAGGTTGCCTTTTTGGTGTGCTACTTGGTTAAACTCTTTTTTAATACCTGCCTTGCAAAGTTTTTTAAACTCTTTTAATTCTTGTGTGCTAAAATAAAGTATTGTAGTTGTAATTTCTGTATCATCTATGGGGCTATTGTCTACACCCCACTCATCTTCAAACAGCCTCATAATATTGCACGCATTACATATTGGTCAAGGTCGTTGCCTTCCTCAAAAAAGTATTTGTAATTTTTAACAGCATTGTGAAACTTTGCTTCACCACGTGCAATGAACTCATCGGTTGTTTCAAATATACCTATGTCGGTGCTAGCTTTGTCAACTACTAAGAACTTGAAGTCTTTAGCGTTAAACATTCTTTTATACATGTAGGCTTGCAAGTCATAACCGTATTTGTCGCATGACCAACGGAATGAGTTAAGGTCGGCAGAAGTTTTTAAATCAATAATAGTATCGCCTTGTAATATGTCAGCCTTTGCTCTAAACGGTAGCCCCTCCAACATTGCTATTTCTGGCACTTCAAACTCTGCTTTGTTTAGTAGCTTTAATGCTGCTTCGTTTCTAAGTACAGCATCTGCAACCCTTTCTGCTTGGCTGCGCTCTTTGTTTAAAAACACTTCACCGTGTTCTGCCTTAGCTTCTTTATAAATCTTGGTTGCTTTGCTTGATGCTTCTACAAAGTGTAACTCATCAACCTTGTGTGGCTCAAGTACCATCCAATGTACTAACTTACCTTGTGCAAGTGCAGGGCTATCACCGCCATCATCTTTTCCATACTTAGTTACATTCCTATATGTCTTAGGGCTTTTTAGTATCATTTTTAAACTACTGCTACTCAAAGCGTGTTTACCTAAATGCCCATAATAAAATGAGTCATCATACATTTGGGTTAATATTTCATCCCTATTCCATTGTTCGTTATTTAGCAAAGTTATCATATCCTTCTTGTCTTTTTAGTTTTTCAAATCTTAATCGTTTTACATGCCCATCTAAATAGCTTGCAGCTTGTGCAAGTTGGGTGTCAATTTCTGTGTCTGTGTAATTTGCATACTCGTAAGCTACCCACCAACTTTCTTGTTCGTATATCATAATTGTTTGTATTAAAAAAGGGGGATTTCTCCCCCTGTGGTTTTACAATCTGTTAAAAAATTCTCTTACTGCTTCTATTGGTGAGACTGTATTTGGAATTAATTTTTTGTCTATTTGAAGCATTGCTTCTGATAATAAATACCTGTAACGTAAGTCATAATCATATTTAAACTTGTTTGTGTGGTTGTAAGCAGGTGCAAGTGCTTCGAAAATTGTGTCGCTGATTTCAGCTTTCGTAATTAATTCTTGTGTTGTCATAATTGTTTGTTTTATTATTATACCGCAATATATAACCTTTTTCAAATATAAACAAGTTATGCACTATTTTTTTTCCTCTAGCTTTTCCAACCTCAACAAAATTGCCATAATAACTTTTTCCATTTGGTCTATTTTAGCGTGTACAATGTTTAAATGTTTTTCTTTGCGTGTTACTCTTGCCTTCATTTTTGTTGTTTTAGTTTTTCAATATACAATGTTGCGTCCATTAACTCTTCTTGCAAGTGGTTTAAAAAGGCATAGAAGCCATCAGGGGAGTCGTACAGCGTTGTATTATATTTTTCAATGCCTACCTTGCTTCGCTTTTTATAAAGCTCTAAAACGTTGTCTACAATTTTATCGGTTTTGTTTTCTACCTGTATAGCAACATTTCTAGTTGCATCTGCATTCTCAAAATACTTTGTTACACTATCACTCATTGTATAAAGTTTTTCCAAGCCCATACTATAAGAAACTCTATTGTTCTAAATAGAACATAACCTACTAATAATTTTTGCATCATAACCCTAGTTCTTTTGCTTTTTCGTATATGTCAAGCTGCTTTTGCAACTCACTGTTTTTTTCTTCTGCTGCTCTGGCACGCTGCACCATGCGCAAACTTTCAGACCTGTACTGGTCAAGGGCAATATGGTAGTTCCCCCTGTCTAATTGTAGCTTATTTGTTATTAATGAAACTGCTACAATGGCTTCGCGCAACTGCTTTAACTTTGAGTTGTCTGGCTTTGCTTCTGCCCATTCTTTCGCTAAACCTTGTATTATTAAAAGGTTTGTAGTTAAGTTTAATTCGTCAAGGTTGTCAAACTTGGCTAACATTGCTTGCTTCGGTGTCATATCTAATTGTTTGTAGTTGTAAATGTTTGATGTCTTCGTATGTTACTTTTACAATTACGTCTAGCCTGTCTTTGCGCGTGTAAAGCTTCATGTAATCGTTTTTATCTTTGGCTACTTCTTTAATGTTTTTTACAAATAAATATAAATCTTTTCTATTAAAAAAACAAAAGCTCTGCAATTCTACAATGTCAAACACAATAATTTCTGCTTCACCCTGTAACCAACCCTTATCGCCCCTAACGTTTTTTAACTCTAGCCAAATTGTTTTTAACTTCCTGTTTCCTTTTACATCAACGCCAATGTCGTTAACATAAAAGTCAATGTGTTTTTGCATATCTTCCTTTCGGCTTGTTTTAACGCAAGTGTTACCCCTTGCAACCATAAGTTCTAAAAACTTTTGTTCAGCCTTTTTACCTTCGCTGAAGCTGTATGCCCATCTACCTTTACTAACCATTAAATAGAAACAGCCTTAGTAAGTTTATCCCACACCTCTGACTTGAACGAACAAGGTGTACAATTTATAGTTATTTCAAACACCCTTTCAAATATAGCTTTAAAACGCTCTTGGTCTACTGGCTCCACCTTATTAGGTTTACTATCCATAAACTCTTTAATTTGCGTGTATTCATCCTCTGTTAAGGGGTTTTTCATTTTCATGGGGTACTTAGCATTCCATCTTTCTTTGCGTTCATCACAACCGCAATCGCTAGTTATTGCTTCAACAACTTTCTTAATGCCAGTTGCTTTGGTAACCTTTTCAACCACATCACCCAATCCACTTGGTTGTGCATCGTATTTGGCTTTCCATTCTTTGTACTCTTTAGTCCTTTTGTCCTTTGGTTGTAATTCGCTCATAATCTGTGTTTTTATAATCTTCGTAATCTTCTTGTAATTTATCTCTTAAATCTTTCTTCAAGTGTTTTAAACTGTTGTAAATACTAACCCAACTAATCTTTGTTTCTGCTGCTAGCTTGCGCATACTCATATCCGTTTGGCTGTATAGCTTCCAAAGTTTTCTATCGTACCAACTCCATTCATCAGCAACTTGGTCAACTAATGTACATATTTTATTAAATGCAATGTTCTCTTCAACGTTGTCCACGTGTGGCAACTGGACGTGTGATTCAATATCGTCAAGCTGTACTTTTTTAACCTTGCTTTTTTTGTTATAATATTGGTAATATAACGAACGTAAAGTAAAAAACATATATCCCCTGCTAACAATTCCATCCTTTATTATTTGATCTGGCTTTGCGTACTTAATCAGGGCAATATATGCTTCTTGTACAATATCTTCGGCATAATTATATTCGCCAAAACTGCGCACAATGGTAATCCACGTGTTGTGTTGTTTGGCTACTATTCTAAGCCATTGGTAGTCGTCTCCCATATTACTGTTATACTAACACACAAAATACAACATTGCAACCAATGTTCATCAATGTTTTGTTCTTCTATGCGTTGGTGTGAATATAACGCCCCAAACATTACACCTAAAATAGGGGCAAACTGTATTTCACCGTTATTCAGTTGCCCCCAATATGTAATGGCTGTTGCCACTATAAATAATCCAATCACTATATGTATTATAATCAAAATTTTAATATTTCATTTACTTCGCTCTTTTTACTATGCAAAATGTCTTTGCCTAAAAATTCAAATCCAACATTGTTTTTGCTCATTCGTAAGCGCATTGGCTGTTCAAAAGGTGTACATCTTCCACCAGTTTCTGTTTCTTTTATTTTCAAAACGTGCAGTTCAGAATACATCCACTCATTCGGGTGGTTTGTCATACGATGTACACAATACACATCATCAGCACGGTTGCCCCATTTTCCACCCCCTTCAACTTGCGACATTGATAAAGGCTTAGGAAGGTTAGCATATTCATGATCTTTTGTGTACACTTGACGCATTGCTTCTGTAACACCGTGAGCATTTAAAAATACTGTTATATTCCTGCGCTTTGCGAATAACCTAAACTCACTTGCTATTTGGTAGTCGTATTCATGCCCACCTAAGTTTCTCATTATTTGTTTGTCTTTAGCCAGACTGTTGTAAGGGTCAATCATAATGGCATCGTAATTCCACGCATCCTTAATTGCGTTTGCTTCGTCTAATAATTGCCTGTACGTTACCAAATCGTCAACGTCTATAATTTTAAAATGTGTATCACACCACTTTACAGCTTTATCAATTTGGCTTTCTGTTGCAGTATGTATGGGCCTTCCCATTTTAAATTCTATGATTTTCCTTACAATACTTTGCGGAGTGTTTTCACTTGACCAAATTAAAAACTTTAGATTGTGCTTAATTGCCCACACCGTAAATAAATAAGTTAATACAGTTGTCTTTCCAACATTCGCATGGCCAATCAGTAAATTAAAATTACCGTGCTTGAACCTTAAATATTCGTCAATCTCTGGTATATCTATTTTTAACCCTTCGGCAACTCTACCATATTTAATGTCTAATATTTTACTTTGTATGTTTTTTGCTTGCGCTATCATTTGTTTGATATCGGTGGTATTCCGTATTTATTTTTTTCTTTACTAAGTACCCTTCTTTTTGGTTCACACTTGTACCCCAGTACTGGATTAACATTGTAGTTCCAGAAGTCATGTGGCATTGGCTCACCGTCTTTAAGTTCTATAAGTTTTCTCATTTAAAAAAAAAGAGGGGCATTTGCCCCCCTAATAATTGAATTAAAATGGTAAATCTACTTCTACGTTTCGTGCTGAGTTTTGTTCAGCGTTTGTTACTTCGTTGCGCTCGGCAACTGTTATACCTTCATCGGCTATCCACCTCACTGCTGCATTGCCTAACGTAATTGCTTTGGCTTTTGCTTCACGTTCTTCTTTGCTTTGGCTTTGTGTTACCCAAACATTGTTTCCATAGTTTGATTGATTGCTTACCATTGCTGTGAAGTTGAGGTAGGTTTTACCGTTTTTGCCTTCAATCAGCTTTGTTTTATCAATTGCTGTAATGTCGATACTTCCTGAAATAATTGCGGTGTTCTTTTTTTCCATGTTATTTTAAATTTATAATTGTTTATTGAATTAGTGTAATATACGTTTTTTATTTTACAATTTTGACAGCTCATCCTCTATCTTTTTTGATACCTTGTACTTTGTTTTAATTGCAGCAATATCACCGCCTCCTTGTAAATACTCAATTGCTTTTGAATATTCTGGTGTGTTAGCGTTTAACCATGCCTTTTCTGCTTGTGGTGATTTACCGCTTGCAGCGTTGCCATCATCATCTTCTGCTTGTAACCCTAATAAAGAGCCCAAAGTATAACGCCTGTAATAAGTAATGCAAGAGCCTAACTTCTGAGGGTCTGCTATCTGTGGTAAATCTAAAATAGAAACCTCCACTTGTTCTGTATCAATACAGGTTATTTTAGTTTCTACTTGATTGGCTAATAATGGTTGCGTTAATAATAAC
>VMHT01124565.1_pt1 | contig 12700 bp, 25 predicted proteins | sample 4693611 | NCBI WGS metagenome assembly VMHT01 (sample SAMN12280063, study PRJNA550983) | marine metagenome | isolation source: seawater sampled from same location over 5 years 0.02-0.2 micron viral filtrate | place: USA: collected off the coast of southern California halfway between the port... ... | reverse complement strand
CTGCGCGGAATGAAAGGATTAAAGAAATGACTTGGAGTTCACCATATTTTACTGAGGAAGAGATGCGATGCCAGTGTGGCTGCCACCAGGATGGAATGTCGGACATGTTCATGGAGAAACTGACAAGCCTGAGAGCGGACTGGGGCCAAGCGATGACAGTGAGCAGCGGGTATCGGTGCAAGAATCATCCAATCGAAGCCAGAAAGGCGAAGCCAGGCGCACACGAGTCAGGCCGCGCCGTAGACATTCTCATTGCAGGTGAGGACGCATACAAGTTTCTTTGCGCCGCTCTAGGGCATGGCTTTACCGGAATCGGCATCCAGCAGAAGGGAGGGGGTCGCTTCATTCACCTAGACGATCTGACGACAGACGACGGGTTCTCTCGACCGACTATCTGGTCTTACTGATGGAACGGGGCAATGGAGAAAAGAAAATTTCCGGCGTCCCAAGCCGAGGCGCTAAGACAAAAAGTTACTTACTACTTCACCGGAAAGCCCTGTAAACGAGGCCATGTCTGTGAGCGATTCGCATGCAGTAGGACATGTAAAGAGTGTGCATATGAACGGAACCGTGAGCGCACTAAATACGATTACTGGATCGACTACGGCGACGAGGCATACAAAAAGAAGAAGCGCCAGAACGCCAGTAAGTATTATCACACCCGCGCACACAAGCGTGCCATCAAACTACGCAGACACTTTGAGCGCAAGTCTCGCGTAGCGACGCCACAAGGCGTAAAAGAAATCAAGAGAATGTATCTGGAGGCGCAGCTGCTGACGATTGATAGCAATGTGAAGTACGAGGTTGACCACATCATCCCGCTAATACATACCCAAGTGTGCGGTCTCTCAGTGCCACTCAATATGCAGCTACTTACTAAGGCGCAGAATCGACGCAAGGCATCACGGTTCAACCAGGATGAGCAATCGAAGATACAAATGCAGCTCATAAAAAAGCCCCCTAAGAAGGGGGCAACCCGGTAGCTTAACCGGGTGAGGGAAACTAGCGGGTATGAGAGAGTGCTAGTTCCTTAACTCTAGCACGGTAATCGATCTGGCGACACCTGGAACACGGCTTATCTTTTGTTCCGCCGCGAGTCGATTGATGACTCTGGTGATACCGGCCTTAGACTTCTCACCGACGGCCTCCATAATCTCGACGAAGTTCGGAGCGTAGCCTCTCTCTGCAATGTATGCCGATATAAACTTTAATGCTGTTTCATCCTTTTTTTGCATCAGCTAACCCCGTGAAATTGTGTGGATCGATCTGCTGCCAGATGATTTTTTTGAGCGCCTCTGTGTATGCATCAAATGTCATTTCCATGAACTCTTGCTGTCGATCGCTCGGCACAAATAATTCTTGAAACTCCTCTGGCTTACCCTCTATCTCAATTCTGACTGTTATTGTCATGTCCACCTCTTGATGATGTATTCGTTTGCAAGTTTGATATTCCACTTGCTGTCAACCCACGCCGATGGCGATAACGCATTGTTAAATTTGTCTGCTAAATTCCTGCGCTTTTCTAAGCCGTACTCAATGCGGTTTTCTTTGATCCATCGCTTGACCTTGTAATCGCTTTTGTTCGTGGCTCTCGATATACCGGCATATGAATCACCGTTCTTGTACATCGCCACGATGATTGAAATTTCATAATCTGTCATAGTTCCTCCAACTTCAGTGTCTTTGATCTTGCCCAGTGTTCCTCAACCGCTGGGATCTCTTTGGTCTGCGCCGACTTAGCTTTGATCTTTCGCACCGGCCAAGTGATCCGATAATTCTTAGCGTGACAAATGTTTGCGTCACCCATCGCATTCATTACCTCCAGTTGCGCGTCGTCGACTAATGCCTGGTATGCCTTTAGCTCGGTTCGTAGATGTGACAGACGCTCGATCTTTTCTTGTAGATCGTCATCAGCCTCCATCTCAATATCTTCTGGTGCGTCGCCCTTCATGCCAGCAGCCTCGGTTGCTGACATGGCTGGATACCAGTCCTCATCACGCACACGGCGCTCAAAGTCAGAACAGGCCATGACAATTTTTTGCTGCATTTCTACATCGGCCCTGTACACATAGATGTACAGCTCAACTCCTTGGTAGAGGGTAGCGATCACACCCCATTGTGCGCCGGTGCAGAGCATCTGGCCCTGCAACTGTATCGGACCACGGTACGGGTCAGGGGCTTCTTTCGGCGCAACTCGGGTGAGCTTGGCTTCCATCACACCCTTGCCTTCCAACGTGATCGAGTCGTCCGCGTTCATCACGTAAATGTGATTACTAATATCGGTGTTGACAACAATGCCTTCAGCGATCGCGCCTCCGTCAAGAGATGCCTGGAGTATGTCCTTATAAATGTATGCGTCTGGATAGTCGAGCTTCAGCTTCTTCAGACCGAGGCGCCGTGCAGCGGTGCGTATGATCTGGTCCTCAAATTCATTGCCCCAATCAGCGGCCTCCCCGACCTTAATCTCATAATGATGCACGCCTTCCTTGCGAGCGCGGATCGTTTGATTCAGCTCATCATTGGGGGTGGACCACGGGCTGAAGCCCATGATGCTTGGAAGACGGCTCGCGCTCATCTTCTGGATTGTTGTTACCTTTCCAACCATTCTCTCATGTCCTCTGCTGTGAAAGCGACGTTAGTATCCATTTGCGTCTGGCAATACTCCCAAATACGCGCCGGTACACTGTATGATTCCATGCCGTCAATATCGAGCAACTCAAGACCAGGCATTTCGTCTGGGTCATTAATCGATGTGTCGCTGAACCTGATGTCGTATTCAGCCCCGTCAAACTCAACGCGCTGGTAATAAATTGTTATCATTTAAAATAATCCTTGGGCCAAAGGCCGCGTCCAATGAACCGGCGCAACAACTTATCGACGACAATCGAAACAGCGAGCGCCGTGCCGTAGGTTATGATGAATAACATCACGATTGAAAACCATTCAGTCATACAAATGCCTCCAAGATTGTTTCGATCAGGCGCCTCTCAATGCGCCGCTTATCACCATCAGGTGTGCGAATAGTGACGATACGTCCACGATAGGACAAGACAGTGCCAGTGATCTGGCCCCCAGCCAGGGAAACCCTGGCTCCGATGTGTAGTTCCATTATGCTGCCTCACCTAATGCTTTTAGTGTTCTTTTTGCCGCTGCCTTTAGCGACGGATCGTCGTTACCAGGGCCGAATGGGTTGATGTACAACCAAGCGCGACTGATAAGCTCTTTTGTCTTTGGATCATCTGCGTCGATACTGACAATTGTTGGACCAAGATACTGCGGTTCAGGGACATCACAACAGCAGTCTACACAGTCTTGGTAAAACCTCCGGCCAATCCTAATAATTCTCATGTCAAATCTCCTTTAATTCACCCAATCGACGAAGACAAGGTAGACCATAAGTTCCAACCAAGTCAACACTTTTTTTCTTGAGGGGTAACTTTTCTCGGATTATGGTGTGCGATACGTAAACAAAGAGGTAACAAATGGGCGCAATGTCCCGACGCAAGGGTGCGACGTTTGAGAGAGAGGTCGCTAGCCTGATCCGAGATCATCTTGGGTATGAGTGCAAGCGCAACCTAGAGCAGTATCAACAGGGCGGTGACGATCTGTCTGGTGTGCCGGGTTGGTCGATCGAATGCAAGCGATACGCAACAGTCAAGCCAGCAGACATCAAGCTCTTCTGGCTTCAGTGTGAAGCACAAGCAGCCGTCAAAGGCTTGCGTCCCGTCCTCTTTGTGAAGCAAGACAGGAAGCCAATCCAAGTGTACATCAACTGGCTTGGCCCTGGGTCGGACTGTTATCAGCAGGACGACATCAATAGCGTCGCACAAATCAGCTTTGAGCTGTGGTGCGGCATAGCAAGAGAAATAGGAGAAGAGAATGCTAGGACTTAGCGATTCAACTGCGGAGTATTTCCGCTTCAAGCCATCGGTCAACGCATGGTATGTCGATGGTGACGAGATCGAGTTCAAGGGTATGGGTATTGACCCCGACAGTCTAAAGACCGGCTGGGGTAAGATCATGGAGGGCCAAGCACCAGAGTGGCAGTGGGACGAGCGGCCTGGCGTCAAGTCACGGCAGCCAGATCCAGACTTCAAGCGCGGATTCAGTGTAATGGTGTTTATTTCTGGCCACGGCTGGCGTGAATGGACTAGCACTGGATCGGGACCAAAGATGGGTCTTGAGGCTGTGTGGCCCGCAGTTCACAACGGCGCGGCAAGTAACGCCGATAAGATGGCCATGGTCGCATTTAATGGAGCTAAGGCCGTTGCTATCGGCAAGGGTACGACCCGCGTACCAGAGTTTGAGCTGAAGGGCTGGAAGGACAAGCCCGAAGAAGCGCAGCCCGCTCCTGTTCAGGAGGTTACCCCAGAACCAACACCGGAACCCTCACCGGTTTCATCGGATGACGATGATTGGAAGTTCTGATTTATAGCCCCCTTCGGGGGGCTTTTTTTTGAGGGTAAATCAATGAACAAGTACGCAGAGAACATCGGCGTCATTGCTCAAGAGATTTGGGGTGACCCGAACAAGAGAATGTCCCACGGCAAAGAACTCAGGTTCGGTAGCCAAGGATCGAAGAGCGTCGATACAGAGAAGGGCACATTTTATGACCATGAGACAGGAGAGTCTGGTGGTTTTGTTGACCTATACAAACTCGCCCGACCACAGATTAACGGCAACATAGCCGACGCGTTAGAGAGCGAGTTCGGCATGGATAAAGACCCGCAGTTTCAGAAGAGAGGCAAAGATGTCATCACGGTTTATGACTATATTGGAGATCACGGCGTCCTTGAATACCAGGTGGTACGTACCGACTTTGAGGATGGAAAGAAGACGTTTCGCCAACAGCGACCAGATGGTCAAGGCGGTTGGATCAGGAACCTCAAAGATGTTAACCGGATTCCGTATCATTTACCCGCCATCATTCATCATAAAGAGCGGATTGTATTTGTTGTGGAGGGCGAGAAAGCTGCCGACAAACTCAACGAGTTGGGTCTCTTGGCAACTACAAATAATGGCGGTTCAGGGCAGTGGGGCGAAGAACACTCCAAGTGGCTAAAGGATCGCCGTGTCGTCGTCATGCCTGACAATGATGAAGTCGGTGTGAAGCACGGCGCGAAGGTCGTCAACACATTGATCGGCGTCGCAAAAGAAATACGCTTACTTGATCTTAGCGATCAACTGCCACCCAAGGGTGACATCGTTGACTGGCTGAACACCGGCAAGACAAAGGATCAACTACTTGCCTTGGTGAAGAAGTCGCAGCTGATTGAAGACAAGCTTGATGATCCTGGTGAGATTGTCGCAGAGGCTCCAGAGATCTTCCAAACGATGAAGGTCGGGGAGTTGATGGCAATGCCGCCGATCATATTCCTGATCGATGACTTGTTAACTGAGCATGGTTTCTCTGTCATGTACGGCGCGCCGGGATGTGGCAAGACGTTTCTAGCGCTCGACATGGCTCTTAGTGTTGCAAGTGGTCGAGACTTTCATGGCATGGCAACTAAGCAGGGTGCTGTCTTGTACATTGCTGGAGAGGGCGTCGGCGGACTCGGCAAGCGAGTCAATGCCTGGATTAGCAACCGTGGCGATGGGATCAATCCCGACGATCTGCCGTTCTATGTCTTGCCGACCGCTGTGAACTTTGCCAATCCAATAGAGGTCGAGAAGTTGAGCGTAACGATCCAGCTGCTTGAAGAGCAAGCCGGGGGCTTCAGTCTCATTGTTGTGGACACGGTCGCCAGGGCATTACTCGGAGCTGACGAGAACAGCGCAACCGACATGGGTAAGTTTGTGAAGGCTTGTGACCGGCTCAAGGAGGAGTATCAGTGTGCATTGCTGGGGCTACACCACAGCGGCAAGGATGCGGCCAGAGGTATGAGAGGCAGTACCGCGCTCATGGGCGCTGTTGATACAAGCCTACAGATCACAAAGGACGAAAACGCTGTGGTCAAGATCTACAACGACAAACAGAAAGATGCGGAGCCGGTTGAGGATTTATACTTCAAGATGACACAGGCGGAGGTCGGCACGTTTGGGACGCAGACAAGTGTGTACTTAGAGAAGGAGGACTCAGCGTCGTTTTCTAATGGATCAACGCTCAATGAGAAGCAGCTAAAGGCGATGAATTGCTGCCGTGACGCATTAGAGAATGGGGTCATCAATCAGGGCGTCGCAAAGGACTCATTTATCTATTGGCTAGAGAATGAAGGTGGCGTTCACGGGGATGATGAGAAGGCTAAAAAGAGACGCAGAATGGCATGGATCAGAGCGCTCAATTCGTTAGTCGAAAGTGGCAACTTGGTGTCGGAAAAGGCAGGTAAAGTGATTCGCTTCAAGGAAGAGACAAATACAGGGGGCGCACATGGCGCACATTGAAGCGCACATTGATGTGCGCATGCTGAAAGCCCCGTGGTTGCTGGCTTGTAGCCTTGAGCGCACATCAAGCGCACATAAACAGCACGCACTCGGACACATAGCACGCACAGCACCCCACAGTAGGGTGCGTGCGGTGCGTGCGCTTTTTAGTGCGGATTTGAGAGGATAAGAAATGGGTTGGAAATCGAAACCAATAACTGAGCTGAGAGCCGAGCCTTGGGACGCTGCACAAAGGTCATTTATCACGGCTGAAGAAATGATGAATAAGAAGTGGGGCTGGTACGTCTGGCATCAGATGGCGCCGCCAGAGATCGCCCAGAAATATCGTGCAGCGAGAGAGAAGTACTTGGATGCGATCCGACGCCGGGATACTCAGGTCGTGGTTGATATGTGTGCAAATCTTGTAAAAGGGCTGCGCGCTATCGATGCAGAGGTAGGTCAGCACAACAAACCAGACGATGTCTTTTACCTCCAGGCTCGGATCAACAAACGTAATTATTACTTTGTGTCGGACCACATGGACATGCAGCGCGTGATCCCTCTGATGAAAGGGAAAGACCCCGTCGTCTATCAGCTGGATGAGATCACAAGGATAATTGAGGCGGGAAGCGTTGACGACGCCGATAACATGAAGGCTCAGTTCCCTGGCGCAACAGTTCGATCTATTCAATTTAAACACAATCAGGATCAGCGAGACGATGAAGTCCCCTTTTAAAGATAAGCCAAACATCCGGCGCTACTCGATTATCCCTGCACGGGCTATGCAGGACGAGAGGCTCACTGGGCCGCACATTAAGATACTGGCGTGCCTTGGTATGTACACAAACAGTTACGGCGTGTGTTGGCCTTCTCAGACGACTATAGCGCGTCATCTAGGCGTGGGCCGTGTCTGGGTATGTAGAACCATGAAGATACTCAAGGATCTTGGGTATGTGCGGCTGCTTGAGCCAAGGCCATATCCAAAGCACATCAAGAGACGTAGCAAAGGCAAAGTGAATCGCTACCAAGTGCTGTGGGAAGGCAACGATCCAATTCCTACAAACGAGCAGTTCTGGGCTCCAGCGAAGATCATTATGGACTCTGGTGACGATGAGGTTGTGCCAACCGAAACACATATGCAGACAGGGGGTCTGGGGGAAGGAAACAGCCAATATCATATACTCGCACATGCATTCGCGCGAGCCGTCGAGAGCGCATCCGGCGTCAATAGGCAGCCACAGGCAAGCATGAAGGCGGCAAAACTCCTTTACGATCAAGGAGTTAAGGTAGATCAAGTGCGTGAGGCTACCGTGTCAATGACCAAGGATGCGCTGCGCTCAAATAAAGCTCCACCTATGCACCTGGACCAGGTTGCACGGTGGTCTGCGCTGTACAATAAATGATCAATCGGCATGAAGTTATCCACAGCAAAATGCAATCCCTTATATATCAAGGGCTTACCGCGCTGCACCATGACACATAACTCTTATTATGTTAAATCGCTGCGCTGCACAATATATAGATCGCCCGCCAGAGCTGCTGCTGGTCGCGCTGTACAAAAAATGATCACCCTTGCCCCCTACCCCCTGCGCGCTATATAGGGGGAGGTCGCTCAAAATTTTCCAGAAATTCGCCAGGAGGCATAAGATGAACGATCCCATCAACCCAGATCACTATCAACGCGACGGCGTGGAGTGTATCGACGCAATCAAGGCTGCCACATCCAACTTAGAGGGACCGGAAGCATACTGTACCGGCAACGCCATCAAGTATTTGTGGCGCTGGAAGGAGAAAGGCGGCAAGACTGATCTCAAGAAAGCGATGTGGTATATCAATGACATGATCGCTGAGATCGAGGACGCTGAGTTCCAGGACGAGATAAAGAGGAAGCTATGACCAAAAAGATCACCGTCCGCGAGGCGCGCAAGTTACTTGCGATCGGCTCTGACGACGAGAAGGAAGCCGTCAAACAGGAGCTGAATGCCATTGCTGCGTCAAATGTGACTGACGTACTCCAGTGGACACAGTCTGGCGGGATGGCGTTACTTGCGTCGAAAGACATCCCTGTACACGTCCAGAAATCAATTAAGAAGGTGAGGGTAACGCCTAACCAATATGGCAATGCGATTGAGGTCGAGATGCATGACAAGCTCTCGGCCCTGCGCGTACTCGCCAGGTATCACGGGCTGCACGAACCGAACAGTGATAGTGATAGCCGACCAAGTATTTTGGGGATCAATCTGAAAGGTCCAGAAGTAACAACCTACGAGGTATTAGACGATGGCGAGAGCGAAGCAAGCGACGGATCAGAGCCAGAGATCGACCCGACGCCGAAGAGCGCCGACGAACAAGAAGATCTCTTCTGATGAGGCGCTAGGGGGACTTAACCTAGACTTCTCTGGCGCGCCGACAACTTGGAAGTTTCTGCACGATGATTCGTTTGTACGCGGTCTGATGGGTCCGGTTGGATCGGGCAAGTCATACGGCTGCGCCGCTGAGATTATGTTGCGCGCTGTCAAACAACCCATCTCTCCAAAGGACGGCATCCGTTACTCTCGGTTTGTCATCGTGCGGAACTCATACCCAGAGCTACGCACAACAACCATTAAGACATGGCTTGAGCTTTTCCCGGAGAATATCTGGGGGCCGATGCGTTGGTCGCCGCCCATCAGTCATCATATCAAGCTACCGAGTCGCGGGGACGCAGCCGGTATCGACTGCGAGGTGATCTTTATGGCGCTCGATCAGCCCAAGGATGTGCGAAAGCTGTTGTCGCTGGAGCTAACCGGGGCATGGGTAAATGAGGCTAGAGAGCTTCCGCTGGCCGTGGTGCAGGGACTCACACACCGTGTCGGTCGATTCCCGACTAAAGGCAACGGCGGTTGTCCTTGGCGCGGTATCTGGATGGACACCAACCCGATGGACGACGATCACTGGTGGCATCGTCTCGCAGAGAAGGAGCCGGTGCGCGGGAAGTATAAGTGGGAGTTCTTTAAGCAGCCCGGCGGGGTGATGGAGGTTCCAAGCACCGATCCTGATGCGATACCGGCAGCGAGCAAGTTTTGGAAGGTCAGCCCCAAGGCTGAGAACATCAACAACCTACCGCCTGGTTATTACGATCAGCAGCTCGGTGGCAAGAACCTGGATTGGATTCGCTGCTATGCCGGTGGTCAGTATGTGTATGTGCAAGAGGGTCGCCCGGTATGGCCTGAGTACGACGATTCGGTCATGTCCTGCGACGACATTGCAGTCGATCCGACGCTGCCTTTGCACATCGGACTCGACTTTGGTTTGACCCCTGCGGCGGTCTTTGGTCAGCGTTTGCCTAATGGTCGATGGAATCTACTCAAGGAGATCGTGACCGAAGACATGGGCCTTGAGCGATTTGGTCTTATCCTGCTGAACGAGATCAATGTGCATTATCCAAAGATGGACATCTTGGTATGGGGTGACCCTGCTGGGTCAAAGCGCGATGAGATCTTTGAGGTGACTGCATTCGATCATCTGAAGACGCTCGGCCTCAATGCGCGGCCTACGGCATCAAACGCCTTTCAGGTACGCCGTGAAGCGGGAGCGATGCCAATGAACAGGTTCATAGATAAACGGGCGGGTCTACAGGTGCATAAGGATTGCCAGAGGCTACGAAAGTCTTTAGCCGGTGGTTATCACTTCAAGCGAGTCGCCATGTCTGGAGGACAGGAGCGATTTCGCGACGCGCCGAACAAGAACGAACACTCACACGTTGGTGATGCGTTTGGTTATCTGTTGCTCGGTGGCGGTGAGCATCGGGTGATGACCCGTGGCTATGGTGGTCGGTACGGTGCAGCCGGAGCGAAGGGTCAGTATCAAGCGAATACAGACTTCTCGATATGGTGACATGCGAAGACGTGCATCGTTGGATCAACATACCCAACGTGCGGGTCGTACCATGCAATGCATCGCAGTTTCAGTTAATGAAGTTGTACCCTGATGCCGAGCGCAACAAGTCTCTGCTACCGACCTACAACGACCAGATCGATGCGCTCGGAAAGATGGGTCACGGCTGGACCGTGATTGGGGATGGGCGCTGTCTGGCTATGTTTGGAGTAATCCAGCTATATCCTGGCGTTGCTGAATCCTGGCTAATGGTCGATACAATAGGTATTAGAATGCGTAAAATGCAGCTCACTAAAGGCGCAAAAAGATTCTTTAATCATGTTGGGCCGTCGCTAGATTTACGTCGGCTTCATATTATGGTATCAGTAGCCCACAAAGAAGCTGTCGCCTGGGCGCGTCTATTAGACTTTGAGCTTGAGGCGACACTGAAGCAATACGCCCCAGATGGGTCGGATAGTTTAGTGTATGCGAGGTTTTATGACCAACATGTTTAAGCCCTCTATGCCTGATATGTCAGCGCAAAAAGAGTCAATGAAACGCCAGGAAGAGTTACTGGAAAAGCAAGAAGCGCGCGTTGAATCGGAAGAGGCTGAAGGGCGTCGCCGTTTAGCCGCAACCATGAGAGCGCGGCGCACTGGCGGTATGCGTTCGCTGTTGAGTCCATTGCGCTCAATGCCCCAGACAGGGTTATCAGGAGCTAAAAATGTCTAATGTTATTAGCAAGGCTATGCCTACATCTGCCCCTCAACCACAAAAGCCAGCTCCGATGTCGGAGCCTGTAGCCGAGGCGAGTCAGGCAGATGCAATGGACACCAGCTCGCGCAGAAAAAAGGCTGCATCTATGCGTTCTCGAAGAGGTGGGTATCGATCCCTTTTGTCTCCGGCAAGGTCTGGTGACACCTCTGATTCACTGAGCGGTCTATAGATGGCGGTCAACGCAGCCGGTAATTACACTAAGCCCGGGATGCGGAAACGTATGTTTGAGCGGATTAAGGCGTCGAGCGTACAAGGCACTGCCGCTGGTAAGTGGTCAGCTCGCAAGGCGCAGTTGCTCGCTAAGAAGTACAAAGCCAAAGGTGGTGGATACACGTCGTGAAGAAACCGCAAGTTTCTCTACTCAAGTGGGGCAAGCAGAAATGGCGTACAAAAAGCGGAAAGCGCAGCTCGGACACAGGCGAGCGTTACCTCCCGGAGAAAGCTATCAAAGCCTTGTCTCCACAGGAGTATGCGGCGACAACCCGCGCAAAGCGTCAAGGTGGTGGGGTTGGTTCATCTGTCCCCCAGCCGTCCAAGATTGCCAAAAAGACCAGGAAGTACCGTAATGCGTAAGGAACACAAAAGCGCCAAGGGCGGTTTGACTGAAGCTGGACGCAAGCACTTTGAGGCTAAAGACGGTGGTGATCTCAAGCCACAGCTCAAGAAAGGCAAGAACCCGCGCCGCGTATCTTTTGCTGCTCGATTTGCAGGAATGAATGCCAAGATGAAGGATGACAAAGGTCGGCCCACAAGGTATGCCTTGGCGCTCAAGCGCTGGGGATTCTCATCACCAGCAGAGGCCAGAGCTTTTGCAAGAAACAACAAGGAGTCCTAACATGCCGATGAATCCAAAGATGAAGAAGATGCAGGAAGCAATGAAGAAGAAGTATTCAAAGAAATCTTCTGACAAGCCGAAGCAGAAGCCAAAAACAAAAGGATACTAATCATGGCACGTATCACGCCACAAGAAATCCTGAAGCGTCAGGAAAAAGCTGACGCACGTAAGGAAGAATGGCGCACGATTTATGAGGAGTGCTATGAGTTCGCGCTCCCCCAGCGCAACTTGTATTCTGGTTTTTATGAAGGCAAGACGCCAGGTCAGAACAAGATGACCCGCGTGTTCGACGCAACTGCGATCAACTCTACGCAGCGTTTCGCCAACCGGATTCAGTCAGCTCTGTTTCCACCATATCGATCATGGTGTACGTTGCAGCCTGGTTCTGATATCCCGCAAGATCGAAAGCCTGAGATCTCTGAGGCACTAGAGATCTATGCTGACAAGATGTTTGCGGTAATCCGGCAGACAAACTTTGATTTGGCGATCTCTGAATTCTTACTTGATCTTTGCGTTGGCACTGCCGTCATGCTGGTCCAGCCAGGTGATGACGATGCACCGATTCGATTTACGCCAGTGCCACAGTATCTGGTGTCATTGGAAGAAGGTCCACACGGCACGATTGATAACGTGTACCGAAAAATGCGCTTACGCGCTGAAGCGATACAGCGTCAATGGCCTGATGCTGAGATCCCGCCAAGGCTGCAAAAGATTGTTGATGAAAAGCCGGAAACTGAGGTCGATCTGATTGAGGCTACCGTCTTTAATGTCGATGAGAACATCTACTGTTATCACTTGATTTGGCCGAAAGATAAGTCTGAGGACGGCACTAAGTCATTACAAGTAAACGCGGAGCTGGTCTATCGCACCATG
>VMHT01183339.1_pt1 | contig 12701 bp, 9 predicted proteins | sample 4693611 | NCBI WGS metagenome assembly VMHT01 (sample SAMN12280063, study PRJNA550983) | marine metagenome | isolation source: seawater sampled from same location over 5 years 0.02-0.2 micron viral filtrate | place: USA: collected off the coast of southern California halfway between the port... ... | reverse complement strand
TTCTTTATTCTCCAAATGTTTAAATATAACATATTTCTCATCTATAAATATATCTTATATTATTTTTTGTTAATTATTATTCGTCAACAATACCCAACTTACCAATATCACCTCTTGTTGGGACTGCCACCCTAGTAGCACTCTTTCTAACAATAAATGCTGCGTCACCATCTATTGTTGTGCTTCTTGTGTTTTTTACACCCTCGTAAAAACTATTATTTAAAGCAGTAACCTCATCATATTTAGGGTCAATATCAGTTTTTACTAATGACCTTGATGTAAATAAATTTTGTAGTAAATCTCCGTCAGGAAATAAGATTCTATTTTGTGCACTAGTTCCAATTCTAACACTATTATCAAATTCAACAGAACTTGTATAGAAAAATTTACTGACTTCATTATGAAGTGATAATCTACCTTGTGTTATTATTGAACCTGTAACCTCTTGAAATACTCTGTCTGGCCCACCTATTTTTGCTGAACCACTAATATATAAAGAATTGTCAGAATAGTTATCATTAAAATCAAATTTATATAATGATGGTCTTTCTAAAATATCTAAACCAGCATCTATTTGTGAACTGAAGTTTGGAAAATCTGACTCAACTCTTATTATTGAACGACTATCTTCGTGTTCAACCTCACCTTCAAAAGTTCCTATATCAATGGTATTTTCGAAGAAAGGTTCTTCAACCGATGGGTTACTTCTTTGAACAGGTGATTTTGGTCTTTCAAATATATTACCCTCGATAACAGTCCCTAAATTAGCCTTTGCACGAGCTGGTATTACTTTACGAAGTTGTTTGAAAATATTTTGGTCGTAGTATTTTATCAATCTAATGTAGTCGAAGAAATTATTATTACCAGAATATTTTTTAAAATATTTGTGTGATATATCTTTTAACTCACTATAATTTTCAGAAAAATTATCCCTTGGGTCACCAATGTATTCATTAAAATCAAGATTTGCAAAAGAACTAACTATATCTTCATTTATCACATCGACTGGTGAAAAGAAAATACCAAGTCGTGGTGAATCTAAAGGTGAGTAATCATTAACACTCGAATCAAATCTTTTTGTTAAGGATAAAGAAGCACCACTACCACTCAAATTATTTTTTTCTATTCGAATTTTTGTTGCGGTTCTACGATTCGGGCCATGATTGGGAACGATAGTTTTTGTTTTATCTATAACACTTTCAAAAGTGTTAGCACCTGCAAAACCTTTTGCACTACCTGTTGTTGCAGAGTTTTGATTTGGTTTACTATCTCTGATAGAAGCATTTTGTGCTAAACCACTATTATCATCAAACTGAAATCTCCTACTCAGATTATCATAGGACGAAGATACAGTATTACCAAAATAGGATTTCGGTGTAGCTACATGATTATCAAATGCGGTCTCGTTGAGCGGTTCACTCCATAATCTAAACTCCATCATAGAGCCAGAAAATCTATTAGAAGAAAATGAACCAGTATCATTACCACCAATGAATAAATTACCACTACCTGTCCATGCCGCATTATATGATTGTGATATTGAACTTGATATAATCAAACTCTCTCTTGATGCCAATCTAATCCTATCAAGACCAGAGTCGTATTTTTTAACTAATAAATCATACTTAAACGGGTCAGTTAATGTATCAGTATTTGTTGAAATTTTTCTTAAAGATGCGTCGTCAAAAAGAACAGATGTTTTTGGTTTTCTGTTTTCAAATCTCACACCAAGTTTAGTTGTTTGTGAAAATTTTATTTTTTTTGTGACGGTTAATTGTTTCCACTCTGTTTCGTTTAGACCCACATATTGTGAACTTTTTATACCACCATCTTGATATCCATACTCGTTCTCTTCTGTCCAATTGACTACTTCCTCGTTAGCATCTAATTCGAATAATACGATACTAGCTACTGAATCAACTTGACTACCAGAAGCTTTTGCAAACACACTAAAAGTATATTCATCACCAACACTTACATTTGCAACACTAGCATTATTACCAGGATATAAATTATCATCAGGGTTTTTATAAAATAATGAATATGATGTTGTGTCATCAGATGTGTTTGTATGTTTAAGTGATTTTGTGCCAGTCCTAGCGACATTTGAACTACTAACTATTTCTAATTTACCAAACTCTGCACTTCTACTACCTGTTATAAAAGGTGGATTGAAAAGGCCTTCATTGTTACCAACTTCAAAAGATGATGTCGGAAATAACTCGGAATTAATTTTTCTCTTTCTTAATAATACTGAATAGTAATCACCATCAAAAATTGGTAAAAGTGATGAACTTATTTCTTTATATCCATCCGAGCCAGATAACATAAAAGATACGGTTCCGTTGTTATCTGTCAATCCGTTGTTTTTTAATCTTATTGCAAAATCACTATCTTTTTGCACAAGAACTTGATTTGCGACATTGCTTGACCTAAATCTTAATTCTATTGATTCAGGTTTTCTCGAGGTGGTTCCGTCATCGTCCCAAGTGGTTTGAATAAATTGACCACCTCTAAATCCAAGGGCTCTTGTAAATTTTCTAGCTATTTCAAATTGTGCTTTTTGTTTATCTGATTCTAGTCCACCATATTCTTTAACTCGTAGAATTGAACTTGGTATACCGTAACAATTTATTATTGCTTTCAAAGAGTTTATCGTTCCCTTAGTTTTTAGAATATAAGGCATACTTGATATTAATCTCTTTGTAATCTCACGAGACATATCACTTTCTGTTTTTGATGTAAGTGAACCAGAAGTATAAAGTTTGAAAGAATTACCTTCAGCCTTTTGTCCAAAGCCGTATCTACTTAAATCTAAAAGGTCTTTACCATCTTGAATTTCCCAACCCATTGATTTTGCTAAATTAAAAACTAAATCTTTTGAAAATCCCTTCGTCAAATCAGATTGTCTATCTGTAATCTCTGATAAGTTTTTCGTATACAACCATAATTCGTCAAAGTGTTGACCAACCATATCCATAAAATCTAAAAATACAGAGTTTTGTGTATCTTCTCGTATGTGGTCTGGTAATAAATTTACTAATCTATTTGGATTTGTTTTATCATATAATGATGCAGAATAAATTTGACCAGTCTCACTATTTACAGAACCATACCAAGTAGTAAATTGTGTATTAGAAGAACTAACAGGCACATAAGGGTCAGCAAATGTTCCGGCACCAGTTTTCGGCCAACTAGCATCTCTTGATAAACCTAATGAACTTGAAAAATAAGATGAACTAACATTATATAGATAATTGTCATATCCATCAAAATTTGATTTTAAATTTCTTGTTCTGTTTTCATACAATGTTGCATCGGGTGAACCACTTGTCACTGCTGCAAAAGAAGAACTTTTTGCATTGTTTGATTCTATTTGTTGTATTTTATATTTAAAGTTTTCTAATCTTTTTTCTGCTGAGCTAAAATTCACAAAGTTTTTGTATTCACTATAATCTGCATTTAACTCGATTGGTTTTTGACTGCCTGTCAAAAATTTATCAAGGATTTGATTTTTGATATTTTTGTTAGATGTGACGAGTTCGTTAAAACTTTTTGCTGGTATTCTTCTCTCACTAACTGGTGATTCAACTTGTGCGGTATCAGGTGTTTTTAAAATCAGAGCACCCTCATCCTCTTGTTCATAAGGAAATAGTTCTACTGTTTCGACCACTTGTGGTAAAACTTCTTTAACCACAAATGTCTGTGACTTTACATCTATGTCTTCTGGTAAAGGTTCGTATAATCGAAATACTGCAGAGTATGGGTAAGCTGGGAACGTATCTCTATCTGATTTTACATTTGTTACTAAAAACTTATTGTCATCACCAAAATGTAGATAGGTATTTAAATCCTCAACATTATTATATCTATAGGATATTTTTATTTCATTAAATTGTGCATTCGGATTTAGTTTGTCCCTAACTGGTTGAACAATATTACGAAATGCACTCCAACTTTGATTTAATGTTAAAGTATTTCCTGCGGTAATATTTGTGACTTGAGCCACAAAGGGAACTAAATTTTCAATAATATTTTCGTCAATCTGTGCATTTTCAGCTTCATCGTTACTCATTATAACATTTAAGCTAATGCTGGTTACTTCGGTGTTATCACTCGTATCAATAACAGAAACTTTATATTGACCACCTATGTCATAACCTAAACTAATTAAATCAAACGTAAAATCTTCTTCAAATTGTGCGTGTGTGGATTTACTTCCTTGAGGTGGAGTTACTTCCCACTCCCATGCCTGAACACCACCTGACTCAGTATCTTGTTCATCCGAAAATGTCAACTTTACCGTATCACGGAGAGTTATTTCTTGTATGGTCTCTATGACCTCATTGTTATATAGAATAGTAGCGGACATCTTATACACCGTTTGGTTCTTTAATCACAGCTGGATAATATACAGTAGCAGTCTTGTTTTCCGCTGGATAATCAATTGTTAAACCGACACTATATCTTGCACCTCGTGATTTAAGTTCAACCTGAATTTCTCGTAAATCGTTACCTGAAATACCACGAGGGTCACTCGAACCGACTATAGCTACATCTTGTGCTTCAATGGTTCTATAATCACCATTACCTTTTACATCATAACCACCAATCTCCCATGTGTATTTCATTGTGACATCAGGTTTTGTGGATATACTTCTAAATGTTACAATCGTGTTGTTTCCTGGACTCTGTGCCGTATTTACCTCGACTGGTTGAAATGCGTTATCTATCTTCTTTATACCACGCATTCCTTGACTCCTATCCATATATTCTATGCCAGTCCTATCTGGTGTCTCTGTTGGTAAAAAGTCTTTAAAATAATTGTGAATTGCACTTATATTTCTATCCCCTTTTCTATATTGTCCTGTTGAAATATCAGTAATAATAAATCTTGGTATTATTTCCTCACCTATAACTTCGGATTGTGTATCTACTCCACTATCACTCTGAATGGCCAAATTAGTTTCTGATTCTACATAAGAGTTGTCAATTTGAAATACACCACCCTTTAATTCGTTAGGAACACTCACACCACTATCATTAAATTTATATGTGGTTGATAAAGCTAAATCTGTTTCTTGTTCATCACTGCCTAAAAAACCTCCAATGTTTGGAAATAATTGGGTTTTTTTACCTGTCTGTGTTGCAAAAAAATTCTCTCTATAAGATGTATCGTTGATATTTTGAGGTGCTAAACGAATTTCATTTCTTGTCGGAGATATTTCTTGTATAAAATATTTGTTTTCCTTTATGGACAGTTCAATAGAGCCATCGGTATGAACAGGACCCGACATAAGGGTTCCATCACTCATTTGATGAAAATTGTTTTCGCCTGTGTCAGTTAATGATGGAACTACGTTTGAGTCTTCATCAACTAAAAGGGTTTCATTAGAACCAGCCAAAGTTCTCAAGAAATTATATTTGACTATAAATTTTCCTCTGTCGTAACCTAATTTTCTTAAAATATTTCCTGTATTTATCTTCACACCACCACCAATTGCTCTTTGATTTTCATCTGGTAATGTTTCGATTTGTGGTTCGTTGTATACAAAATCACTTGCATCCACACGCCCACTATCTAAAAAATTTTCGTTTAAATCATAAATTAAAACTTCAATGTAATCCCTATCTAATGAACCGAATACGGCATTACCATCCGTGCCAGGTATTATTTTCTTACCTGTATCTAATAAATCAATGTCTTCTCTTTTTAATCTAATTTCCATTATTCGATTGGGTCTCCGTCTGGTATAGAATCTAATTCTTCTTGTGATAAACTTTTAAGTTTTCCTAAAGTAAAACCACGAGCATAAAATTCACCTAAGTTTCTAAAAATTCTTTTTTGAAATCCTTGTATTAAAAACCTTGTTTTATCGGTTGGGTCTTCAGTCGTAACTACCATACCGTTTGAAATATCAGATGGTAATTCATCTGCTATAATATCTTCAGATAATTCAGTAATGTCTCTTTCTATAATATTATTTAAAAGTTTTGTCTTATCATATTGAGCTTGTAATCTATTACTGAATGTTTTAGATTGTTCAATATTTTCTTGTGTAGTATATAACTTGTAAAGACTCTCATCATTGATAGTGACTGTTTCGATACCCTCATTATTTTCTATATTCTCATAAGATAACAAAACATTATTGTCGTCACGAAATGGTGTTGATAAATCGGATGAATCTTTAACCTTTATCAAATACTCTTCGCGTAAGTCATCACGAAAGTTGGTATAGAAAGTTAATCTTTGTGCCTCTTCTTGTGTGTATGGCATTATAGTGTGACCTTAAATGTAAATCCCTCGTCAATAAAAGTTCTGGTCTCGTTTGCAGTTCCACTACCACTCACGATTTTAAAATTCAAAGTATAGTATCTTTCAGGTTGATAACCTGTTAAATCCAAATTGAAAAAATTACTTGTTGAATCACAACTAATTTTAGAACCACTACCAAATGGAACTATTACATCCTCTGTCTCAGCATCTCGTATAGAATAGAAAGCACCATCACCATCAGAACTACCACTTGGTAAATATTTTATAGTTAGATTTGCTGCACTTGTTGCATAGGTATTAGTAGGGAATCTTGGTCTACCAACCAACCTAAATTTTGCTCTTGAATTTTCTTTATATTCTGGTCTCAAACCTCTCATGTAAACAACTAAATCCTCAAGGTCTGCACTTGATAAGGCACTTAATGAACCAGTATTCCAAGTGGTATCATCCCAAACTACTTCTAATGTTGGTGGATATTTTGTATGTGTATCAGAGGAGAAAAAAGAAAAATTACCAAATCTAGTCGTGCTACCCTCATCTGAACTTGTGACTGTATTACCTATACTACCACTTCTCTTAACCAAAAATCCGTGATTACTTATAGTCCCTTTAATCCACTTATCAACAATGTCTGTAACTTCCATACGAACATCTTGGGATTTTTTTGTGAATGATTGTGATGCTTCAAAACCACTACCAGTATGCCATGTTCCACCAGATGCACTGACGCTCGTATTCCATAATGTTCCATCAATTTTACCAAGTGGAAAAGTCCAACTACATCCCTCTGTAATTATAGGATTAGCATCAGCACGACCATCACCCTCTCTCCAACTTCTATTGAGAGGATAAGCATATAAACTTTGTGAGGTCGCTAATGCGGTTGGTTTTGCATCAAATAAATTTAAAAAATATCTTGAGCCTGATACAGTATTTGGTTTTGGTATTAGACCAGATACTATCGAACTCGAAATGTAAGATAACGGAAACTGTATGGCTATTCTTGAAACATCAATAGTTGTGCCTGTATCACTTATATCTTTTCTAATTTCTAATATCTCATCAAGTCCTGCATTTAGACTTGATGATGCCTCGTATAAGGTTGTGTCTTGGTCTGAAAAAATAAAATAATGCATCTTAAGCTCCTAAACCTGTGTTATCACCAACGACGGAACCTTTAATATCGCTGTTAGGGAATTTAATTTCAAATATACTTGGGTCTAAAGCCGTATACACAACACCGTTAATTGTTGCAGATTCTAAATCAAAAACGTTACCTGAGTAACCCTCACTTGGTTTGAATTTATTTGATAATTGAATCATCTCTTTAGAATCATTTGGTCTAACCACAGATGAAACACCATCAACTAGAGATATCCTATAAACTAAATCTGATAAAACAATTGGTTGTCCGATTTGCCAAGTGTTTACATCAAAAAAATCTTGAACCTCACTAACACATCTTAATAATACATCGTTTTTATTAAAACCAGCTTTTGTCAAAATAGAAAAGTCAACACCAAGATGTATAATGTATGCGTCTTTTATATTAATAGCATCTGTGACTAGCCTGTATTGTGACAAATATGTTTTTAAATTTTCTTTAACTACATCTGTAAGTTTTGTTAGACTGCCGTCACTAGCATAACCTAAAGTATACATATCCATCGCTAAAGGATTTGGTCTTGTGACCTGAACTTGACGAAGGGTTTTACCAACATCATCGTCTGTAATTTTTTCATCGAGACTTGAAAAATCATATGACTTGTTTAATTGGTCATCTTGAACTAAATGAACTTTTGCAATGTTACCATATTTTGCTGGTAAGGAGTATGCTCTTACGATATAATCATCTTTAGTAACAGCTCTTTGTTGTGCTTGATAATATGCCAACGCACTATCTCTTACCTCTCTAATTGTTTGACCACCTCCACCACCAGTAGCAGGATTAGGATTTGTAAATCCTACAGAATCTTTTGACTCTTGCACAATCGTAGATACTAATAAAGAATCTTGTATTTCAAATGTGATACTATTTATTTCATTTACATCATTAGCCGATGCATTATCATCGACACCACCACCAAAAGAATATTTAATCGAGAGTGTTGTATTAGATGGAGCTTGACCAAATGTCTTTGTGTTTAAAAAATTACTTGGGTCAAAAGCTCTTGTCAAGTAAGTTGGACTACCAGGTAAGTTCGAACCAACACTATCTGGATTAGGGATAATTTCTTCATCTGCATTTGCCGAAACACCAGCACCAAATCTTATTAAGGTCTCATCGTTTTCATTTATAAAAGTTGTAAATCTCTTTGAAGCTTTTTTGAGTTTTAATATATAAGGTGATACATCTCGGTTTAAAACAGAAGTCGGGTCATTTACAGAATTATTTTCTATATCCTCAAAAATGGTATCTCTTGCTAACGAATCAACCTCATACCAATTGTTACCATTTGTATCAGTGCAAGATATTATTTCTATAACATCAGAGTTTGCTAACTGAACTTCAGAATATTTTTCTGCTGCACCAAAAGTAAAATACTCTGTGGTTATTTCACCACTTTGTGCAGTAATACTTTTCTTTAATAAAAACTTTGTTGGATTACCACTATCTGTTTCAAAGATAGATAATACTCTTGGACTTGAAATGGTATCGATATTAAAATTAGCATCCTCCAAAGTCCTAAAAGTTGTACCTGTGCTTTTTGATTTTATAATAGCACCCGCTTTTACATTTAGTGCGTATCGCAAATCAGGTTTGTTGTCTAAAGCTGGGACTGTTTGAAATACATCTAATTTTACTACTGCAGGTGAAGTAACAATTGGTTTGTATCCAAAAGATTGTGCAATTGAATATACATTTCTTTTCTCTTCCGCATAGGCAAGTAATGATTCTCTAAATTGTGAATCAATGTAATAAGAAAGAACATCACCAACATAGGACGCCATTTCTATAAACATCATACCAGGTGAAGCTTCGTTGAAGTCGTTATATGTGTTGGGAAAATATATCTTTGCAAACTCAATCAAATTATCTCTAAAATCACTAAAATCTTTATTAAGATAATTTACATCTTTTACTAAATTTTTCTTTGTGCTAATTCTTGCCATTAAACTCTCTCCGCTGTGTATGAAGCATCCAATGAAATTGTTTCTTGTGTTTGTGGGTCTAACGAAGTGCTAAACTTTATTTGAACTACTATTTTATTATTGTCACCCTCTTCAGTTAAAGTATTGACTTCACTTATTACTATGTAAGGTAACCACAAATTTGTAGCTCTTCTCACCTCGGTGTCAATCTTTGCAGGTAATTCATCGTCTATTTGTTCAAAAATTAAAGCTCTTAAATTACTACCAAACTGTGGTTGATTTAATCTCTCACCTACATGAGTTAATAATAAGTTTTTTAGATTACTTCTGGCTTGTTCTAAAATTGTTTTTGTTTTTTTGAAATCACCACCACGACCTGGTTTTAGAGGCAAACTTAATCCGACATAAACATTTGGATTTAAATCGGTGCTTCGTGCGGACATTACTTACCTTTCTTATTCATAGCTTTCATCAGGTCACTATAATCACGAGTTAGTGCGTTAGTGACAGCTTCAGGAACTTGCTCGGAAGATACACCAGCTTTTTTAAAAGTGTCGACGGCTACCATATCTCTTTTTACTTCTTCTGGTTTTCCATACCCCATTAACTCCGCCATTCTTGAAGTATCAAAAGCACCACCACCAAGAGTTGGATATTCTTGGTTTTGTTTAGATGTTTTAGTTAGACCAACAGTTTCATTTAACACGTCGTTAATACTTTTGTTTTTTGTGTAAGAAACTTTTTCTTTTGGTTCTTCTTGAATAACAGGTTTAGATATTTGTTCTTCTATAAATATCTTTTTGACCTCTTTTTGGACTTCACGTTTGACTACTTCTCTGATTATTTTGATAAAGTCTTTTTTAGTCATAATAACTCCTACGATGTTTTTACTTTTTCACTTAAAATACTTTTTGTATCTGGCAACAATGCAAGTAAGGTTTGTATTGTTGTCCCAGCTGCTTTCTCAGTTGTAAAAGCATTTGCTCCATCAGATAATGCTTTTACTATACCATCTAATAATTTAACTAATTGGTCTCCTTTTACAACTGGCTCTAAATTATCATTACCACCTAATTTAACATTACTTGAATTTAATCTTATTTCTTGCCTTCCACTAATAAATATACCATCACTTTTTATTAGGACTTTTTTTCCTTCCAAAACTTCGTCATCAAATTTATTACCAACTTCTAAACCATTAGATATTAAATAAATTGAAGAATCATCATTATCAATACTTTCAGTTGTTTGGCCTGAATCTTGACGGCTAGAAACTCTCATTTTTATAGTTGGGTCATTATTAGGATTGTTTCGAGACAGATGAATAGAGTGACCAAATCTACCCTCGAACAAAGTGCAACCCTCACTAATTTTTATTGGTGCAACTCTTTTTTTTGTAAAAGTCCCATCCTCGGATAATTTGTTATCAGTATCCAATATACCTGTAACACCCGCTAAACTATTCTCGTTTACATTTTCTCTACGGTTTAAAATAGAGTCATAAAAAAATTGACCATTCAATTCTTTAACAGTAACGTGTTCACCCTTTACTGGTATTCTCAAAACACCTTGTGATTGTGGTTTTATTCTCGTCGTAACTTGTTGTGGGTCGTGTAAAAATATACCTTCAACTGCACCCCTATCAAATGGTTCATCAGTAATTACTTTTGTTACTTCCATCACCATTGTCTCATGATATATTGTTGCACCAGAATTAAAAACTTTTTTTACATAATCACTCAATTGTCTTGGTGTCGGTAATCTATCCAAATCTAAATCTGGTAAAACGTCACCTATTTTTTCTGTAAATCCCATTAATCTTTACTTGAATTAATTTTATTGTGAATTTTATCCGATTCGTTTTGAATATCGGTGACCGTATCCTCGATGTTTGATAATAACTGATTTTTTTCTTCCTCGGACAAACCAAATTCATCCTCAGCAGATGCTCGTTGTTCAGTTGATATTAATCTTTGAACAATACCAGCCATCTTAACAAGTTGGTCATCGTTCTTAACGTTTATTTCAAGATACTCTTTTATCATCGGCACTAACTGAACTGCAGTGTCACCATCCTTGATAAATCCTACGAGCTCTTTCGTTAGTATATCAAGTTGTTTTTTGTTATATTCTGTATTGTCGTAAATGTCTTTGAAAAGAGAAGAAAGTGACTTTCCATCAAAGATTTCATAATCGATAGCCATTTTATTACCTATATATTGTCAATTATAAATATATATCCTTGGAAAAAATAAATGGCATAAAAAAGGGGACTTTTAATCCCCTTTTGTGGAGCTGGTGGGAATCGAACCCACGTCCAAATGCTTTCAAAAATAAAGTCATTTACAGCTTAGTTAGGTTCCAAATACAGTAGTCACCTACAACCCACCATGGTCATTTTACAGATTGACAACTGAGAACTTTTACTCTGTTCTAAGAGTTGGTGTCTAACTTATTTTATGACCGAGTGTTAGACAACTCAGTATCCTACGCGTAAGCGTGAGATGGTTGAGAAGTTCTAGCTGGCTCGATAAATGTATCGAACATACGCTCTTGATTAGCTAAATGCCAATCTACTTCCAACCCTTGTAGCGATTTATCGCCATTTAGGTTTACGAGTCTTTTGTAACGAGACCTACTCAATCTCTGCTGCACTTTATTATCAAATAACACCTGTCGAAACCAGTCAGCCCCTATTTTTGGATAGGTCAATTAGATGTTCATCTTCATAAGTTTTCAATATTCTTTTTACGAGTGGATGTCTAACCGAATCTTCCCTATCAAATTCCATATGATTAACACCCTCTACGCCTTTAAGTCTGAACCAAGCGTCATAAAAACCACTCTTCTCATAATTAGTTACACCATTGGTTTTATACTTATCACATTGAGACATATCTCCTTGCATAATCATTTTACAATTATCTGATATTCTTGTCATGATTGTTTTTATCTGCATAGGTGAAACATTTTGTGCCTCGTCTAATATCACATAACAATTTTCTAAGTTGACTCCACGTAAAAAGTTTAGGACACTAATCTCAACTTTATTATCTCCTAATAATTTTGTAGCTTTATCTCTACCAACAATCTTATCTAAGATGGTAAATGTTGACTCATTATATTGTTGAATCTTTTTATCTAACTCACCAGGTAGATATCCTAACTTATCCTCGTTTCCAACGTCTACAGTAGGATTGATTATGATTAACTTATCATAACCCGTTCCACGACGTAGGACATCTTGTAGTGCTTTATAAACTGATATATAGGTTTTACCTGTTCCTGCTATTCCATGACATAAAACTAATTGAGTTTCTTCCTCACT
>VMHT01221054.1_pt1 | contig 12702 bp, 6 predicted proteins | sample 4693611 | NCBI WGS metagenome assembly VMHT01 (sample SAMN12280063, study PRJNA550983) | marine metagenome | isolation source: seawater sampled from same location over 5 years 0.02-0.2 micron viral filtrate | place: USA: collected off the coast of southern California halfway between the port... ... | reverse complement strand
GCCGACTTGTCGAAGAGATTCTGACCAAAACAGCAAACCGGTTGTCAATCGATGTTGATTGGGAATTGTACAAACTCGAACCTCGAGAATTATCCATTGACATCATGGTCCCGTACAAGAACACGGAATCCACGCTATCAGACAGCAAAGACGTACGTGCTGAAGTGCTTCGAGAAATTCTTGACGAATTTGCGATTTTCCGTGTCTTCAAACCCGTTCAATTGACGGTACGAACGATTGGTGTCAATCAAGGTATTGACTTTGATTCTGGCGTTGGAATTGGCACCTCTGCAGAGGAAGAGACAGAAGAAACTCAGAACTATTCTTCCTTCTTCTCTGAACTTCACACCCTCTCTCGTGTGGAAGACGAGGTCCGAGAAAGCCTCGAGTTGTTCTTCGCCCGTCGAAACGACCTCGCAATGAAGGGCGCAGTCGTCACCAGTGATGACAGGGTCATCTTCGTCTCGGTCATCTATCGACCAACTCAACGGTTTGCCTTCTTCAGATTCAAGAAAACCAGGGACGAAGTTCAAACCGATCTTCATCGATTTATCTCCAAGCGGAATGCAGACTTGTTGGGATCACAAGACCTCATCGTCAAAGGACGTAATCAAGTCTCCACACTCGCTGACCGATCCGGCGCTGGGCGTGTGGAACGAGCCTCGAAGAGCGATGAGCGAATTGTGGCCGTTGCTCGCCAAGATGGCCTTGGTGGAAAGATGCTCCAAACCAAACTGCTTGGTGATACACTCTCGACGGTCGAATACATGGCCAACGAAAAGCGTGAGATGATCAATAAGTGGGGCTTCTGGGGTCTGATTGTCTTCGTTTGGATTCCGTTCATGGCATCAGGTGTGCTGGTTGGCGCAATGCTCGGATTGCTTTCAAGAATGAACTTCACTCGCGTCCTCTCTGCCACCTTTATTGGTGGTTCAATCGCTTCAGTCACTTGGGCGTACACTGCCGAAGGAATCGTGAAATTCATGCACCAATACAAACTGGAGGCTGTTATTCCGCTGATTATCATCGTCTTCATTGGGGCTGCATTCCTGCACATTCGTTCAACCAAGATGCGCCGTCAGACTGAACTTTTCGAAGACACACTTTTGGACAATTTCCATGCGAACATCCAAGCCAAATACGGCGAGCAAGGATGAGGATTCCAATGGACGCCATCACCCAGACGACTGGCAGAGAAGGGCATGTCGGCGATGCTTCGCTCATTGGTATCGTTACCGTCAGCGATCGAGCCAGTGATGGAACCTATGAAGACGAAGGTGGGCCAGCAATTCTTTCTTTCATCAACGAAGCCATCGCAAGCCCGTGCACAGTCCACTACATGTGCGTCCCTGATGTTCAGGCAACCATTGAGGCAGCCCTGATTGAACTCGCCGACGAGGTAGGGTGTGATGTTATTGTCACAACTGGCGGTACAGGCCCCACTCCTCGGGATGTTACACCTGAAGCCACAGAGGCTGTTGTTGACCGTATTCTCCCCGGGTTTGGCGAACAGATGCGGGCCATCTCCCTGAAGTATGTACCAACTGCAATTCTCTCGAGGCAGCTCGGAGGGACCAGAGGTTCTTCCTTGATTTTCAACCTCCCAGGACGACCTAAATCAATCAGGGAAACGATCGATGAAATTTGGCGAGCGGTTCCATATTGTGTGGATTTGGTCGGTGGCCCTTACATCGATACCGTCGATGAAGTCTGCAAAGCATTCAGGCCTGCCTCTGCTCGGCGCAGCTGAACGTAAAACCCAAGCAAGAGTTCATTGAGTAGATTCCTAAGGCAATCACATGAACCCAAAAAACAACGGAAATTTGTTGGTGCTGAATGCCACGATGATCCTACCAGAACAAACCGTTATGGGTGACTTGCGAACAGAAAACGGAAGCATCTCAGAGATCAAGATTGGTGGCGGGCTTGAACCGAACGACAACGAACAAGTCATTGATGCGACCGGGTTACATCTTCTCCCTGGCGCTATTGACCCACAAGTGCATTTCAGAGAACCGGGTCAACCCGAAAAAGAAGACCTTGGGAGTGGATCAGCAGCCGCAGTCAGTGGTGGCATAACCTCGTTTTTGGACATGCCAAACAACAAACCAGCCATCACAGATATGAAAGGCATGCAAATGAAACTCGACAGTGCTGCTGCTACATGCGTCAACAACTATGGCTTCTTCATCGGGGCTACGCCAACCAACCTCGCAGAACTTCAAGAGGTCGTGGGGACGGCTGACGCACCACGAGCCATTCCCGGCATCTGTGGTACGAAGGTGTTCATGGGGTCCTCAACTGGAACATTGCTCGTCAACGAGCGCGAAGCACTTGACACGATTTTTGGCGGAATTGGTGGACTCATTGCCGTTCACGCCGAAGATGAGGACCGACTCAACGAACGTTACCCCTCGTTTGAACATCGCACCGATATGGCAGCTCATGCTGAATGGCGAGACGATGTGACCGCACTTCTTGCCACCAAGATTGCCGTAGAACTTGCAGAGCGACACCAACATAGGCTCCACATTCTGCACCTTACCTCCGGACTCGAAGCTGATTGGTTAGAAGGGCGTACCTCGTTGCCAAGTCAATCTGATGGAAAAGGCGTCATCACAACCGAGGTACTGCCTCAACATTTGACATTCAATGAAATGGATGTTGAACGTGAGGGCGTGCGCCTGAAGATGAACCCCCCCATACGGTACCAAGCCGACATGGACATCCTATGGCGCAGAATTCACGATGGAACGGTGCAGTGCATCGCCACCGACCACGCACCCCACACTTTGGAGGCAAAGGCGAAAGGGTTCCCTGCAGCACCAAGTGGTATGCCAGGTGTTGAAACTTCACTCCCTGCAATGCTCACCCATGCTAATAATGGTCGTTGCACCATCGAAGATGTCGTCAAATGGATGTCTGCGAATGTAGCGGACTGTTACAACATGACGAACAAAGGTGCGCTTCAGCAAGGCTATGATGGAGATCTTGTCTTGGTCGACATGAAACATGAAGCCGAAGTGACTGATGAAAATTCGTGGACACGAGTTGGTTGGAATCCGTACAGAGGCCGAACGCTTGTTGGATGGCCGATGGTAACCGTTGTCGGCGGCGTGCCAGTGTTCGAGCGAACGCCCGAAACGGGTCAAAAAGGGCAACTATTGGTGAAACCAGGCGAGACTGGTGCAGCCATTGAAATGGCTCCTTGGATTTAATCGCAAATACGAATAAATATTCAATTCTGCCGGATAACATTATATGATAAGATATTTGATTCCGGAATGAGGAAGTCTGCATGAGTTGGCTAGAGGAAAATATTGGAGAAGGATATCAACAGGTAATCGTCGGTGTTGTGCTGTTCATCATTGGCGCCACAATGGGGTGGCTTGAAGCCGCTGACGGCGCCATGAGTGCGGCTGACGTCTATGTCCCGTCGTTGCTGATGCTTTCCGGGGGAATGGTGACGCTGCTCGGCATCTCCTTTGGCACTGGCCATGAAGACGACAGAACGAACGATTTGATGGATGCCATCAATGATTTGACAAACAGAATGAACGCAATGCTGGGCCAAGAAGAGTGAGATCAAAGGCCGTAAATTCGGCCATACTTTTCTTCCACATAACGTAGGAAAGGCTCAGGAGTTGGCGGAGCACCTGTTGCTTTTTCAATCAAATCAGCAGGTGACATTTTGCTTCCTTCAGCATGGATTCTTGGCCTCAACCAGTCGAGAAGCGGCGACCAGTCTCCAGATTCGACAAGCGCATCGATGTCTCCAAGTTCTTCAGCCATTGATTCGAGAAGTTGTGCTGCATACAAATTCCCGAGGGTGTAGGTTGGGAAGTATCCAAATGCTCCCATGGACCAGTGAATGTCTTGCAAACATCCAAGGCGATCGTTTGGAACCTCTTCACCAAACCACTCTTGGAACATGGTGTTCCAAGCATTTGGTAACTCTTTGACAGTCAAATCACCATTGAACAATTGCTTCTCAATTTCATACCGAAGCATGACATGGAGGTTGTAGGTCACCTCGTCCGCTTCAACACGGATGTAGCCGGTTGACACTTTGTTCGCGATTCGATTCAAGGTTGCTGGGTCCCATTCCGGGGCAGTAGGGAAGCACTGTTTGTACCAAGGAAGCGCAACCTTCCAAAAGGCAGGAGTGCGGCCAATTTGATTCTCCCAAAATCGACTTTGCGATTCGTGAACTCCAAGAGAAACTGCTGCCCCGCGTGGTGTGTAAGAATGATCAGCATCGAGCCCTTGTTCATACAGGGCATGACCGGTTTCGTGCATCACGCCATAAAGGCATGAGAACGGCTCACTCAAATCATATCGAGTTGTGAATCGCGTGTCCCCTGGCCAAAGTCCAGCAGAAAAAGGATGGGTTGATGCATCCATTCGCCCGGCCTTAAAGTCAAAGCCCATTGCTTCTGAAACCTTTGTGCAAAAGGCTGTTTGTTGCTCGATTGGAAATTCGAGACCCTCTGGCCATGGAGGGTCGGGGGACGATTCCTTTGCCGCCATAATGCGATCTAAGAGAGGGACGAGTCGTTGACGGAGCCCGGAAAAGAGTGGATCGTAGTCTGAGACCTTCATGCCGACTTCGAACTCATCCAACAGCGCATCATACGGAGTACCTTCTACCTCGAGGTATGAGATTTTTTCTTTGGTCATCGATACCAAGCGCTCAAGATGTGGCTCAAACGCTGAGAAGTCCGAAACAGCCCGAGCATCTTGCCAAGCCATCATTGCCTCTGACTTGGCACGAGCGTAATTCGCTACAAATTGTTCAGGGAGTTTGACAGCCTTGTCATGAGCACGGCGCATCTCTCGAACGTTGGCCAGTTGATCCTCGTCCAAGCCCGGCTCTTCCTCAAGTTGAGCAATCATGCGTCCAAGATTAGGGTGGATTAATCGGGAATGTGCTTCTTTTGCTAACCAAGAGAGCATATCAGCCCGAGCGGTTGCTCCCTTTTCGGGCATGATTGTCTCCCTGTCCCACCCGAGGTGACCTTGCAAGGCTTGCAATCGATGGATGTCTTTTACCGCGGTGATGAAGGCTTCGTAGGCGCTCATGTTTGACCATCGGGGCGTGGCACATGAACGCTCGTATGTCGGAATCACAGGTCGTAAGGCCGAGATGCGGGGACATGACGGCCACACCTTCAAGATACGAGGCTCGTTACGGTGACTATGGCCAAAACGTTCGACAAGGACGATGACAAATTGGCCCTCCAAGAAGACCATGAAATAGAGTTGGCTGTGGCTGAACTCGAAGGCATCGATCTTGAATCTGATGGACAAAACGAGGCCGAACCACTCATGGCCGTTGTCCCCGATAACGAAATCCCATTTGACGAACTGAGCTCAGAGGAGCTCAATGAGCAACTAAAGCGGAGTGCGAAGATGGTGGTCGAAACATGCATGGACATCCGCCGCGGTGAAAACGTCCTAATTGTGTGTGACCCAACCACTGGGGACATTGGTCAGGCGTTGCATGAGGCTGCGAACGAACGTTCAGACCGGGTGTTGCTCATCGTCATGCCAAAAGCCAGGCATCATGGTGAAGAACCGCCGAGCCCGGTGGCGAATCTGATGCGCCAACAGCAAGTTGTTATTGCGCCAACTCGCTATTCATTAACGCACACTCGAGCAGTCCGTCAGGCACAGAAAGACAGAGCAAGGGTCGCTACAATGCCAGGCATGACCAATGAAATGTTCTGTCGAGGTGGAATGTCGGCTGACTTTACCGAAGTGAAGAAACGAATTGCTGCACTTCAGCCTCATCTCCGTCGCAGGCGAATCCTCAACGTGAAATCGGAACAAGGAACCGATGTCACGTTTGAAGTGAACTGGCGTGAGTGGAAACTTGATGATAACGGAATCTGCAATCGGCCGAGGATGCTCACAAACCTTCCAGCAGGAAAAGCATTCATCATGCCGCGGGAAGGAACCATGAACGGAACGGTCGTTATTGACGGTTCGTGGGAATCCAATTTGGTTGATGAACCCGTCACCCTGACCATCGAAGCCGGCATGGTTGTCGATGTTACGGGCGGAACCATTGCTGCCTCGATTCGCCAAGAGTTTGGAGAGGCGGCCGGACGATTGCGAGTTAAAGATCGAGAAAATGTGTGGACCGTGGCAGAGTTTGGATTTGGAATGAATCCGCATGCTCGTTTGTTTGGCAATGTACTCGAAGATGAAAAGCGACTGGGCACCTGCTATTTTGCTGTTGGAGACAACACTGCCCTTGGTGGCTCTTCCTCTGTTGGCATTCACATCCCGGGTGTTCTCAAAGAAGCGAGCCTCTGGTTTGACGACACCCATGTTCTCGACAAAGGGCAGTTCTTGCTCCAGTTGTAATCACTGGACTGCGTTTTGAGTTCCACAGATTGGGCAGAAACGCCAGTATGGATCGAGCCCGATGCCACATCCACGACACATCACACCAGATCGAATGGTTGGTTGAACTGAAGGCATTGTTGGGTGGGCTTGATTCCACTGATGCGTTGGTTGGTGTTGGTTCCAGCCTTGTTGCTGTTGCTGCTGATTCCAACCCTGTTGCTGTTGTTGCTGATTCCAACCCTGTTGCTGTTGATTCCAACCCTGTTGCTGTTGTTGCTGAGGCTGTTGCTGAGGCTGTTGAACCGGTTGGTTTAGCGGCTTTCGAACCGGGGCCACAGGGCGTGGAAGGGCCGCTGCTTTACCAGCTGCAGGTGAAGACATGAACTCAGACAGTGAAACGCTCCCGTCACCATCCGTATCGGCTTCTGCGTGCAATGATGCTGCTTCTTCAAGAGTCGTACCGGTCGCCACGGCCAACTCTTCAACCGATAATTGCTCGCTGCCATCAGTATCTGCTGCAATGAAATGTTCTGCTGCGCTGGTGAACAGTTCCTCTTCAGTAACTGGCATCTCCAACGGTGAACCTGCTGGCTCCGGTGCTGCGGGTTCCGGAGCAGGTTCTGGGATGGCCTCTTGCAAAGGCTCTGGTGCGACTGAAACCATTGGTTCTAGAAGTTCTTCTTGAACTGGTTCTGGCGTAGGGTTTGGGACTGGAACTTCAGTGGTTTCCTCTTTGAGGCCGAGATCAAAGGCGCCTGCGAAGGCGTCCTGTGTTGCCTTAGCGACTTGCTTTTCATTCGTTGTGTCCAAAGTAGGTTCCACAACAGGCTCATTGACCATTGGGGGCAATTCCACCTTTGCAGTCGGCAACTCTGGGGCGACTGCGGTTGGCAAAGGCACTGGTTCTGATGCTGTTGGAAGCGGAATGCTTGGTTCATTCACCGCAGGTTTTGGTACTGGCGCTGGTGCCGAAGGTGTTGGAGCCATTGGGACGCTTGCCGAGGCTGCGACGCCGCTTGCCAATGTAGGAACTGGAAGGGCGTGGCCCGCAACATCAAGAGCAGCCTCAAGTTCTTCGGCCACCTTTAGCAAGGTTGGTTTGTTCGCCTCTGGTTGGGCTAAGAATGATTCGACAGTCGTGAGGTAGCGAGTGACTTCCCCTTTACCACCGGTCGCATAAGCAACGGCTAACAGTTTCAAAAGTTTCATTGGATCTGCGAGGGTTGTGAGTTTTGCCAACTCCTCGTCGCTAAGCGATGGAGTGTTATCTGAACTTTCGCCTGCTGAATCCGGAATTCCAAGATAATGCGAGAGTGGATCCGGCATCGTCATGATGCCCAAGTGGCCAGCAACGAGGTAGTAAATTTCTCCACCCTCACACTGAATTCGCTCGCTTGCTGCATTGAAATCAAACTCTCCGGGGAGCAGGACAATGTCAGAGAGAACTTCGAAAAATTTCTCCATGGCATCAAGGCGATCCATGGCCATCAATGTATGAACCATGTCGGAAGATTCAGTGATGCCGAAATAAGCAGCAGCATCGTCAACTTCGATGCCATCGGGCATCGATTCTCCAGGCAATTCATCGACCATGATTCAACCGCCTACGCCTTGGGCACCTGTGTGTGGTTCTTGAGGATGATGCCATCCTTCGTTTGATGAAACCCCATTGATTCATCGACTCCTTCCAAGGTCATAGATCGCACGTGATTGAGGTGCTGACCAACCCGTTTCCTGCAGTTGCATGAGGATGCTTCGTTCCTGTTCATCATCATCAATGGCACTTCGTACCCAATCGGCTGCAGATTCACGGTCCTCGGCTTGCCAATCTTCAAAGATGCTTAGATCAATATTGATTTTCGCTTTGCGAACTTTCGCAGCGCCGTCTTCTTCTGGCGCTTCCTCGACAGCGACCTTCGAGGACACCTTCGTTGCGGTCACCTTGTTCGGGCCGGGGCGATTCCGTGGTGGGCCTGTGGGCGCTTTGGATTGAGGCGGTCCGGAGGTGGGCCCTCGTCCTGGAGGGCCGCCGCTAGGTTTACCAGGTCCTCTTCCGGTCGGCCCTCGTCCCTTTGGCCCGCCTGTCGGGGCTGGTTTTGGTTGAGGTTTGCTTTGCTTTGGAGAAGCTCGAGTTGAAGGGAAAGAAGAGGCAAATGAACCATAATCGTCGTCATCATCATCCCAGTCTTCATCGTCATCATCATCGTAATCGAATTCATCGCTTCTGAATAAGCGGCGAATGACAAGAAGAAGCACGACAACGCCAATCAATGCGCCAACACCTGCCAAAGCAGCGTTAGAAGAGGAAAGGCCGAACAAACCAGACGAGGTGTCATCGTCGCTTGCTACGGCAATTGGGCAACCGTCATCATTGCCGTCATCCCCAGCTGGGTTATCTGGACAATTATCGAAATAATCTGGTACACCATCTGCGTCAGCATCGCTTTGTGTTGGATCGCAACCGTTTTGATCGACTAAGTTCTTGTACGCTGCTTCGGTTTCTGGACAAAGGTCAGGGTTCGTCCCTGAAGCATTGTCCCCGTAACCATCTCGATCATAATCTTCCCACTGGGTTGGATTTCCTGCAAGGCCTGTTGGTTCGAACAGATCACGGTAACCATCACCATCGTCCAAACACCCAAGGAAATCGATGTACGAGGTCCCATTTTCAGTTGGGCACTGGTCTGCGTTTTCACCCTCTTGATTGTCGCCATAACCGTCACCATCTTGGTCAAACCACTGTGTTGCATCCGTCGGGAATGCATCCCCTGTTTGGTTTTCACGAAGACCGGAAGTTGCGTTCACATTGTAGGTGTATGTCCCTTTGTAGCCATCGCCGTCAAGGTCCTGTTCCAATGCTGTTTCATCGGTGCACCCGGTAACGTCAACGGGGAATCCCGCAGGGGTGCTTGGGCAAGCATCGTCTGCGTCGCTTACACCATCATCATCGCTGTCCAACTGTGCAGTTGAACATCCATTTATGTCGACTTCGGTTTCCATAGTAAGCGGGCACAAATCAACAGGATCGAACACGCCATCACCATCGGAATCGGTTTCACGCTGGGCTTGACTGCACCCAATTGCATCCACGACATCTTGGTACTCGGTTTGTGGACATTGGTCCATGTCATTCATGACACCGTCTTGGTCGTCGTCGAGTTGGTTGTCAGCGCATCCTGCTTGATTGACCGCTAGACCCTCGCCGGTGCCCGGACATGTGTCTTGTTCATTTGAGACAAAATCACCATCGTCGTCGGTATCATCGATAAATCGACATCCAATACCGGTTTCACCGCCGTTTGGCACTGTGCCTTCGAGCACGCCAGCAATGGTGGTGCACTCATCTGCTTGGTAGCCATCGGGGTTGTCCCCAAATCCATCGCCGTCGAAGTCGAGCCATTGAGTCGGTTCGAGGGGGAAGGCATCGGAGGAATCCTCCCATCCGTCACCATCAGCATCAGGGCATCCAACCACAGGGTCGGTGGAATTACCCCAAACACCGGGGCATCCATCGAGTTCCAATCCAGCACCATTGTTGGTCAAATCTTCGTCTGAGAGATCATAGAAAGAAGTCCAACGGTCAGGGTATCCATCGCTGTCGTTATCTTCTGCGGCTGCAATGTTGTCGGGGAACATATCAGGATCTGTCGCCCCTTGGGAGTTGTTGTCTCCATAGCCGTCTCCATCTGAATCGGCCCATTGTGTTGGGTCGAGTGGCCACATATCGGCACCCATAGATTCGTTCCATTCGAAGAAGCCTCCGATGTCCGAGGGGTCTGATGCCCCGTCGAGGTCGGTATCTAAGCAACCGTTACGGTCTCGCCACGAAGCACCCCAGTCCCATGGGCAAGCATCTCCTGTCACGGTATCTGAGTCGTTGTCACCCCAACCATCACCGTCATAATCGGCGTATTGAGAGGGGTTGTACGGGAATAAGTCGCCAGTTGGATTGTTTGGATCAAGCGGTGTTGCGCAACAGTCGGGCCCTGAGTTGTCCCCGTATCCATCCCCGTCAGAATCCTTGGATTGCTTCCAATTTAGAATGAACACATCGCCGTCGTAATACGAGACGTCGTTGTCGGACCAGCCGTCCTGATCATAGTCAAGGCATCCCAGACGGCCAAGCCATGAAGTCCCAGCTTCATCTTGGCAAGCATCATCCGTGTCTGCATAGCCATCGGAATCGAAATCAGAGCAACCATAGGTGTAGTAGGCGGATGTGGCAGAAATTGTAGAGCAATCATCCGCCATTGGACCGTCAGGATTATCCCCGTAAGTGTCGGCATCGCTGTCTGCCCATTGATTGCCCAATGTGGGCAAATCATCAACGAGGTCAAACACAAGATCTCGGTCTGTATCCTGATAGATTCGCACAACGCTCACATCATCGAGGGTGTCATCCCAAACGCTGAGATGGATGGTCCCATTGCTGTCAACTTGTGCGCTGGTTTGGCTTCCAGCTGTTTTGTAACCAAACGCAAGGGTCGACCATGCAGTGCTGTTGATGGAGGCCGCGTCTTTCCCAATTGCGTTCCATGTCAGAGCGTTGTCTGAGCCTGTGCTGGTCATCAGAAGGTAATGCTCATCCATCACGATCAGGTCCCAAGCGCCTTCCAAGTTCGATTCGGGTTGAGACCCAAACGCCACCCATTCGCTGCTGTTGGTACGGGTGTATATCGAAGGTGTCGGCGTGTTGCTGCGAAGGGCGAGCGTCGGCTCGCTTCCCCCAACGAGATCGAGGTTGAATTGCGCCATTGAGCCTGCAGGTTGGGGGACAACTGCGGTTGTCCAGTTGGTGTCATTCGCACTGCGTTCATGAATTGAAAGGACCCCGGTGCTCGTGAGTGTGGCTGCGATGATTGAACCATTCTCTGTCACTGCAAGGCGGAGATCTGAGGAGAGGTCAGTCAAACCAGTGATGTTGTGCAGTTCAGTCGAAGTTGAATTGATGACCCAAAGGGCGAGGTTTGCGTCCACACCGTCATCGTTGATGAGCAAGACTCCGAGAGAACCATCGTGAAGATAGGCGGCTGATTGCTGTTCTGAAACGACTGCCATGAATGCCCCAGATGCAAGCGTGGAAGGGTACTCAATTGCCCAAGTAGAGGCGCCTGATGGTTGTCGTGCGAGTTCCAGTGAATCGTTTCCAGCATTGCGGTAAATCAACACCGTCTCGTTGTTGGACGATTCAAGTCCTTGAGCCATGACGGAGACTGGACCATCAAGGGAAAGTTGTGAACGCACGAGGGAAGTGGTCCAACCAGTTTCGGATTCGATCGAGGTAAAGAGTTGGTCGGTTCCAATCGAAGAGAAGGCCAAGCGCTGTTGACCTGAAGTGTCAAGAGTCATGCCCAAATGTTCACCGAATTGACCCGTTGTGACGATTGGTTGCTCAACCGCAGTGTAGCCCACGATTGTTCGATACGTAAGGCCTATTTCGGCATCAGTGTTGAAGACCAAGGGGCGTCCAGCGGCAGTGGTTGTAAACGCATAGTCCTTTGATTCGTTGCTGCTCTCGACCACGATGGTCTCGCTCCACATGCCAGTAGGCGTGGCATCGTCCACGTGCTCAACGAAGTGGGATGCGTTGTTCGAAAAAGTGACGAACATGCTTGTTTCGCCACGGGCAGAGGTGCTGAGTTCCAACTGAGTGAGGCTGGACGAATAGGTGAAGACGGAAGACTCCCAATCTCGTTCTGAATGAATTTGATAATTGAGGGTGTGAGGATCTGAGGCCTTGTCCCGGCGGCTCAACACGAGTTCACTGAGTCCGTCACCATCCAAATCACCCTGGATAGCTGCCAAAAGGCCAATATTTTCACCGGTTTGGCCGGTCGCCAAGAGTTCCCAATCAGATCGCAATCCAATCGAAGATCCAAGCATCAATTCCACTTGACCGCTGTTTCCAGGGTTTGCTTGCATCATAAGGACATCATCGTAGCCGTCTTCATTGACGTCACCTGCAGGCTCAAAAGAACGCCCAAGTACGGCGTTAGCGACGCCTGAGGAAAGGGTGTAATCGGGTTCAGATGGGGAGATTCCTTCTGGAGAGCCGTAGTAGGCCCAAATCTTACCACTTCGGTATCCTGAGCCGTTGAAAGGTTCACTGAACATGAAATCATCAAACCCGTCTCCATTCACATCGCCAAGGTAATTTAGGGACCAGCCAAGGAGTTTACCTTGCAAATTTGATTGAATGCTTTGGTCGCATGTGCCATTGTAGCCTGTCGCTTGTCCGAAGAAAATCTCCACTGCCGAATACCCAAGCGGGCTGAGAAAACTTCCTGTGTTGGCAACAAGCAAATCACTCATACCGTCGCCGTTCAAATCGCCATTTGCGGCAATCGT
>VMHT01086885.1_pt1 | contig 12703 bp, 20 predicted proteins | sample 4693611 | NCBI WGS metagenome assembly VMHT01 (sample SAMN12280063, study PRJNA550983) | marine metagenome | isolation source: seawater sampled from same location over 5 years 0.02-0.2 micron viral filtrate | place: USA: collected off the coast of southern California halfway between the port... ... | reverse complement strand
GTGCCCTGGCAAACATGGCACTCGGCCTCGTAAACCCGATAGCTCTGCCACGGTGATTGGTTGCTCACTCCGCCGATGATAGCTTCGTATTCACACCGGCCGGTGCCCTCACAGGCTTCGCATTCTTTTTTCTGATCAGACACCACACATGCCCTCGCATTCTTCGTTGAAGAAGTTGAGCTGCCCCATGTCTTCCAGGTTGCGGAAGTCCACCTCGTCTAGCGGCGTGCGAGAGCTGTGCAAGTAACGGGTCAAATCTGCGTTGCGCGTGGTTTGGCGAATGGCTTTGTCGAAAGCCACGGCGTCAGCAAATGACGAAGGGTCATTCATTTTCATGTCACGCCATTGATTGTCGTTGTGAAACGGACAACCGATACAGGCGGATTTGGCGAGTGGCCGCAGCGGGTATCGCTTTTCAAACCACCGCAAACAATCTTGGCGGGACATTTCCGCGTCGATCAGGGGCCAGACATTTTCAACCCACGCATCCCGCGCTGGCTTCATGCGGATTGCTTCGTCGGTGCTGATACCAATCCAAGTACGGGCGACAACTCCCTTGCTTCTCTGCCCCTTCTTCAGGCCGACCAACTCCCGCATCTTCAGTCGTATGGGTTTGATCTTGTAATGGCTGGTGCATTCGCGCCGCCCCATCCCAGCGTGGCCGTTTTCCATTGTGAAAAAGGGAACGGTTTGGAAATCAGCGTCGCCGACGCCTTTGCCGCCGCCGTTAATCGTTTCGTATCGCAAGTCGCCCATCGTCACGCGGTGAACGGGGAACGGAAGCTGCGCTTCCAACCAATCCAAATGCGCGTAAACTTCTGCTGGCTCCCACTGCGTATCCGCAAAGATTGCGCAATCGGGCATCGGCAATTCACCGTTTGCCGCCATGAGCGCCATGACCGACGACTGCACACCCGCGCCCAAGCTAATTACATTCAGAGCTTGTGACTGATCCATTCGGCCTCCGCTGTTGCTGCGCAGGCAGGGCACGCATCGATGCCGCCTATCTCTTTAATCTCTTCGACCGTGTCCCAGATCCAACCGCAATCGGCTAGCACCTCTTTAGCAACCAGGCGTTTGATCTGACGCATCGGCCGATCGATGACGCCGGTGTCAGCACATACCAGGCACGTCATGGGACATACCGCCGCTTCGTAATCTTGATCTCGGTTATCTGGACGCCTGGGTACAGTGCCTCGACCAGCTTCTTCTTGATGCGATAGACTGGCGTTGGCTTGCCTTTGACATCCTCGACAACGACATGCCCCGCCTGGCCCTGTGGCCCCGGTTCTTTGCTGAAGTATCGAAAGTCCGCAATGTAGTTGCAGATCTTCTGCCCGTTGATGCTGACCTCATACTTAGGCTGCAGCTCCAGCTGACTGATGTCGCCTAGTTTCACCAGCTCGCGCAGCTGGCAGTAACGCTCAGCTTCTGCCTTGCTGGCAAACATAATCCCATCGATCTCTGTGCGGACAGCACGGTACTTAGTCATGCCAGCCGCCTGACCCATTCACTCGGCACGATGATAGACGGGAGCGGGTAATCCTCAGTCGGCTCCCATTCACCGCTAGCAATCCAGTCATCGAGCAGCTCTGGCCGCTGCAGCTCGACGCAGGCCATGCTGCTGACACTGGTCTCGCGGCCCAGGAAGATTTTCCCGTGGCCGTCGTAGCCAGCCTTCTCCAACTTATACCGATCGGTAAAAGTCATTGGCTGTCACCGCGCCGTCAGTCATCTGCACGATATGCCGCAGATACTTTGCACTAGGCTTGAAATGGTTGGGGTGGTCCTCCGGGAGACACCAGCGGCGAACGACCGTTGCATGTGGCGCGCCTGCCATTCTGGCAAGCTCGCTATATGTCCAACCCCGGAGGTTCCTGTATTCGTTTAACGTCATGCGCAAACGATAAATTGACATGAACTGTCAATGCAAGGGGGTGATTGACTTTATTTGTCAATGTAGATCACTTGTCATAACATAATTGATTGTAGATAGTAGTCGGCTGAAAAAAAGGTGGGACAACATGGTTAACAATCTGAAGACGATTGCAAAGCGTGCCGGGTTCACTGGCAAGGCTCTCGCTGACGAACGGGGAGTAACCCCGGAGACGGTCAGCCGTCACATGACAGGACGGGTTCGATTGTCACTAGAAGATGCTGGCGATTACGCAGCGATCCTTGGCTGCACCCCAGAAGAAATACTTTTTGATCCGCGGACTGTGCCAGTCTTTGGCGTCTGTGATGGCAACCACACAGTCACGCCAATATCTGCGGCTGACGGCGCGCTATCTGTAACCTTTAACCTTACGATGACGCCAGACGTTGCAGCGATAATTAAACGTAATGGTGCAAGTGCCTGGAATAACGGTACAATTTATTTTATTCCGCTTAGCCCGGTGAAAGAAAAACGTGTCGATCCACGCACGACAAACCGGCTGAGCGTCTACCGAAAAGACGATGATAGCATTCATTTTGGGCTGATTTATCCAGAGCCTGCCGGGTTGTTTACAATTAGCGACCCCTGGTCAGCTGGGGCGGTAGAACAAAACCTTACCCTTAAATGGGCAACGCCCGTCCTGCTTCAGACCTACCAGAATGAGCTGTTGGGAGTGGAAGAGATCGATGGGTAATGAAAGCAAAAGGCAACCTACTGATATGCCAGCAGTAGATCAGAGTTTCAAACCGATGAGTTTTGACGAACTTATCAACAGCGACCGAACCGTTTTAGAAACCGATCCGATCACAACTTTGGTGAGCGATTTTGAAAAAACGCGTAAGTATTTTGAAGCAATAACCGACAGTCGATTATGGTGGATTCGGGAATTGCAGCTGCGACCGTTTGAACCCTGGGCAAAATTTTGGTTTCAAAACCGCGTTACCTCAGAGATCATCTACACCTTAATGTCTAATCTTTATAAATGTCGGTTTACTCCGTTGCAAGATCTTGCCCACGGCGTGATCAGCACTGAAAGCACAGTCAAGGACTATATAAAACAAGCGCAAACCTTTGACCTGGTTGGTCTGGCACGCGATAAGGCTGACATGAGACGTATACTCGTCAGGGTTACGCGCCGGTCTATGATTTCTTACGAAAATCAGCTTGTAATAGAGCAGGCTATGGAACTCGCGATTAGATTACGTTACGCCGCGCACACAGGTAGCAGCGATCGTCGCCAGATGTTTAAGGAGTGGACAGAGGTGATGAAAAAACGCCGACAGTTTGTTCAACAGGCGGATGAAAACGGTACGATTGATACTGCCAATACCTTGCGTCGAGTTAATCTAGAATTTGACGAAGAGTTTTATCCCAGATTTGTTGGAAAAAATGTCCATGAATTTGCAAGGGAATTTGCACGGTAAAAACCGGTACAATATAACTAGACATTTTATGTAGGGAAAAGGCTTTGCGATAGTTCACTAAATTTATCATGACAAATTGACACGATCGATCAATTAATCAGAATGCATCCATCAAACGATGATGGTGCAAGTGATGCAAAAGCCGGATTGGGCAACAAACTATAACTACCTGTGGCATTCAAACCCACAGTCGCAGCCCACCTGTAAAACATTCTTCAACAAGTGTTACATCCGCCCCCAGGTCAACGCAGCCTGGAAGGTCGTGAAAGACAGCTCGCAGTCTATCGAGGCTAGCCAGTCTGCCTGGAAGACGATCAACAAATTCAAAGACGACAACGCAAACATGCTGGCCGGTCGCACGGTGCAGACTTTTTGTGACGACATTCTGCTTAACGATTCAACTGCAGCTGATGCCCTGGTCGCAGCTCAGGCGACCCTGAGCGTCTATAAGCCGCGTCAGTGGGATGATAGCGATCGTCCTAAATACGAGCGCCGTGTCGATGAGCTTGAGCTTGTCGCCGATAGCGCCTTAAACGGCCTCAGAGAGGCGCTGAGAGGCGTCAACGCGATAGAGGGTGAGCGGGAAGTCTGGACAGAGATACCGCGTTGTGATCTGCCCTTTTTTGGCAAGCCAGACTATATCGGACGCGTTGAGCTGAAAACGAAGTGGGACCGCCCAGGCAACAGCAAATCTGGCTGGGTGCAGAACAGTCTGCCAACCAAACCCACCTACCCGCATCTCACCCAGGTCGCTGGATACTTTCACGGCACCGGCCTGCCGCAGACCATCGTCTACGCCAACAAAGCTGACTTTCGGATCTTCACACCGGAGAACTGCGAGGAGCTGCAGCCCGACAATTTGAAACGGGTCTGGGGAGCCGCGGCCCGTGACTGCCGCATTCGCGAAGGGTTGCTGCAAGCAGCGCACGCATTGGGCGGCGATATCCGCGATCTGATGCGCCTGGTGCCACCACAATTCTCTCACCCCTTTGCCTGGGACGTAGCGCCGGAGGTCAAGGCCATCGCCTTGGAGCTTTGGGATGAATAACGACGACATCAACAAACTGGAGGAGTTTATGAAATGCCTGGAGACCTTTTCGATCACGATCGGCACAGTGCTGATCACAATAATAGCGGCTCTACTTTGGCTATGAGGTGGCCGTTTGCTCGATCGACAGATCCTGATACCAGCTTTGACGCTGGCGACAGTATGGCTGGGTCGATACCGAACCAGCACAAAGCAATTTGCAAACTGCTGTCGGACAACGTGCCGCGCGCAGCTGAGCAGATTTCTGACGAGCTGGGCTATGAGATCTGGCGGCGGATGTCAGAGCTGGAGAAACTCGGCGAGGTCGAACGCTGTGTCGATCTGCCGAAGCATAAGAACCGCAGCAACCGGCAAGCATACAAATATCGGGCAATCTGATGGACGACTATTATACAGAGATGAAGGCGGCGACGATCGCTGCAATGCAAGAAGCAGATCAGCTGGGCCAAACGGATGGCGTCAACCAACGCGGCGGCAAAAAGTATCTGGAAGTGAAGCACCGGACGTCAGTTTTCCGCCGACACTTTGGCACCACAATGGGCATAGAGACATCGATCATGCACATTGATGACAACCTGGTACGGATCAAGGCAACTGTGCGTGACCAGGCAGCGATGATAGTTGGGTCTGGCATTGCGGAAGAGCGCCGCGGGTCCAGCAACGTCAACACTACGTCAGCAGTCGAGAATTGCGAGACGAGTGCGATCGGCCGTGCCTTGGCATCTATGGGCCTGCACGGTGGTGAGTATGCCAGCGCAAACGAGATCGACACGGCGCAGCGTAACAGTGCCGCGATTGCAGCGACACCGGCACCACAAGCAGACGTGCCTGGCGTGCCAGAGTTCAAATGGCTCGATTGGGTGTCGGAACGATCTGACGAAATCAAACATTACGACCGCGAGTCGCAGCTGCATGGTTTTCTGCAAGACTACCAGCTGCAGCTCAAACAACTGCGAGCAGCTGACGATAGCTTAGCCAGCCAGCTCGTTGATCAATGGCAAAAGAAGCAAGAGGAGTTTCGCAAATGAGCGGCCAACGACCACAACTCGGAAACAGCAACGTGCGAATTGATCGGCGCATCGATCCAGATACGCCGAACGTGAAGGCGGCAATGTATCTGAACTTCACCGACAAGGATCTGGAAGAGCAGGTGCTGAACTACATGCGGACAACAGGCGAGAGACCCAACGTGGTCATCCAGCAGGTTGAGGGTCCAGGAGTGTACACCAAGCTGATCAGTGTGAACCTGTTCGTGAATGATCCACCTGGTGCAGCACCGGCACCGCCACCGGCAACAGGGGGGTCAGATGGAAGCCCCTTCTGAGGAACCAAACCTGGTGGACATTGCCACGGCATCGAAGCGGCTATTCGGTTCCGCGGATTCAAAATACAAACAACGCCTGGTCCGCGAGGCGAACCTGGGCCGGATCAGGTTTACAAAAATAGGGAGAATGATTTTTCTGCCTCAAGATGAGATCGAACGCCTGGCAGCAGGCAAATAAAAAAGGGGGCCGGTTGGCCCCCTTCTTTTTACACCGCAGCGCGTTGTCGCAGCTGCTGATCTTTTGCGGCACCTTCCAACCAGTGCCCGTAAATCGACTCCGTTACCTTGCTGTTTTCATGACCCATCAACGCAGCCACCTCGACCAAATCCAGGTTTGGATTGTACAGCTGCAGGCTGGCGTAATGGTGACGCAGATCGTGCCACCGGATTACGTCCACACCGGCACGGGCACAGGCAGGCTTGAGCGCGCCGCGCGTGCGTCGCTTTGATCGACTGCCATCAGCGTTCGTGCCCAGCTCGCCATTGAGCCGATGCGGTGACAGGATGCCGCCGTCCTCGTTGGGGAACACGAAGTCATCGTCCGCTGAGAACTCGGACTGCAGCCGCCACTCGCGCAGCTCTTGGAGCAGCTCTGCTGAGATCGGCACGTTACGCCATGCCGCATCAGATTTTGGATCACCAAGCACCCAGCGTTTAGTCTCATCCAAAATCGCGGCCTGCTCGACAGTGACAAAACCGGTTTCGAAATCGATGTGCTTCCACTGCAGGCCACGCTGCTCACCAGAACGCAAACCCGTCTTCGACGCGAACTTGATATGGATGGTCCACTTGCCAGCGTGCTGGATGATCCGAAAGACCACGTCCTTGGAATATCGGACGGCGTCCTTCTTCATCGCCTTGGTAGAACCGATCAACTCCGAGATGCTGATCGCGTCGCAGGGATTTCGAGCGCACTCGGCGCGACCGTGCGCGCGCTTGAACACCTTCTTAAAAAACGACCAGCGGTTCAAAATCGTTTTGGGTTTACGAACTTTGGTCAGCCCCCTGATGGTGTCTTCGACCAGGTCGGCACTGATGTCGTTGAGCGGCAGGTCAGCGAAGAACTGGTTCCAGAACTTCGCTGCCTCCATCGCGTCCTTGTAGGTGGTGAACTTGAGGGTGTCCTCTGGGTTCTCCCAGCGCCACTTGTAACGCTCGACTAGGTCGGCGGCAGCGTCGGCAAATGTCTTGACGGACTGACCGCTTTCGACGCCAACGCTCAGCAGCACATTGCGCCTGGCGACAGCTTCGTCCCTCGTCCGATAATACTCACGCTTTCCACCCTGCGCAGCTCGACGCGAGTCACAGGCCCAGGCTTTCCAGCCTTTATCTGCGCGTGATTTGATCTTGTAGATTTTGATATCTGTAGCCATTTCGACCTCCGTTATTGACTGTTCGTATCTATTAAATAGACACATTATGTCAATATAACAAGGTCGGCTTCAAACTTTTGGTACCGTGCGGTACCACTTTTTTGATCAAACCCGCAGAAAACCGCCAAAAAATTGGCGACCCCAACGGGAGTCGAAACCGCTTGAATGTTAAATTGACACGGCCAAACTGTATCAAAATGGCGGTACACAGCCAATATCTAATTCACTCGACAGATCTAAAATCAGCACAATTATGTTGGTTTGGTACCGTAGCGGTACCGCACCGTGTGACACAAATGTCAGACTACTTTCCGTAGCTAGCCATCGCTGATTTCTTCTTTTTCTTTTTGGGAAACCCTGCCTTCATATTTTTATAGGCTTTATCACTGACGGTGCTTTTTGATTTCGGCCGGCTCGTTCCAGCAGCACGCCGCTTGTTGATGTTTTCGTACAGGCTCATTTCTTACCCTCGTTGCGTTTCGATATTGCTCGCGCTTTCGATCGAGCATCAGCGCTGCTGCTTGCTCCCCAGGCACGCAACGCGAGCAGCTTGCGTGTAGGTTTCCCGTCTTTGAAATCCGGCCCCTTGCCCCCACCCATGCGCGCGAGGAACGACGCACGGCGAGGATTGTCCCCGCTCTTTACCGGGCGCTTTAAGTTCATGCCCTGGGCGCGAGCTGATCGCCGACCGGCTTCGTTCAGTCCACCCTTCGGGTTCTGCCCGGCCTTGCGTTGCCAGGCTGGTGTCTTAGCCATGTCGCTGTCTCTTCCAGGTTAAAAATTCTGCGCCCTCTTTGAGATCACCAAACGGTTTTACCCGGCAGTTCGGTGCCGCCGTTGGATCGATGACAAAGATGATAGATGAGCCGTATTGCTCTTCAGTAAAACCGTGGCGGTGGCCGAACTCGTCATGCCATTTGTAGCCACGCGCCCTCGCCATGTTGACGACCTGACCGCCGGCATTTTCTTCCTGCGCCAGCGCCCAGGTGTGATGATGCCCGGCGACAAATATGTCCGCGTCCTCACCCCACAGGCTTGCACGCTTCTGACCGTGCAGCGGGTTATAGATCGACGTGCCTTTGTGATTGTGGCTGGCGTCCACCCGCACCGTCGAACTGGGGAACACCAGCTTGAACTGTGCCTGCCAGTCAAGCATCGGCACCTGCATCACGTTGATCGCCTTTAAATACGTGCTGAACTCGCTGTGCATTGTATCGTGATTACCGTGCAACCAAATCAACCAAGGGATTTCCGCTTCCTTGAGAAACCACTGCGCCAGCTTGCGCTCGGTGGCGCGACTGATGTCCTCTTCTGCATAGAGCTGGATCAGGCGACCGCCCCAGTTGTTCGTCGTGTCCCCGATGTTGACGCATCCGATGCCTGGCGTCGTCGCCATGATCTCCACGTCGCGCCGCAGCAGCGGAATGTTGCAGCTTGTCCCGAGATGCGGGTCGCCCACCACGACCAATCCGAACGGATCGTCCGACGCAATCTTGATGTCGAACCATTTCTTGGCCTGCTGATGTTCCTGCTTCTTTTCCCAGCGCCGGGAAAGGTGGTCGAGGATTTCGTCGGGCGATATGTCCTCGTCAGGAAACTCTGGCAGCGTAACCTCGTCAGTGTCTTCTACTTTCTCCGCCTCTCCGAAACGAGTGTGCGCCGTTCGCACGCGGCCCTCAAAAGTGCTGCGATTGATGTTAAGTGCGCGAGCGGCACCTGAGACGCTGCCGTGTTCCGCGACCGCCGCCAGCGTTGCCAAGCATTGCTCATCTGTTAGTCCACGGGGCGGCATCAGCTCACCATTTGCTTGGCAAGCCGCGCCGCGCGGGCTGGCACTTGGTTGGCGAAGCGGCTGTCGAGCAGCTCGGCTGCGGCAAGCTCATAATCAGGCGGCTGTTTTGCAAGCGCGCTTAGCATTCGATTAAAACCTGACAAGCGCGGCCAACCCAGCTGAAAGCAAAGCTGGACGACGACCGATTGGCGCGTTGCGTCAAGCTCGTCAAACCATGCCCACTGCTGGCACTCTTCGATGGTCCGCTCGATATCATTGCGCAGCAGATAGTCCGCTTCTTCTTCCGAGATACCGATACCGCCGTGCTTCTGGTCAATGTTCCTGCCATAGCCAACAGTGTGCGCGCCAGCCGTGCAGATATAGCAGTGCGGCACATAGCCCTCTTCGCGTTTGAGAGCGTCAGAGATTTCATCGATTGGATACATTTGCATTCCGTTTTCCGATATTGTTTGCAACTTTCTCGGCACTCCGGCCAACCGTGTAGCCGCCCACGCCTACCGTCAGCAGCGTCCATAGCTCGCCAGGTAAATCTATTTGCAGGGGTATCTGATCGCCGGTTGCCAGCGTGACAGATAGCTCGATCAACGGAGCCAGCAGAAAATTCCACGCAACGATTGCGGTGATCACCAGCATCAGGATCGGTCGCCAGCTACTAGCCAGCCAGCTATCGCTTTTAGCTTCGGCGAGAATAATGTCAGCAGCAGCCTTTTCGACGGTCGCGGAGTTCATCATAAGCTGCATCTGCAGCTCGCGCTCGATCTCCGCCGCCTTGTCTTTGTCGGCCGGCAGCACGCGCTTTACGACATCGCCGAGGATCGGGCTGAGTACTGGGAGCAACGCTCCTATCATGTTGCTTTCCTTTCCGAGGCCACAATCGGGTGCTTTGTGTTGTGCATGGTTTCGAGGTGCTTGATGCGATCGAGCGCCTGTTTCGTGTCGGCTACTAGGGTCGCCATTTCACGAGCCGCTTTGTCTCTTTCTGACGGGGAAAGCATGCCTGCTAACACCGCAACTTTTTGCTCGGTAAGTTCAGCCTTATCAATGCGGGTATCCATGACGCGTAGACGCTTTTCGACGTCCTGGAGTTGCTCGATAGTCGTAGCCAAACGCTGTCGCACGATAGCCGCTGCCGAAACTACGGATACGAGCATGCCCGCCACCGTGAGCAGCATTCGAGCATCTAGTTCCATTTGCGCTTAGCCCACTCATATATTCGGATGCCGCTCCAGATCGCGCTCATCAACGCGGCCAACGCAGGTAACCAATCGATCAGCGCCGCCCAGGCGATGAACAGGCTGGAGATATCGACCGTGGTTTTGATGTGGTCAGTCATGCAATCGAGCCTCCTCGCCACGCGGCGTGACGATCTCCCAGCCTTGTCCCATCCAAACCAGGCACACCATGCCGTCAGTTTTCGGCGGGCTGAACGTGATGAGAAACGCGCCGGTTGCTGTAACCGACAGCTTGATCAGCCCCTCAGTCGTCAGCCCGTAGCCGCGCAAAGTGTCGGACGGCTGGATCAACTCTGCCTGCTCCGGTTTGAAACACGGCAAATCGTGGCCTTGCGCGCCGGGCATAAAAAAAGCCGCCATGAAGGCGGCACACATAATCGCGCAGCATATCAGTCTCATCGCGCTGTCGCTGGTGCAGCACCGGCACCGCCAAAGGGTAATTCGGCCCACGCCGCAAATATGTAACTTGAACCGGATGCGTTCATGCCGCCATTGTCTTCGTTCAGTTGGAAGCCGTTTGATAAAAATGAAATTTCATTATCGCCTGGCGAATTATCAACCTCGGCGGCGCTATCGTTTGGCTTGAGCAGTTTTGACATCACGTTAGTTGGTGATCTTTGATTGTCGTAAATTTGCCATTCCTGCGCGCTATTGGTGCGCTTCAGTATGACCATCGCGGGAGTAAATCCGGTGTAAACAAAAACGCCGCCAGTCCCCGTTGATCCATTGCCGGTGTAACTTCCGAAGGACGAATGCCCGTCAACGCCATGAAAGAAGTACCCAATAATATCGTCGGTCGCAGAAAAGTTGTCATGCTGAAATCCGAACAACGAAGCAGTGACCGGGCTTTCGCCGCTGCTAATGTCGCCGTAGCTTCCGCTGCCATCATCGCTGTCGCTCGCGTCAACCCAGTAAGCTGTTATCTCGGCAGAGGTAGTCATAATTAATCTTTTTGCGGTATCGCCAAGGTCTTTGTGCCAGCAATCCCAGTTGGTCCCACTGTCTCGCGACTTAGTCATAAAAAATTCTGGGGTTGTCGATAGGCCGTGCTTAATCGCGTAGTTGGCCGATGTTCGATGAGTCCACGACGCTATCGAAAATCCTGCCGTGGTATTCCGCCGACCGCTGCTTGCGAGAATATTTCCCGATGCACTTTCGCTCCACGCGCTGTCAGCTTTCCATTGCCAAGCCACATAATTTTCGGACGACGTATTAACCTTGACATCGGCACCAAGCGCAAAACCGTCTGAATTAAATGCCGTCACCGTGTCTGCGTCAGTGCTTTCGGCACCCGTTGAATTGGTTGCCAGAATTTTTGTTGCACCGCGCACGCTATCCGTCAAAACGTGGCTGTCCGTTGCGGAGCGGTTTTTGATCCATACGAAATCGGGTTGCAGGTCAGAATTGCCGCCGTTGGTGATCGACTGCGTTGATCCATTTCCGGCATATAGCGTTGCCTGAAAATACTTTGACCCATCTGTGATCGATGTGGGAAGGTTGGCGGTGGATAGTGCCTTAAATCCTGTAGGCGGTGTGTATTCGAAAGAAGCCTCTGCAAAATTAAATTGCATATTTGTAACTGTGCCGCCGTCCTGTATCCATAACTTATACGGGACATCTGTAAGCCCAGTAATCTGACTGCCAGATGCGCTGTTATTGACGTACAAATCCAATGTCAAATTATCTGCATCAAACGCCAATGCAATGACATCGCCGTCATTTACGGCAGTGCCTGACGAAGTATTGGAGTTGTTTTTCTGAAGTTGTCCACCACGTTCTTGACCTGCGCTAATAGCAGCATGGGTGGCGAAGTTTGCTGAATACGGTACTGACGCATCGCATATACCAAAGAAATGTGCGCCAGAAGTTCCAGTATTGATGTCGATACAGTCAATCTCGACATACCATTTGCCAGTTTTTGGGAAGGCAGGGGCATGGGTATTCGTGCTACTGCCACCTTTGTTTTGAAGATTACCATTTGCTAATGTCCCCCCACTATCTAAGGGATTTAGTGTCCAATGGTTTAGAGTCGGCGTATCCGGCATCTGGTCTGTGGTGGCTAGGGCATTTGACGTCCAATCATTTGAGCCAACCTGATCTGCTCCAAGGTCAGAACTGTCCGCACCGTTGACGTGAAAGCCCGTCGTTCCATATGACAGATTGCTCGGCTTTTTGGGTATCCACACGCCATCGCTGTTCAGCTCCCCAAAGGTGTCTGGACCGAGACTGCTGGCGTCAACGTGGTGGATCTCGGCAAGGTAGCCGTCAAAATACTGTGACGCACCGACGAGTTTTCCGATGTTGTGTTCGCCGGTGTTGTTGAACGCAGTGTCTAGGTTCAACGTCGGGTTCGTATCCGTTCCAAAAGAAGTGATTTCTGAGCCGTTTATGTAAAGGCGCAGCCTGTCTCCGGCGGTCGAATTAGTTGTGTCAACACGCAGTACGAGATGAAACCACGCACTGGGATCACGGAAAACCTGACTTGTAACTATGCGATAATTGCCTGTCCCGTCAGTGTTGAAGCCTAGCGTGTTGGCGCTGAGAAACATAAGCCAGTCATCACCACCGGCTGAG
>VMHT01130845.1_pt1 | contig 12704 bp, 10 predicted proteins | sample 4693611 | NCBI WGS metagenome assembly VMHT01 (sample SAMN12280063, study PRJNA550983) | marine metagenome | isolation source: seawater sampled from same location over 5 years 0.02-0.2 micron viral filtrate | place: USA: collected off the coast of southern California halfway between the port... ... | reverse complement strand
TTTATAATGTCAACAAGACTGAACAAGGATGCAACTAATACTACTGACAGATTAGTTTTTGCTTATACTGAAGATGCTATTAAACTTGGCATGGGAAAAGATATATCTGCAAAAATCTCTGAAAGAGCTGACAAGTCTTACTCAACACAAGTGTACTATTGTATGTCACTAGGTGCTGTAAGAATGGAAGAGAAAAAAGTTGTTCAAATCCCTTGTCATGAAGCATAATAGGAGAAATATAACATGGCTGTAACAACACAAAAAAGTACAGAGTATACTAACGCAACAGCAACTCCTATCGTCAAAGCTGATACAACTGGAGATAAAGGTAAATTAAGAACTTTAGCTTTTACTCACGATCAGGATGGCGCAGGGGATGCTAACTCAACTGTAACTCTTGGCAAATTGCCAGCGGGTAAAGTTAAAATCATAGGCGGTCTATCAAGATTCTATTGTAACTGGGTAACTAGTTCACAAACAATGGATATTGGATGGGAAGCATATACTGATCTTAACGGAGACACAGTTGCTGCTGATGTCGATGGAATGGTAGATGGTTTAGACGTAGATTCTGTTGGATACTTCTCAATGGAAGGTAATACTGCTGCAACTAGATTGCTTGGTGGTAACCATACATTTGAAAGTCAAGGCGGAGTTGTCATCAAAGCTTTAGCAATAGGTGCTTTAGTAGATGGTGATGATCTATCTGGTGTAATAACTTACATCGTAGACTAACATAAAAGAATTTTAGGCGGGGAAAGCGAGAGTGGAACCCGCCTAGGATGCAATGACAAAAAAAATAGATAAACCAAAACTTATCTTACACTTTAAAAGTGGCAATTATATTTATAGATATGTTTTAGTTGATCGATTTAAGAACGACAATAAAAACCATTATGGTTTTGATACGAAACAAGAATTAACAGAAGCAGAAATATTTGCTTTGGTTAAACCAAGAAAGTTAAGAAGAAAATATATAATTAAAAAGGAATAACATGGCTTACAAAAAAAACTCATTAGTAGCAAACATTAACAAAAGACGTAGAGCTGGAACTTCAAGACCAAAATCAAAATCAACAGTTTCTAAAAAAGCATATACTGCTATGAAAAAAGGATGGAAATAGATGGCATCTGTGGTTCAGATATGTAATAGTGCGTTAAACCAATTAGGAGCAAGTTCAATAACAGCTCTTACTGAAAATTCTAAAAATGCAAGAATATGCAATGAAAGATACGAAACAATTAGAGATGCAGTTTATCGTTCACATCCTTGGAACTGTTTAGTTAAAAGAGTTCAATTAGCACAAGATAGTGATACTCCAGCTTGGGGTTTTACTTATCAATATACTTTACCATCAGATTGTTTGCGTGTTTTACAAATTAAAGATTACAATTCAGATTATAAAGTTGAAGGTAGAAAATTATTAATAGACGAAAGCGAAGTCTATTTAATTTATTTAGCCATTGAGACAGACGTTAATCAATTAGATATTTTGTTAAGAGAAACTATATCAGCTGCATTAGCACAAGATATATCTTACGCCATAACATCTAATTTACAAGTTGCAAAACTTATGGCAGAAAAATACCAAGCAAAATTATCTGAAGCAAGACATACAGACGCAAGCGAAGGATATAATACAGATCCTAATCTTGCACCAACAGATCAAATAATAACAGAAGATTTTATAAACAGTAGATACTAAATATGCCTAAACAACTTTTAAGCATACCTAGTTTTACAGCTGGGGAGCTTTCATCATCTATGGAGGGTCGTACTGACTTTGCCAAATACTTTAACGGAGCTAGTAATATTGAAAATTTTGTTGTATTACCACATGGTCCAGTAACAAGACGACCAGGTACTTATTTTGTATCTGAAGTTAAAACGTCTGCTAATTCAACAAGATTAATTCCATTTACATTTTCAACTGAACAAACTTACGTTTTAGAATTTGGTAATAATTATATTAGATTTTTTAAAGATGATGGACAAATAACAGAAGGTAATAAAACTATTACCGCAATTACTGCTGCTAACCCAGCTGTTGTTACCTCTAGTTCACATGGTTATTCTAATGGGGATTTTGTAAATATTTCTGGTGTTGTTGGTATGACAGAAGTAAATGGCACAACTTTTAAAGTAGCAGATAAAACTACTAACACTTTTGAATTACAAAATGTTGATGGTACAGATATTAACTCATCTTCTTTTACAGCTTACTCATCTGGTGGTGTTGCAAACAGAATTTATCAAATAACAACTGAATATACTACTGCACAACTATTTGATCTTAAATTTGCGCAGTCGGCAGACGTAATGTACCTATGCCACAATTCTCACGAAGTTATGAAACTATCAAGAACGGGTCATACGTCTTGGAGTTTAGATGAAGTAGATTTTGGTACTAAGGGACCCTATATGGATGCTAATACTACAGCAACTACTTTAACTCCAGCATCATCTGGTACGGGAACTGGTGTTAATATTACAGCTAGTGCTATTACAGGAATTAATGGTGGTGTAGGTTGGGCAACAACAGATGTTGGAAGAATAATAAAATTTAATGGTGGCGAAGCAAAGATAACGGGTAGAACAAATACTACAGTTGTAGTTTGCACAATTACAGATGCGTTTGCTAATACCGATGCTACGGCATCATGGCAACTTGGTTCATTTTCAGACACTACGGGTCATCCAGCTTGTGTAAGTTTCTTTGAACAACGATTAGTATTTGCTGCAACATCAGATCAACCACAAACTATGTTTTTTTCAAAGTCTGGAGACTACGAAAACATGACATCTGGTACTGACGCTGATAGTGCTATGATATATACGATTGCATCAAACCAAGTTAATGCAATTAAATCTTTAAAAGCAACAAGAACTTTAATTTGCATGACAACGGGTGGTGAATATGCAGTTAGCTCTGGTTCTTCACAAGATGCTATTACTCCAACCAATATCAATATTAGAAAACAATCTAACTACGGATCAGCTGGTGTTGATGCTTTATCTATTGGTAACGCAACTATTTTTTTACAACGTGCTAAAAGAAAAGTAAGAGAACTTGCTTATAATTTTGATACTGATGGTTATGTTGCACCAGACTTAACAATTTTGGCGGATCATATAACAGAAAGTGGTGTAGTGCAAATGGATTATCAACAAGAGCCATATTCAGTTGTATGGGGAGCAAGAACAGACGGAGTATTATCTGGTTTAACTTATAACAGATTAGAAAATGTTGTAGCCTGGCATAGACATATTATAGGTGGTAAATCAGACACAACAAAAAATATTATTCAACAACAAATTTCTTTTACATCTAATTCAACAATAGTTAGCACAACTAACAACACAATTACTTTAACATCTCACGGATTATCTACTGGTGATCCAGTTTATTACTATGCAGCATCAAATATTATTGGTGGATTAAATAATTCTTCACTTTACTATGCAATCGCATCTGACAGTAACACAATTAAATTAGCAACTACATCTGCTAACGCAACTGCGGGAACTGCCATATCTTTTACATCTGTTCCTAGTTCAGACACAACTCAATACATTTATCAAGGTGTTAATATTTCATCTAATTTTATTTATTCAGTATCTCATGGTTTTACTACTGGAGATATTTTTTATTATGATAACACAGGAACATCTATTGGTGGACTAGCAGAAAATACAAAATACTACATTGAAAAAATTGATAACAACCAATTTAAACTTTATTCTAATAAAACTTTAACAACTGTAGTTAGTTTAACTTCAGCTCATACATCAGAACAAACTGATAATATTTTAACCCACGCTAAAGTAGAAAGTGTTGCTGTAATTGATGGTGATGAAGATGAAGATCAAGTTTGGTTAATAGTTCAAAGATGGATTAACGGAGCTGTTAGACGTTATGTAGAATATTTTACACCATTTGATTTTAATGAAGATTTAACTGCGTTTCATTATTTAGATAGTGGATTAAGTTATGTAGGCGGAGAGACTTCTTCTCTTACTGGTTTAGATCATTTAGAAGGCGAAGTAGTTGATATTATTGGCGAAGGTTCAACACAAACTTCTAAAACAGTTTCAAGCGGAGCTATATCAATAGATACTGCAACTGAACAAGCTAAAGTTGGTTTATTATATACATCTGATTTACAAACAATGAGATTAGACGAAGGTTATACAGAAACAACACAAACAAAAACAACTCGTATTTATGATTTATCTGTAAGATTTCAGAATACTGTTGGCGCAAGCGTTGGACCCAATGCTGCAACATTAACATCAATAGATTTTAGATCGAGTGGATCTTCTATGGATTTACCTATTCCATTATTTACAGGAGATAAATCTGTTGAATTTGATACTGGATATGGAACTGAAGGATTAGTTTATATTCAACAACCCCAAGCATTACCTATGACAATACTTGGAATATATCCTAGATTGGAGACAGAGAGTGTCTAAAGTTGAGATAATTCCATTTGAAAACGAACACGCACATTACATTTTAAGTCAACCCTTAAATAGTAAATTTTTAGAATTAAGACCAGAACATAAAAAATATGGTTATTTTTTAAAAGAAGTTGGGATGTCGTTCACGGGTATTGTCAACAATAAACCCATAGCGGCTGGAGGAGTGTTTCCACTCTGGGATGGCGTTGCCGAAGGGTGGGTCTTGGCAACAAAAGAAATAAATAACTATCCAATAACCTTTGCAAGAGTTATGAAGCAAAGAACCGACATGATGATAAAAAATAATTTAATTAAAAGATTACAAACAAGTGTTAAAGCAGATTGTGATATAGCAATCCGTTTTGCTAAATGGTTAGGTTTAAAAGAAGAAGGTTTAATGAAGGGTTATGGTCCAGACGGATCAGATTACCTTAGATATGCGAGGATTATATAATGGCATTTTTTGGAGCATTATTTGCGGGTAAAGCCGCACAAAGAGCAGCAGAATACAATGCAAAGATAGCAGAAAATAATAAAAAAATTAAAGATATGGAAGCAAAACAGATTATGTCTGTTCATAATAATTATAACCTTCCAAAATTTGACAAAACAGTTCAAGAAATACAAGGCACAACAAAAGTTGCATATTTAAAAAGTGGAGTTGTATTAGAAGGTACTCCAGTAGAAGCTCTTTATGCAAATGCATTAGAATTAGAAACTGATAGAGATATTTTACAATACAACGCAGAAAACGCTAGAGACACAAAAATTAACGAAGGCATAATGCTACAAGCTGAAGCAGATCTTGAAAGATGGCGTGGTAAAGTTGCAAGAAAAAGATCTTATTTTGAAGCGGGTGAAAGTTTATTAGCAACAGCTACAACAGCTAGAACATTTGGATTTATCTAATGGCAATAAAATTATACAAATCACAATTACAACCAACTACTGAAGGTTCAAACGTAATAAACAGAAATAAAGTTAGTTTAGCTGAAGCAGCATCTATTGGTAAAGCCTGGCAAGGTATGGTTAAAGCTGGTGAAAAACTTTATGTAACTCACCAAGATATAAAAACAGATAATGAAATTTTAGAAAAATCTAAAGAAGTTTTAAATGGTACAGATAATTATACAGGATTAACTGAAATAAAAATGTCTGCAACAGAAATGAATGATCCAGATGCTGCGGGTAAATTATATAACGATGAATGGCAAAAAATATTTGATAACGTAAACGGAACATTATCAAATGGAATGGCTAAAAAAAAGTTTAAGTCATTTATGACTAGACAAAATCTTAAAGATATTAATGATATAAAAATAAAATCAACAACTAATATGATTAATTCTTTAAGATTAAACACATTAGATAAAATAGAAACTTTAAAAAAATCTATAATTTATGGATCATCATTAGAAAGTCAAACAGCATCTATAGAATTAGAAACATTATTAAAAGAAAAAAAAACATCAGATATATTTGGTAATACTTTAGAAAAAGTTGTTGCAGATACTAATAAAGAAATAGCATTTTATAGTTATAAAAATGTTCCAATTTCAGATCAAGACGCAGCTCTTGACGCAGCTAAAAAAGATAAAAGATTAGATGTTACAGATGTTCAAAAATTAATGACACATTTTAAAACATCAAAAACTACTAGCAACAATGTTAATAAAAATACTATTAGCAATATGGAATCTAATTTATCAAATGGAATTATATATGATAACGAAGAATTTAGTAAAGCTGTTGAAATTGCAACACAAAATGGAGATCAAAAATCATTAATAAAATTACGGCAAATGTCTATTGATGCGCCAATTATTCAAGATTTAAACACTAAAACTATTTCTGAAATAGAAACTAAAATTAATTTTTTTGTTAATTTTAAAAATACAAAAGGTAGTTTAACTACAAAAGAAGCTAATGAATTAAAATTATCACAAGAATTTTTAGCAAAACTTAACACTTCTTTAGACAATGATTTATTGGCTACAGCTAACAATAAAGGTGTTGTTGCAATTTCTGAAATAGGTTTTGAAAAATTATTAACTGATGGAAATTTAACAGAATTTGTAGAACCAGTTAAAAATAGAATTGCACACGCTGAAACCGCTGCTGCTTATTATAAAAGAGAAGTTAAATATTTAACATCTACTGAAGCAAAAGCTATTAGAGATGCTTTTAATAACGCAGAAAGTATAGATCAAATTATGTCTTTGTCAGCTGGTTTAGTTAAAGCATTTGGTGGAAAATCAGATAAAGTTTTTGCACAAATTTCTAAAGACGATAGTTTTTTAGCTCATCTTGGAGGATTAATTATGATGAGTAATGGTGTACCAGGAAACAATGCAACATTAGCAGCAGAAGGATTTTTAATATCTAAAAATGAAAAGTTATCTACATTATATAAAATGAACGCATCAGATATTATGACTACATCTGTAATTGAAAAATATGGTTCAGTATTTAATCAAAATACAAATACTCTTAACAATGTTATTGAAACAGCTAATTTAATTTATGCAGCTCAATTAAAACGTAAAGGAAAAACTAAAGATAATTTTGATACAGATGATTATGAAGAAGCATTTATTATGGCTGTTGGTGGTTATACTATTGATGGCTTAATTAGAAATACAGAAATGGGAGGTTTTGACGAAGATACTAGAGGTAATACTGTTTACATTCCACCTTGGTTAAAAAGAGGTAAATTTGAAGATGTAATTGAAATGTTAAAAGAAAACTCAGAATTAATTTTAAAAGCATCTTCTAATAATAAAATGGCTGTTACTATAAATGGAGAAGAATTTAATAATATATTTAAAAATGAAGATCCTTATTTTATAAGTATTGGTAATGGTTTATATAAAATTGCTAATGGAGATAATCCTAATGAAGTAGGAGGCGATCCAGAATATTTACTTAATAGTGATGGTGGATATTTTATTATTGATCTTAATAAAATAAAATCAGAAATAATTACGGGTATTCAATAATGAGTATTTTTTATGATCAAGATACATCTTTACAACCTAAATTTAATGAAAGCTGGTCTAAAGGTGAAAGAACTAATTTTTTAGAAAATTGGGATAGTCAACATGAAGCCTGGAAAAAATCTGAAATATTTACATCTGAACACAATAACGAAGCAGAAGAATTTATTAATATAGTTTCTATTTTAAAACAAGCTGGACATTCAGATTTTGTAAATCCATTAGATCAACAATTTAATTGGCAAACTGGAGAAGGTATTGATCCTAAAGAACCTTCTTTTGGTAAAAGCAAAAATCAATTAATATCTGATTTCTGGAATAAAGTAACTGAGCTACAAAAAACAGACGATAATTTAAAATTTTTATTAGTAGATGCTGGTTTAGATACACCAGAAAATATGCAAAAAACTATTGCAAAACAAACACAAGATGCTTGGAGTAATTTTCGTGAAATAAATGAAAAAGCAACTACATTTGGAAAGATTGGTGGTTTTGGTGGTGTAATGACAGCTGCATTTACAGATCCAATAATGCTTGCAACAATTCCAGTATCATTTGGTTATTCTGTACCCGCAACATTTGGTAAAGCTGCTCTTAAAGTTGCATTAATGGAAGGTTTAATAGGCGGTGTTGCTGAAACAATAATACAAATTAAAGCACAACCTTATAGAAAAGAATTAGGTTTTGAAGATGCTGGTATAGAAACTGGTTTAAAAAATATAGCAATGGTAACTGGAGCTTCTGCTGCGTTGTCTCCATTACTATTAGGAGTGTTTAAAGCATTTGGTAGAGGAATTGATATAGGTAAAGAATATCTTGCAAAAATGCCAGTTGAACAACTACAAATTACTTATAAAGAATTAGGTAATATTAATCCTAAATTTAAAGATAAAACTTTAACAGAATATAAATTACCACAAAAAGATTCTCCTTTTGAAGATGTTGCACCAGCAAGATTAGAGCATAGAGAAAGATTAAATGCTACTTTAAAAAGCATTGAAGATGGAACACAATTACTTTTACCTCCACCTAAAGCTAAAATTAATAATAAAATTTTACAAAAAAAAGTTTTATTTACAGATGATTCAACTATTGCAAAAGTTAATAATCTTGTTGAAAAAATTAAAAAAACAAAATCAATAGAAACATCAGTTAAAACTTCAAAAATTAATAATATTGCAACAGAAACAAATGCTTTTAATAAAAATATTAGCAAATTAGCTGACGATGTAGATAATTTAAAAGAATTTGATGTACCTAATGAAAAAACTTTTAGAAATCAAGCAAATGTTTTAAGAGATAATATATCTAAATCTAAATTAGGAGAGGGTATTCCTATTGCAACAAAATCTGATGGAGAACAAATAACATCAGTTACAAAAACTGGTCAAGAACTTTTTGAAGAAGAATTACAAGATATACAAATGTTAGAACGATTGAAGGATTGTGTATGAGTTATAGAAATTGCATTATTAATGGCGTTAAAGAAGGTAAAATTACTAAAGAGCAAGCTAAAAGACAAAATGAATTACTTGACGAACTACAGGCTTACCATAGAGAAAAAACTGGTTTAAATAAATCTGAAAGTGAAAGATTGGCTGCTAAAGAAGTGTATGAAAAAACTAAATTAGAATACGCAGATAAATTAAGAAAAACTTTATTACAAAAAGAAGCAACAGATAAAATAAAATTAAGATTAGATAATTATAGAAATAAAAATGGCGAAGTAGATTATGCTGAAGCTGCAAGATCTATTTATGCTAATGATCTTTTTTCAAAAGAAATTAGTCTTGAAGGAATGGTTAAAATTGAGTTAGGCAAAGCTCATTCTTTAATGGTTAATGTTTTAGATGAATTAAAATATAAAATGGGTGGCATACAAACTAAAAATCAAAAAACAAATTCTAAATTAATGATTAAAGAATTGTTTGGTGAAAATACAGGAAACATTAATGCTAAACATTTAGCAGAGGCTTGGAAAAAAACAGCAGAACATTTAAGAAAACAATTTAATCGTTATGGTGGTAAAATTGTATCAAGAAAAGATTGGGGATTACCACAAATACACGACACTTTATTAGTTAGAAAAGTGCCAAAAGCTGATTGGATTGAATATATTTTACCTAAATTAGATTTAGAAAAAATGGTTAATGAAAGATCTGGTTTATCTTTTAACGACAAAACTATTCGTGAAGCATTAGATGATGTTTATGAAAATATTTCAACAGAAGGAATGGCAACATTTAAAGCTGGAGATAATTCTTTTGGCAGATCATTATCTAACAGAAGGTTAGATCATAGGTTTTTAGCATTTAAAAGCGCTGATGATTGGATGGCATATCAAACTAGATTTGGTTCTATGGATCCTTTTAAAACTATGATGGAACACGTTAACGGCATGGCAAGAGATATTTCTATGCTTAAAATGCTTGGACCAAACCCAGATGCAACTCACATTTGGTTAATGCAATCAATAAAAAAACAAGCTGCAATAAACGCAGCATTAGAAGCACAAGGTAAATTTAAAAGAAAAAAAAATTTTATTCAAGATGTAAAAACTAAAAAAAAATTAGTAATATTTAGATCTGAGCAAGATCGAGCTAACTGGATTTCAGAAAATATTAACAATTTATATGCTTATCACAAAGGAACTTTACATAGACCCGTAGATGGTTTTTTTGGTAGAACTTTTGCAGCATTGAGACAATTTTTAACTTCTACACAATTAGGAGGAGCAGCAGTTATGGCTCTTTCAGATTTTAACTGGTCTCGTATAACATCTAAATTTAATGGTTTAAAATCTCAAAAAGCTAATATTGAAACTCTTAAATTATTAAAAGATGGAGTAAAATCTAACAAAGCAAGAAGTAGAATTGCAATAAGAAGTGGTTTAATTGCAGAACATTGGAGTACCATTGCTGGAGTACAAGCAAGATATTTAAACGAAATAGATGCACCAATGTTTGCTAAAAGAACTTCTGATGCTGTTTTAAGAGGTTCTGGATTATCTGTTTTAACTCAATCTGGCAAATGGGGTTTTGGTATGTCTGTTATGGGTACATTTGCAGATGAAAGCAGCAAAGTGTTTAGTAAATTAGATCCTAATTTACAAAAACAATTAAAAAGATATGGTATTAATGAAAATGATTGGGAAATAATAAGAAAAACAAAACTTTATGATGCAGCTGTTGATGAACCTACTGTTGCAAAAGGCGAAATAACTTTATTAAGACCCGATGATATTCACGCAAGAGCAGATATTTCTGAAGAATTAAAAGATGTTTTAGTTACAAAATTATTAAATTTTATTTATATGGAAACTAATTTTGCTATTCCATCGTCATCTGCAAGAGGTAGAACTATAGCTGCTGGTAGAACTCAACCAGGAACTGTTCAAGGAGAATTGTTAAACTCTGCTTTAATGTATAAAAATTTTGCAATAACATTAGGTTATACTCATTTAGCCAGAGGTTTTTCACAAACTGGTATAAGAGGTAAAGCAAAATATTTAGTACCTATGTTTATAACTGGTGGACTTATGGGAGCTTTAGCTTATGAATTAAAGCAAATGGCTGCTGGTAAAACAATGACTAAACCAGAAGATATGGGAGCTAGATATTGGTTAAATGCTTTAGTTTATGGTGGTGGTTTAGGAATATTTGGAGATTTTTTATTTCAAGACAAAAGTAGATATGGCGCATCTATGGCAAAAACTATTGCTGGACCCGTAGTTACTTTTTTAGAGGATGCTTTTAATTTAACTGTTGGTAATCTTATACAATTAGGTATGGGAGAAAAAACAAATGCTGGTAAAGAATTTGCGGGTTTTGTTCAAAGATATACGCCTGGTTCAACAGTTTGGTATTTAAGATTAGCTTATGAAAGATTAATTATAGACACACTTGAACAACTGATAAACCCAAATTTTCACAAAGACGAAAGAAGAAAAACAAAGGCATTAAAAAGCCGTACTGGACAAGAATATTGGTGGTCTCCAGGCGATTTAATACCATAAAAAAAAGGATAGACAGTATAGACATTTTTAAATATAGAGAAACATATAGTAGGATTATAACGCCTACAAAATACATTTCTTACAACAATTTATAAAAATTATGACAGTAACAACAACAACAATTAAGAACAGTTATTCGGGTAATGGATCAACTACGGCTTTTGCTTATACATTTCCTATTAACACTACATCTGAAATTACAGTAATTGAAAGATCGTCTACTGGAACTGAGACAGTTAAATCTGAAGGTACTGGTTCAACTAATTATGGTATTTCTGATAACGGAGCTAGTGGTGGTACTGTAACTATGGTTACGGCTCCAGCATCGGGTACAACTTTAGTTATAAGACGTAATACTGCTTTAACACAAGAAACAGATTATGTAGCAAACGATCCGTTTCCAGCTGAAACGCATGAAGACGCTTTAGATAAACTTAATATGCAGACACAAGAGCTGCAAGAACAATTAGATCGTTCATTTAAAGTATCAAGATCAACTACAATTACAACACCAGAATTTACAGAAGATGCTACAGCTAGAGCATCTAAAACTTTAGGATTTGATAGCACGGGTAACGTACTTCAAACTGTTGCTGATTTCTTACCAGCTGGTGGAGATAGTGCAATGTTTACTTATTCTACAACAACTGCCGATGCAGATCCTGGAGCTGGTAAATTTAGATTAAATAACTCAACACCTTCTAGTGCAACGATTGGATATTTTGATGATCTTGAATATAACGGCACAGACATTAGCGCATGGGTTCAAAGTTGGGATGATGTTGCTGGTAATGATACTAACAGAGGAAGAATAAGAATTTCAAAAGCACAAAGTTTAGATACATGGATTGTATTTAAAGTTAGTGGTGCAGTTACAGACGCATCTGGATATACAAAAGTTACTTTAGTACATATTGATAGTGCTGGTACTTTTACCGATGCCGATAAGTGTTGGGTGGCTTTTACTTCATCTGGAGAAGATGGAGCAATACCTGGTTACTATTATAAATTTGATACTGGAACATCTGACGCTGATCCTGGTGCTGGAGAAATAGCATTTAACAACGGAACTTACGCATCTGCTACAGAAATTTATATTGATGATGCTGATGCTAATGGAGCAGCAACACAAACAGATACTGCAACTTGGGGATCTTCAACTTCAACTATTAAAGGATTTATTCACATTGTAGATATTAATGATAGCTCAACTTATGCAAGATTTAAA
>VMHT01057567.1_pt1 | contig 12704 bp, 10 predicted proteins | sample 4693611 | NCBI WGS metagenome assembly VMHT01 (sample SAMN12280063, study PRJNA550983) | marine metagenome | isolation source: seawater sampled from same location over 5 years 0.02-0.2 micron viral filtrate | place: USA: collected off the coast of southern California halfway between the port... ... | reverse complement strand
GGTCTTATTTACAAACTGTATCTACAAATGCATCAGGTAATGACCATGCACTAGCAATAGGACTTTCTGGTTCTAATGCAGCACCGACAGAAAAAATTAGATTAACTAACACAGGTCTCGGCATCGGAACGAGTTCGCCAAATGGTAAGCTACACGTTCAAAATGGTAGTTCAGGATTCTCAGGCTCTTATAATGGCAGAACAGCAGCTATTATTGAAGGCAGTAATTCTGCTGGCACAGTTCTTTCTATCATGGCACCTAATACTGGTTATTCAGGTATTTTCTTAGGCGACCAAAACGGGGAAGCTAGTGGAATAGTGTTATATGACCATCCAGCAAATGCTATGAAGTTTTTCACAAATAATGGTGAAAAAGTCAGAATAGATGCTTCAGGCAACATCGGCATCGGTACGAGTTCGCCAAGTCATAAGCTAGATGTTACTGGTTCTGCAAGATTATTAAGTTCATCTCCACAATTACTTTTACAAGATTCAGATGGTACTAATCAATTTACACAAATTATACAGTCAGGTGGAGCAGTATATTTAGACCTTCGTAACAACACTTCTAATGGACAATTAATAATTAGAGGTAAAGCTAATGGCTCTGCTACTGAATTTGCCAGAATAAACAGCTCAGGCAACATCGGCATCGGTACGACCTCGCCAAGTGCTAAACTGGATATTGTAGGTTCTAAAGATTCTACAAACTTAATAGTTAGTGCTGCTTTAAATACAGTAGGTGGTGGAAGTCTAGCAGATTACAACGAAATACTTTTTGATAATACTCAGGTTTCAGGTAATAGTGGACAAGCATACATAAGACATTTAGCTAACTCACATAATGATTCAGAAAGTGCCATAGCTTTTGGTACAACCACAACAGGCGGAACTACTGCTGAAGCACTTAGAATTAGAGGTTCAGGAAACGTCGGCATAGGCACGAGTTCGCCAAGTTCTTTATTACATATACAAGATTCTGCTCCTGAATTTAGAATTTACAGCGATACTACCACTGGTGGTAATATTAACTTTATTGACCAAGCATGGCAGTCGCAAATTCAAGGAACTGGTGGAAACTTGCTATTCAAGACTGGGGGTACTACTGAACGTCTCAGAATAGACAGTTCAGGACGAGTAATGGTAGGAACTACAAGTTCTTTAGACAATAATGCTCAATTACATATTAAAGGTTTTTCATCAGGTCATGCAGGAATTGTTATGCAAGACCAAGACAATACTAATGCCAAAACTTTCTTTAAACAGACTGGTGGTGCAACAGAAATACAAACACAAAACAATACAGCACATGGTGTCTTTAAAGTAACTGGTTGGAATGGTACAGCAAGTGCTGAGTTTATGCGAGTTGATGGGGCTTCAGGCAACGTTGGTATAGGCACGACAGGTCCAGATGCACCACTAGATATTAACGGCAATAGATTAAGAATAAGAACAGCAAGAACTATAACCAATTCAGATGACAATGGTGAAGTTGGTGAAATTTCATGGGATGCAAATTATCTTTATGTTTGTGTCAGCACTGACAGTTGGAAACGAGTTGCACTAAGCACATGGTAAAAATAACAGAAAATAATGTATAATTTTATGAATAACAAAAGGAAATAAATATGCCATCATACTCAACAAATTTAAACCTAGCTAAACCAACAGTCGGTGGTGATACTAACCAATGGGGTGGCTATCTTAATACAAACACAGATACCCTGGACGGTATCTTTAACGCTGCTGGTACAGGAACATCTGTAGGCCTACAAGTTGGCTCTGGCAAAACTTTAAAAGTTGGTGGCACATTAACAGCGACAGGCACAATTCAATTAACTGGATCTCAAAACGAACTTAGATTTTTTGAAGCTATTGGTGGTGCTGATAACTATGTAGCACTGAAAGCACCAAACGATGCAGGTGGTGCTAATTATTCATTGGTATTACCCGCTTCTCAAGGTACAGCAGGACAATTTTTAAAACTAACAAGTTTATCTGGTACAGAAGGTTTGTTACAATTCGCAAGTGTAACTACACCAGCCGATAATTATTTTGCTACTTCTGGTTTATCAAACAAAGACTTGGGAGTTGGGCTTCATCTTAAAACTGGTGACAGTGGTGCTTCTAGTGTAAGTTCTAGTGCAAACCAATTAGTGATAGAAGGTAGTGGTGACTCTGGTTTATCAATTTTATCTTTTAATGACTCAACTGGTATGATTGCTTTTGGCGATGGTCAAGACAATGATGTTGCAAAAATTTCTTATACCCATGATGACAATAATCTTAATATAACCAGTGGCGGAGCAATAAATTTTGTTGGTGGTGGTTCTGGTACAGATTTATCTGTTTTAAGTAATGGTACTGTTTTGGTTGGTTCAGGTTCAAAGATTTCAAGCGAACTGCTAAACATTACATCTGCATCAGATTGTGCATTTTTCAAAACAACTTCTGGAGGAGAAGGAGCCTTAACTATATGGAGACAAGCAGCTAATGGTACTTTTATTAGTTTCTTAAAAACAGACGGCAATGCTTGTGGTTCAATTAATAACTCTAGTAATGGAAGCGTAACTACTTATGCCACTTCATCTGATTACAGATTAAAAGAAAATGAAATATCCATATCAGATGGTATTGATAGAATTAAACAATTAAATCCATATAGATTTAATTTTAAAGATAACCCAAATAATGATTTAGATGGGTTCTTTGCACACGAAGTACAAGACATTGTACCTGAAGCAGTAGTGGGCGAAAAAGATGGTGAAGAAATGCAAGGCATTGACCAAGCTAAACTTGTGCCTTTAATTACCGCAGCACTACAAGAAGCAATAACAAAAATCGAGTCACTAGAAAGTGAAATAGACCAACTAAAAGGAGTAAATTAAAATGGCGGCTATAGAATATAATTGGGATTGTCAGACAGTTGACTATTACCCAGAAAAAGACGACCACTCAGAAGTGGTATTTAATGTGCATTGGAGAATCAATGCTGTCAGCGATCAGAAAGACAGTGAAGATAACTTCTATGCAGCAAGCGTATATGGTACACAATCTTTAAATATAGATGATATTGAAAACTTTATCCCTTATGCAGACTTAACCAATGAAATTGTTACTGGTTGGGTTGAAGGCGTAATGGGTGAAGAAGAAGTTCAGAGTTTAAAAGATAACCTAGCAGAACAAATTGCTGACTTAATAGATCCAAAAGTCGTAACAGGCCATATCGGAAGTTAAGTGAATGGCATTAATCCCCGTAACTCCACCAGCAGGTATCGTTAAGAACGGTACTGAGTATGCTAACAAAGGTCGTTGGGTTGATGGGGATTTAGTCCGTTTTGAGAACGGCTATCTCACTCCAATCAAGGGGTGGAATAAACTCAGACAAAATCCAGTAGGCAGAATACTAAGTGGTACAGTTAGTACCACTGCTGGCAGTCTTATTATTACTATTACTACCACTACCGCACATGGAGCGTTGGTCGGTGCTAGTGTTAATCTTAATGGTTTTGCTGCAACAGGCGGGATGCCAGCTAGTCAAATAAATCAAACTTATACGATTGCTTCCGTACCAAGCACCACAACTTTTACTATCAATACGTTCCAAGCAAATGTGCCAAGCACTGCTGCTACATTAACAAGAACATCAAGTACTTCAGAAGTTGTCTTAACAGCTACACCAACAGGAATGTACGCTTACTACGATAACGATGGTAAAAAAGTTTTAGCGGTTGGTACAAGAAACGGTGTTTTAATTTACTACGAAGAAGTCTGGTATGACATTACACCAACAGGCTTTATAGGTGATGATACTTTATCACCACTTGGTTTTGGTGCTTATCATTTTGGTCAAGAAGATTTTGGTGATGCTCGTTCACAATCAGGTTTATCTTTTGATACTACCACTTTTTCTTTTGATAACTTTGGTGAAATACTTTTATTCTGTTCACCCTCTGATGGCAAAATATATCAATGGAATCCTAATAACCCAGCTACGATAGGTAGTGTTGTTTCAGGAGCACCAACAAACTGTGATGGTGTCTTAGTCACTAATGAAAGACACGTTGTAGCTTTAGGAGCAGGTGGCGATCCTAGAAAGATTGCTTGGTCATCAAGAGAAACACTAAACACTTGGACAGCTTCAGCTACCAATACAGCAGGTGATTTACAAGTGCCAACAGGCGGTAGAATCTTATCAGCTTTAAAATGGCAAACAGATGTCATTATCTTTACTGACACTGGTGTTGCTAGAATGTATTACACTGGTTCTCCTTTCCTTTATGGTATTCAAGATGCTGGTACAAACTGTAAAGCGATAAGCCCTAGAACCATCGTAACGGCTGGTGCTTTCTTAGCTTGGATGGGTGAAAACTCTTTCTTTATCTTTGATGGTTCAGTCAAAGAAATACCATGTGAAGTACATGACTATATATATGACAATATAAACTACACTTATAGACCAACATCCTGTGCTGGTCATAACTCTAACTATAATGAAATGTGGTTCTATTTCCCAACTGGCACTTCTTTAGTACCTAATAAATATGTTATTTGGAACTATGTTGATAATGTCTGGTCTATTGGTTCAATGGATAGATCCTGTTGGATAGATCAAGGTGTCTTTGATTTACCGATTGCTTGTGATAGCAATGGTAATGTCTTTGAACATGAAAGCGATGTTGCTCTAGTTAACTCTGAGAATGTTGGTATTCAAGTACCTTTCTGTGAAACAGCTCCAATAGAAATTGGCACGGGTGATAACTATGTGCAGTGCAGTCAAGTTCTACCTGATGAAGAAGCTACCACCTTACCAGGTGTTGCTATTAGTTTTAAAGGTAGGTTTACTCCACTTGGCCCTGAAACAAACTTTGGCACATTTACATTTGATACCGATGGTTATACCGATGCGAGATTTACCGCTAGACAAGTTAAAATGAAAGTTACAGGGGATGGTTCACAACCATTCCAAGTTGGTAAGATTAGATTAGACGTTAAGAAAAGAGGAAAGAGATAATGGCTAGAAGAGCACTTCGTAAACCTCTACTCAAGTTTGATTCTGATTACCAAAATTATTTAGTCTCTGAAATAGAATACCGAGATGGTTTATCTTTTAAGAAAGGTGAGCGAATAGAAGTAGGTGGGGGAGATCAAACAGAATTAGTATTAGTAAGCCCAAATGGAACAAAATATAAAGTTAGTGTCGCCAATGACGGAACTCTCTCAGCCACAGCAACAGTCTAAAATACTAGAGCCGTGGGAGATAGAGTGGCAAAGGTGTAAGCCTTGGATAGAGAAAGCGGTCAAACACCAAGATATGTATAGTATCGAGGATGTAGAAGAACAAATCCGTAAGGGCATTTTTGCTTTATGGCCTGGCAAAAATAGTGCTATAATAACGGAGATAGTTGTCTTTCCCCAGATTAAGATAATGAATTTAATATTTTGCGGGGGAGATTATTCTGAACTACAATCAATAGTAGAAACTTCTATTGAACAGTTTGCTAAAGAAATAGGAATTAAACGGCTCGCAGGTGGCGGCAGACCTGGATGGTTAAGAAAGATTAAACATCTTGGTTGGAAAAATGAAAACGTAATAAGTAAGGAATTATGAGTAAAGGAAGCAACACAACAACACAAACAACTGATCCTCAAATAATGGCAATGAGAAAAGAGGTATTTGATAAATCTAAACAAGTTTCTAATTTACCCTTTGTATCATACACAGGATCACAGGTTGCAGGATTTAATCCAGACCAATTAGCTGGATTTGATGCAACAAGAAATATGTTTGGTCAATCAATGAATTTTGATCCAAGAGGTCAATTAGCTGAAATGGGCCTAGAGCCATTAAAGGTAAATTCTTTTTATAATCCCTTTCAAGAGCAAGTTATAGATAACACTATGGCTGACTTGAACAGAGGGAGACAATTACAAATACAATCAGATCAAGATGCAGCTATCGGCAGAGGTGCTTTTGGTGGATCTCGTTCAGCAGTCTTAGAAGCAGAAACAAATAGAAACTATTTTGACAGAATGGGTAATGAATTAGCCAACTTAAGAAAACAAGGTTTTGATAGTTCTGCTGATCTTGCTATGCGAGACAGAAATTTTCGTTCTGGCATTAACCAAGGTTTACTAAGTGACCAATATAGAAACTTAGGTTTACTATCTGGTATTGGTGCACAACAACAAGGCTTACAACAAGGAGCTATGGATGCAAACTACAATGAGTTCTTGAGAGGTCTTAACTACCCTGCACAACAACTTGGTTTGCTTTCTTCAGGTTTAACAGGGATGCCAAATGACGGAACTATCTTTGATAAGAAAAAAACAGGAACAGGAGATGTTCTTGGAACAGCAGCAACACTTTATGGAATGTCTTTAATGTCTGACAAAAGACTAAAAGATAACATTACTCTTATTGGTCAATCTAAAAAAGGACACAATGTTTACACTTGGACATGGAATAAGTTAGCTAAAAAATTAAATATTAACTCTCCAACAATAGGTGTTCTTGCTCAAGAAGTTATGGAAACAAACCCAGATGCTGTAACCAAAAATAATGATGGTTACTACATGGTTAATTATGGAGCTTTGTAATGACCCCATTAGAAAAATTTAATTTAATGTTACAGGGTGGTTATAACCCTATGGGTGGTGGTATTAACACCAATCAAATGAATGACTTTATTGCTGCTGGTTATAGAAAACCTTTTGATAACAAACCAGTAATGCAAAATCTTTTTAATACTCAAGAATTCAGTCAAGATGTTGCAAACAATAAAGCTCAACAAGATCTTCTGAAAAAACAAAATAGAGGAAATATGTTAATCGCTCTTGGTGATGCTTTAAGAGGTAAAGATATGACTCAAGGTTTTTTACAAAGACAAGAATTATTTAAACAAAAAGAAGATGAAAGAAAAGCTCTTGAAAATTTTAATCGAATGTACGCAACTTTAGATGAAGATCAACGAAGGGAGGTTGACTTACGAAGAGCTGGAATTGAATTGTCAACACCTAAAGAAAGAAGAATAGTAAAAGGAGCAGATGGTCGTAATTATTATGAAGATACGCGTGAGATGGTTTTACCAAATGTTCCAATAAGTGAAACTAGTACAGAAGGTGAAAGGGCCAGAACAAGATTATTAGAATTAAATAGCAAACCAGAATTAACTGATTCAGAAAGATCTGAAATACCTATGTTAAAAACAATAGTGTATGGAGAAAAAGAAATAATCCCATTTTTTAACGAAAGTGGTAATGTTTTAAATAGAGTCATTACCAATTGGGATTTGTCTGATGATCCCAACTTGACTAAAAAATTAAGTGAACAAGGATATGTTACAGCTGGACAAAAACCATCTACAATATTTTCAGCACAAACAAATGTTGGTAATGAAATCGGTGAAAAATGGGAAAATTCAACCAACACATTAAACCTTATAAATGACCTTTCTAAAGTTTTAGAAGAAGGCAGAAGTTCACCATCCATAGCTGGAGCATTAGCCGATGTTATAAATACAGCTGGTTATCAAATTAAAGGATTTAAAGATATATCAATCTACCAACAGGAATTTCCAGAAGAATACGATAAAAGAGTTCAATATATGCGTGATGAACATGGAAGCGTTTTAGATAAAATATCTGCTGACAGAGGTGTAACAGAATCTATTGTAATGCAATTAGCATATTCACTGGCCAAACAAAACGATCCAGGTGGAAGGTTGTCAGATAGGGATGTTGATTCTGCTATAACAATAATCGGAGGTTCAGGTGCTAATGTTGATAAAAGGCTGGCAACTTTAAAAAATCTAAGCGGAAGCATAGTAAGGAAACATGAAACATACCTAGACAGGATAGGCAGGCAATACAATAATAATCAAACAATTAAAGATAGTGTAGAAAATTTTAGAGACTTGCCTGTTTTTTATAACAGCACACTTAGCCCAGATCCAGACCAACCAATAATAGTTGGAGGATATAGAGTAGAGGTACAACCCCAATAATCATGCCTAGCTATGTAGTAACAGACCCAGAGACAGGAGTAAAATTAAAACTTACTGGCGAAACTCTTCCAAACGAAGAGGATATAGCTAATGCTTTTAAAGCCCATTACGATTCTTTAGAAGAAAGACCTGAATACAAACCCAATTGGAAAGATAGAGTATTGGCTGGTTTGGGAATAGAAAACATACAAAAAACTGACCAAGGACAAAATGTTGTTAATCTTTTTGATAATTTAGGTCCAGGTATAAGTTCCTCTCCTGGAGCACAAACAGCTATTAAAACAGCTAGCAACCTTGCTAGAGGGGTTGGTTCTTTACCATTTGATTTATATGGAAAAACTGGTTTACCTGGTTCAGAAGGTTCATCAGACATTGCAGATTCTATAAGAAAAACAATACCTGTTTTTAAGGGCGGAGCACTTGGCACAGACGCAGCTGCAACTATAGCTCAATATGCAATTCCTGGCATGGCTGCATTTAAAGCTGCACAGTTTGCAAATGCACCCAGAGCAGTAAATTATGCAAGTGGCTTATTAGGTTCAGCAGCTTCAGATTTTGCAGTTACAATACCAGGCGAGACTACATCTATTGGAGACTTAATAGGTGGACCAACAGCAATAAAACCAACAGACGATCCTGTTGACCAAAGATTTAAAGTTGGCAGTGAAGTTTTAGGCATTGGACCAGTCGTTGATTCTGCCCTATTTCCTTTTAGATTTATTGGTTCAAGATTACCAACTCAAGAAAACATAAAAAGAGATATTCCAAAAGTTTTACAAAAGCCAGGAAATATATTTCTTGATCCAGAAAAAGCTGTTTCTGAATTAGAAACTGTTGTGAATAGAAGTGAAATTCCTGGTTTTAAACCAACTACTGGTACTTCAAGTTTGGATACAATGGGTGTTGCTACAGAAAGAGGTTTAGCAAGCCGACCAGAACTGGTTAATAGAAGAGTTGAAAATGTTGGTGCTATTTCTGATGAAGCAAGAAATATAAGCTCATCAACTGGTGATATTGCTGACACAGCAAACACAGTTGAAAAAGCAAGGTTAGCCAACATAAGAGCAGCAGAATCAAATGTTTTAAAAAATGAACAAAATTACGAAGCAGCACAAAAAGAATTAGATTCACAAATTGCAAGATACAACGATTACACAAGATCCAGTCAAGAGTCAGCTTCTAAGGGCTTAGATGATCAATTACAAAAAGAATTGCTTGTTCTAAATAAACAGAAAAAAGATTTATATGATGCTATTGATCCAACAGGTACATTAGAGGTTGATCTAACTCTTTTGAAAAAATCTGCTGATTCTATTAGAAAACCAAAAGCACCAATAAAAACAGTAGATGTTGATGCTGTAAAACAATATGGCAGCAAGATATTTAAAGCAATAGACAATAGTATGTTCGAACAGAACAAAGGCAATAAAACTTCTTATAAAGACTTAATTGGTTTAAGAGCAAATGTTAGTGATGCTATCAAAAATGCATACAGCAATAATTCAACAGTAGCGGCTACCAATTTAGAAAACATTAGAGCAACAATAGATCAATATACAGAAAATTTAGGAAAGATTAATCAAGGGCAAAACATAACTCCTGAAGGGTTTGTAAGCGTTCCATCTGATGCAGCAGAAGCAGCTATTAAGGCTAATGATTTTTATAAAAATGTTTATGTACCAAAATTTAAAGATGGTCTTGGTGGCAAATGGGCAGATAATTTTAAATTCAAAAAAAACCTAGAAACACAAACAGCACAGAATTTCTTATTAGGCCCTACAGAGGGTGCTACACAACTTAGAAATATTATTAATAATGCACAAAACCCTAAAATAATGGAAAAGAAAGTTAAGGAATTTATGATTGACGAGTTAGCACAAAGAGCCTTTAAAGGTAAGAGTGAGGTAGCTCCTCAACAAATATTACAATTTATAAAACAATACGATTCAATTTTGAATCAGTTTCCAGATTTAAAAACTGAAATTTCTCTTCTTAGAAGTAATTTAAGAGAAAAAGCTGATAAAGCAACTGGCCTTGCTAAAGCTGTTAAAATTGCCAATAAAAATTTAAAACAAACAGAAGCTAATGCAGGTAAATCAGCTTTTAAATATTTTACAGATTACCTACCAGAAGATGCTGTAAGAAGAATATTATCAAGCCCAAACCCTACTAGAGCCCTTACTGATTTAAGAAGGATTATTGGAAATGATGAAGCCGCAAAACTTGGTTTAAAAGCTGGACTTAGAGATGCAATATATGACAGTGTTACAAATACAAAAGGAATAACTGTTATTGGTGATGAAATTAATGTTGCTTCTTTAGCAAAACTTAACAAGCTATTAACTCAACCAAAAATGCAGAATGTTTTGAAAGGTATATTTAATAAAACTGAAATGGCTGCTTTGACCAGAGTAAGGCAAAGAGTTACAGAACTAGATAGAATTAACATACAAACAACATCTGGAAGTGGCACCAATCCACTACAGGAAGATTCAGGCAGAGTTAAAACAGTTTTAGCTTCTGTTTATGGTATTGTTAAAGGCAGGGGTATGTTTGCAATTAGTGGATGGCTTGGCGATATGATAAGAGGTGGAAAAGCTGATGAGGTGGGTGAGCGGTTACTTACAAAAGCAATGCTTGATCCTAAGTTTGCTCTTATTATGTTGAAAGCAAACACCAAACAAAATCAATTAGCTGCTAGAGCATACATATTAAACAATTTTCCAGAAGTTCTTTCTGCGGATAATCCTCAAAATAATCCTGAAAATAATGTTGCACCAACATCGCCTGAGTTTTCTTTAGACACAAGACCCGATGTAACACCTCAAGAATTTCTTAGAAATCAAGTTCCTTATTAAACAATGAAATGAAGTCAACTTATAAAGTAGGGCGGTCTGGAGAACATTTAGCTGCCTACTTCCTACTCCAATACTTTGACGAAATCTTTGAACCCAACCCAACAGCTAGATACGATTTCTTGGTTATGAAAGATGACATCCCATACAAGATCCAAGTCAAAACATCTGAGTCAACCTTTCACCACAGAAACAAAGAATTGGTTAGATGGGATATTAAGAAGAGAGTCAACAGAATCAAGAAAGACTACAACGAAAACGAAGTAGATATATTTGCTTTCTGTTATCTGCCCTATGACCAAATAGAGTTCCAACCTAACAGAAACTTAACTGCTACCTGGCAGAAAGAATTAGACTACATCAAAGAAGTAAACCCTAGAAAATCCCTAGAAAGATCAATCACTATTATAAATGCGTTGAAAGAAAACGACATTTAGTTTATTGAACTACCTGATAACAACCAAAGAAAATGAGGTCTTTTTTTTGGCTGATTTCTGGGCTTAAAGGTGTTGAATCATAGTGCTTTTAAGGAATGGGTCGCAGGTTCGAATCCTGCAGGGCTCACCATTATTTCCCAGTTTTCTCTCATAAACTTGACCTGATTTTCAATATTTTGTTATCATAAATATACGCTAAGTTGCTATTTTGTTCACGGGTAAAACATAACAAAATACAACCACAGCACAACCAGAGAGAGAGAAAATGAAATTTGAAAGAGATAAGAAAGACTCGAACATACTTATATATCCATCGTGTTATACCTTTGCCTACATCATCAATGGCAAAAGAAAACAAAACAAGTTAGCTGACATCAATACACCTATTGAAGCTGTCAGAATTAAAGCAGCCAAACATCATGCCTTGGTATTAGAAGGTATAGATCCTTTTGGTAAATCAAATAATAAAATTATGACAGTGCAAATATTTGCTGACTCATGGTTTAAATATCTAGAAAAAACTAAGGGCCTGAAAAGTAGAAAGTCTTTTGAAAATATATACGACAACTATTTAAAAAAAGTCTTTGGCTCAAGAGATATAAAAACTATTACTCACCAAGAAGTTAAGGATTGGTTCTATGATATTGATAAACAAAGCATGGCTAATAAATCTTTAATGGTGTTCAAAAAGGTGTTCAATGAAGCAAAGGCTTCTGAGTACACAGAGAAATATCCTTTCAACCTGGTTAAGAAATACACTGAAAGTATTAGAGAAAATTACTTAACACAAGACCAGCTTGTCGAGGTTATAAAGGAACTGAACAGCAGATATGAAATACATCGTAAAAGATCGTCAGTGGATTTTATTTGGGCCTGTATCTTAACAGGAGCAAGGTCTGCTTCTGAAATAGGTAATGCTAAATGGAGTGACTTCAAAGGAGATAGGATTGTGTTAAACGAACATAAGACCGCAAACAAGACAGGTGAAAAGCGTGTCATTTATCTTAATGCTCAATCACAAAAGATAATAGAGCGACAACCTAGAACCAATGGCAAAAGACATGAATATATCTTTGCAATAAAAACACCGTATCGTATGTGGAAAAACATTAGAGCAAAGTTTGGTTTAGATCATATAACACTACACGATCTAAGACATAGTTTTGCCAGTCATTGTATTTCGTATCAGAAGATGACACTGAAAGAAGTGGGTGATTTGCTAGGACACAAATCAACCCAAACTACAAATAGGTATGCTCACCTATTAGAAGAAACCACTATTGATAACATCAATAAAATGGGTGAGTTTCACTCTAAGTTTTTTTAGCTTTAAACTTATTTATTAAAAAGTGCTTGTTTGCTTTGAAGTATTCAAGCACTGATCCATATGGTTCTTCGTTGTAGTAT
>VMHT01024699.1_pt1 | contig 12704 bp, 13 predicted proteins | sample 4693611 | NCBI WGS metagenome assembly VMHT01 (sample SAMN12280063, study PRJNA550983) | marine metagenome | isolation source: seawater sampled from same location over 5 years 0.02-0.2 micron viral filtrate | place: USA: collected off the coast of southern California halfway between the port... ... | reverse complement strand
TACGGTACGACGCATGAAAGCGTACTTCAGCAGGCACGCAAGCAACTACAAGCTAGACGCAGGTAAGAAACCGCACGAAGACAAAGGGTATGTAGCCGGTTTGCTTTGGGGCGGTGAAGCGGGGCGCGTATGGGCTAACAAGGTTGTGGCAAGGATGGACGTAGCCGATGAAAAGTAGGTTCCCGATCTTCATCGAAAACAGCAAAGTACCAGTTTGGCTCTCGTACCTCGCACCAATAAACATCTACGCAATTAGCTTTGGTGTGTGGGTGTGGTGTCGGTACACGTTGAACACGCGACAACGGAACCATGAGACGATTCATTTTCAGCAGCAAGTGGAGCTAGGTCCGTTGCAATGGATCTTGTACGGGCTATTCTACTGCATAGGGTACCTGAAATGGAGAAACGGGGTGCAGGCGTATAGGCTTAACCCCTTCGAGATCGAAGCATACGACAACGATGTAGACCCGACGTACCTAGAGGACAGGGTACGATACAAAGGGTGGGCGAAACACATATCGGTCTACTGGCGGAGGTAGAAATGAAAACGATTATACACGTCAACCAACACGTGATTAAGGCGAATAAGAAACGCTCGATTGAGGACGCGGAGCCGGTGTTGACGGTCAAGACATACAAAGATAACCGATACGCCAAGGATGCGGTGATTAAGGATGCGGAGGGTAACGAGGTAGCGCGGGTGGTGTACCGTCCGCACAAACCGTTGTCGTGCGGAGCGCATTGTTGGATTGAAACCAACTTAGAGGTAGGCGTAGAGGCTTAGTGGCGGCTTTGGTGTACGCGGACGGTTCCGATCCACATCGCCTTTGCCATTTTACAAACTGCCAGCACCAAGGACTTTCGTCCGTATACACTCTCAGGGTAGCCCATATCTGCCAACTCATCGACGACGACAGGAAAAATTTCCCATGACTGCGACCGCGTATGCAGACTGCCGTCCGAAAAGTTGATTTGAATGTTACGGGCTACGTTTTGGAGGTCATCGTTATTCAAGTACATTTTTTGTCCTTTTGTTTTGGTCGGGAACCGTCCCAACACAAGAACAATAACAGCTTAACCGTAATACTCAAGCAAATAATGCTCTAACAATGAAATTAAATTTCTAGGCAGGATGTCAGGTGCTACATATCTTTGCGACAGTAGACAGGTGTATACCGTAGTCTAAGCCGATTGCCTTGTACGTTGCACCAGCGGCGCGTCGTGCCTTTATCTCCGAACGTTGTAACTCTGTAAGTTTGCTGTTGTGATTCTTGCTACCTTTTTGGTCTAGCGAGCGACCGGCGTTAACCATGTCTAAAGCGTTGTCCTTGTCAGTACCTTCGAGCAAGTGGTCAGGATTCACGCAGAGCGGGTTATGGCACATATGGCGGATAAGTAGTCCCTCGCCTATGTCCCTTTGGTGCTTGAGGACAAAAGCCAACCTATGCGCCCTAATCGACTTAATCTTCTTAGTCTCGCTGCAATTCCAATTAATGTTACCGTACTTTTTGGCGCGGGACTTACCAGTATACACGATGCAGCCGTTAGGTAGTTTTTGTTGTTTTTCCATTAGGGCAGCGATTGGTTTACTGAGATCCCCGTACTCGTGTATCGGCTTGGTCTTAGGCATCGTTTCGTCCTTAGTGGCGGGTGTCTGCGGGGATAGTAACAGACTTACCTTCGGGCGCAACCAGGGTAGCACCGGCAAAGTGGCGGCGTAGCAGGGTCCATAATTCAACGCGGCATTTAGAGGCTACAACCCAACAATTAAATTTGTCGTTTAGGGTGTCTACCCCACGGTCATACTTGGACACGGTAGCCTTGAGGTCTGCATTAAATTCCTTATTACGAGGTGCCCACACGTGCAGGGCTACTTCGTCTCCCCACACGTGCGAGCGTGACCATTCGGCAAAGACAAAAGGTAGCCGTTCGACGGTGACGGTCTTACCTTCGTTCTTTGATGGCTTGATGAATCTTGTCCGTACTTTGTCTGCAAGTTTAGACGCGCCCATTGATTCGAGCAAAGTGGCAATCTCAAGTACGCGGGGGACTTCGGTGTCAGCGCGTGCAGCTTCGTGTATAAGCACGTTAGCCTCGACCCTGGTAGCTTCGTCAATCTGACCGTAGCCGTACTTTTTACGGCAAACGGGACCAATACCCGCTTCGACCGACGCAGCGTCCCGTAGGGGACGATTGCAGGCTAGGCAGTTAGTAGCGAGTAGAGCGGTAGAGGGTGCGTTTTCGTAGTTCATTGTTTTGTCCTTTTGTTTTGATTTAGGCTTCTAGTGCTTCGATAATTTGAGTTTTAAGATTCCTTTTTGCTTCTGCGGCGGTTTGTACCAGAGTCCCCCCCGTGTATCGGCTTCCGTTGCGAACGTCTTCAAACAATCGCTTACCGTTTACGGTGGCGTGATAGTACGCGATCAACTCGCGTTGCGTACCGTCGTTCTGATAGTACATATCAACACTGGTAAATAACTGCCCGATCAACTCGCGACCATTGTCAGACTCTACGAAAATGTCTTGTAGCTTGTTAGCGCCCGGCGCGCACGGTGTAGGCTTGGCAAATTTGATAGTATGTGCGTTCATCGTTTTGTCCTTTGTTTTAGCGTTGTTTTTAATCTCTTGAGCTTCTAACCAAAGTGGCTCGATTACCTCAAGAAAGTGCTTGAGACACTTAATTTTGTTCGCCACATCCTCGAAACTATGGACGACAGAATTAGGCTCGCCACCGAGCATCACTTTCTTTAATTCAGCGATGGCGGCAACCGTCGCATCTACACCCATGTCGACGTAGACAAATTCTTTCTTAGCTTCTTCTTTAATTTCAATCATTCGTGCGTTCATCGTTTTGTCCTTTGTTTTAGCGTTGGGAACCGCCCCAACAACTACAGAATGACGGTTAAGCCGTAATATGTCAAGCGTATCGTGAAAATAATTTTACAGGTAAGATTAGAGGCAGGCGTATCGTTTTTGGCGCGGTAGGCTAGTGTTTCAACCGGGGGCGCTGGTCTTGCCACCGTCCATCGTTGAGCTTAGAGCGCCAACCACCCTTTTTGTTTTTTCTGAATACCTCACCGTCCCACCCGAAGTATTCGAGTTGGGCTTTGTGGTAAGAGACAGGTAAGAGCATCGGACCTACTTTGACACCGGGACTAATCATTTGGCAACCAATCAAGGGGACGTTCTACCCCGTATTCGTCTACGAAACCGTTATCGGTAAGTTGTACACAGCATTCCGGGCATCGAACACATTTCTCGACAACCATTCGACTGTGCCAGTATTTGTACAGGGGTGCGATCATAGCATCACGGGTGCGTAAAACTTTACGCGCATACCGAGCAGCACCAGGTGAGTGCTTGCATTTCTTCCCTGAATTGTAACGGCATAGCGCGTTTCTTTCGTCGCCTTTCTCCCTTTCAAAGTAGGTAGTCCATGCTTTAAACCCGGCGGATACAAGGTCACAACCTTCCGCTTTTCCCTTGGGACACCAATACTTAGGCAAAACCTGCATCGGACCTACAGCACCTGCGGTAGAAAGCTGATTAGGTAGAAACCTACTTTCGTTCCATGCGATGGAGAGCATAAGGGGTGTATCTTGCCCGTGGTTAATCGAGGCGATAACGACATCGGAGCAGATGTTTTTTTGTGCCGGTTTCGGGGGTACGTCTTGTAGACCCCAGAAGAACCCGCACATAACGACGATGTATTGTTCTAGGATGTTACTCATAGGTGTGGACCTGCAATCAGTGTCATAAGTAGAATTGCGCCCACAACGAGCATTAAAACAAACTCTACGATGCTACCCATGAGGCTGTACCACACGTTCCGTAATGCACCAGACATCGAACATCCCCCCGTCGATCTTAATCACACGTTTTACGATTCTGTGACCCCCGAATTTCGGGGTAATTTCGCGTAGCTTGCGGATCTGATCCAAAGCAAACCGTGCAGATCGCATGTCGCTAAACATCATAATTTGATGCGGAGCCTTTTTGGTCAGAGGTGCTTTGTTTGTTTGAACAAGGTACACTTGAGGCACCACGGGGGTACTTGTCTCTACTTTATCATCCATTTTTTTCTCCATTCTTCCATGTTAAAAGGGCGTCTTTAACTTCGTGAAAAGAAGGTAGTGTTTCTATTGAAGAAACCTCAATTCCTAATTCTGCAAAGACATCGTTACAGATTTTCGCCATTTGCAAAGATTCCGTGTGCCAAGGAAATTGTTCGATGGCATCATAACAGTCGTTTAAGCGGCGGTTAGCTGTAAAAAGGGCATCGTTGATACCCGTGTTTGTAAAATCCAGACCTTCTTTAATTTCACCTATCTTATCTACTAAGATCTTCATATTTTCAATATCCATTTTACGTCTCCTACTAAAACAAGAAACAGCACAATATACGGCTTGACCGTAATAATCAACCTTGCTAACGTATACCCCTACGGGCAGGGGCAACTTTGTATGTAGATTTTATGTAGGATAGTGTAAGTTATTGCGGGATGTTCTATATCACAGGTGATTATGTTTTTGTCGTATACCGAGATATTAAAAAAGTCGCAGGAAAAGCCGTACACAGGCAAAGGTACACGTACGGGGACACCAAAAAACTATAGCTACGATTATGGCAAGGATAATAAAATCCAGAAGCCCGAAGCGAAGCCAGTAGCGAAGCCCGAAGCGAAGCCAGTAGCGAAGCCAGTAGCGAAGCCCGGTTTAATGGGTAAGATTTTCGCAGGTCTAAAGAAGCTATGGAAGCGAGGCGACAAGCCTACGGACAATGCCAAAGCAGCTTTAGAAGGCATGGCACAGGATGAAAAGGTAGTAGAGGCTGTACGAGAGTCTAAGGACGAAGCAGGGTTAAAGCATTTAGAAGAGATGTTACTTGCCCACGGTGCCGAGATCAAAGACTTGAAAGCGGAAGTTACCCGGCTTAGAGGGCGGGGACAGCAGCAGCAACAACAGCAGCAGCAGCAGCAACAGCAACAGCAACAACAGCAAGAAGAACCTAAGAAAAAGAGTCTCCTTGCAACGTTGTTAGAGGCAGTACGAGAAGCGTTAGCGATTCTAAGTGGCACCGGGCGAACGGTGAAACTAAAGGACGAGGACAAAGAAGAGACTCAAGAAGAGACTCAACAGGACAAAGAAGTTAAGAAAAAAAAGCGTAAGGAAAGAGACGCTAAGAAAGCTAAGAAAGCTAAGAAAGCTAAGAAAGCTAAGAAAGTAGAAAAGGGGTTTACAAGGGGATATTCAGAGTTGTTAGCAAAGTCGTTAGAGACGTTTAACAAAGGCGGTCCCTACATTGGTCCACGCGGCGGCAAATGGGCAGACCCACAGCACAAAATACCGTATGAAGAAAAACCGCAGACAGGTATGCCTAAAAAGCGAATGGATTTGCTAGAGAAATTTGCTTCTAAATACGAATCCCCCGACGATTTTGGCTCTGCCGATCTAAAAGGGACAGGGGCTAAAGACACAAACTATGTGGTTAATTATATAGATAAAAACTCAAGAACACGCCTTGATAAACAAGCTATACGTGAGGAATTATCCCAAAAGGGGAATTGGCATTACTTACACAAGATAGAAGTTAAAGACGTAGACGCGGATACCCACGGAGAGGTTGAACCGAGTGGGAAAGAGGATTTAACGAAACCTATTGTGGTCAATCATAAAGGCGAAGTTATAGACGGGCGGCATAGGGTAACACTTGCTCGTAAGCGAGGCATTAAACAACTAGCTGCGTATATTCCCGCAAAGTTGCTTTACGAGACAGAATTTTCACAGAGCCACGGCAAAAAAGCTAAGAAATAGAGGACTAAATAAAAATGCTTACTTTCAATCAAATGGTCAACGGACCTAAGAGCACAGCGAATACTTTTGAAGAAATGACAAAAGCGAAGGACAGCGGCTGGCAACCGATTCCGGGGGGCAAGCGCGGTGGTCAGCGTAAGAAAGTAGGCGGAAAATGGTCCTATCGTTACCCGGATCAGAAGCCGACTAAGAAAGAGGGCGCATTCTCAAAGCTATTCGGAGGCATGAAAAAGCTATTCGGAAAGAAACCAACCCCTGCTAGTCGCGAGAAGTTAGAGACAATGGCAAGTGATAAGGGAATGCTATCAGGCATTTCCAAGCTAACCGATCTACCATCGCTTTTCGGTCTACGTGATATGCTTTTGGCGCATGGTGCCGAAGCGAAAAAGCCCAGAGCAGCGGCGGAGCCTAAAGAGCCTAAAGAACCTAGCGAGCGGGAAAACAACTTTGACACGATGCCCGATTATGAGCCTAGAGAGCGTAAGACTAACCCCCTTAACAAGCTACTTGCATTGGTGAATAAGCGTATCGGGCAGTTGGAGTCTGAAGAACCTGAGAAGAAAGATGAACCCAAATTAGAATCTCAAGAGATGCGTACTAAAGCCAATAGACTGATAAGCGAGCTTCGGGGGGACAAGAAATACGTGCGTATGAGCCTCCTAGAACGTGTTAGGACTATGGCTTCCGAGATAAGAGCACGCCTTGACCCGGAGAATAGCAGCTATGAATTGGTAGATGAAGAAAGAAGAGAATTACGAGGCGTCGTACAGAATCTCAGAATAGAAGAAACACGGCTTGCCAGAGAATTAAGCAGAAGAGGCTACGACGTACAAGATATAGAGCCTAAATCCAAAGCTAACTTTGACACCATGCCTGAGAGCGATGCCCAAGGTACCCAGGGTACAAAGGATGCCGATGCAGCGCACCCAGAGGACAGGCACGAAGAAGTACCCGACCGAAAGACGCGGGGACTTGGCGAGCATAACGATAAGCTATCTAATATCATCCTTGACGGTAAACCCCTATCCGATGATACCGAGTTCCTAGATCATCTTGAGGTAGACGATTACCCGTACGGAAGAGACACAACCACGGCAAAGTTTACTGTAGAAAGAGAACGGCGTCCTAGACGTGCGGACCCGTCGAAGAGTCGGCATCTTTTCAAAGAGTTTAGATACAGAGCCGTGATGCAAACGGTGAATCCAAAGACCGGAGTCTTGAACAAACCTAAGAAAGCCACGTATTCAGGCAGCGTCAAATTCTTTATGCACGAAGGTAAGACGTATGTACTTGAACATAGCGCAGAGTACGGCATGGTGCGTATCCAAAAAGTAGCAGGCGGTTTTAAAAACGCGATGTTTGAAACCCCCGACGAGCCTCGACCTACAAATAGCATAGCTGTAAATACCGGAGGCGGCGAGTCGGACGAACATCCAGCGGGTTATATGTCCTTGTACGAGGCAGCTACAGGTAAGCCAGCACCGAAGGTGCAGGACTTCAAAGATGCCCGTAAGCGCATGGAGGATAGGCGGGAAGCGCAGAGACAGAAGATTGCGAAAGAAGTAGCCGAACAAGGCAAGGCTAATTTGAGGGAAGCAGTAGGTCTTGGGGCAGGTGCTACGGACGCGGAAACGCAGGAACGGGTAGATGCAATTCGCGAAGGCAAAGCATCAATGGTTGACGGTAAGTACGTGGAGAAACCAAAGACCGCAGCAACGCAGGCGTTAGAATTTGTAGAAAGTAATAAGCCCGAAAACCGCACCAAAACCGCCAAAGATACGGTAATGAAGTTCCTAACCGAAAAGCGTAGAACCCAATCAGCTATGGTTAGCCTGTTAGGTGCGTATGACGATGGCGGTGGGTACAGTCTACAGCTAAAGCAAGCGAAGACGGGTACCTTAACAGCGATTGTTACAAGACCGGACGGTTCACAATCTAAGAAAAAACTACCAAAAGCTATTTCCGCAACGGCACCTCAAGACATTCACAAGATTGCTTTAGAGCATCTTTCGGGGGTGACTGAGGCAGATAATAAGAAAGCAGCAACCCAGGCTAAAGACCTTGACGCAGCAGTGGCGAAGTTCGAGGCAGCCAATAACAGTCAGAGTTTTGGGGGCTTTAATCCAGACGCGGTATTTACGGACAGACAAACATTTGAAAAACATAAAGCACCTTCAGGACACGGTAAGGCGGCGGTTTCAAATAAGGTACAAAAGTACCTTGAGAAATTTGCGTCAAGAGACAGTTTTCGGGGCGGCTTACGATACGTGTATCACGGCGATGGAGCGTCTGTAGCAACGGACGGGCATCGAATGGTAATCGTGCCGACAGATAAGAAATTAAGGGGCAGGGATAGAGGTCTTATGGTTCCTAGTGCCCAGGTTCGTAAAGAAGAGTCCTCACAGGGTTCGTTCGGAGATTCCCAGGATCACAAAGAATACAACCAGAATCGCGCTGAGTCTAAGAGTTTCCCCAACTATAGGCAGGTAGAACCGCAAGGAAACATACCCCATTACGCGGACGTGAAAAAACTGACTGCGGCATTGGATTTAGCCATTGCACATAAAAAGGCAGGAGGCGTGATGACTTCGGTTAGGCTTGTGGTTTCAGACAGTGGGGAATTATCTGTACGGATAGACCCGTCGTTGGGTGATAAAGAAGGAATAACGGGTAGGCGCGAAGACATGCCCACAGAAATTAGCTTAGGACGTAAATTGACTGGGGAAAGTAAGGCGACGGATCATTTTATCAATGCTAAATATCTCAAAGATGCGCTTACAGGCGCGGGAGACGGTATTGTACGAATAGGGATTAACGCTAAGGGGCTAAATCCTATAACTATTGAACATACGAATGGCATTAGGCATACCGTTATGCCCATGCGAGCGTGAAGTAATGCCTAAGTTTAAGCCAGGATCTAAAGCCGACGATGCCCACCAACGGACCCCCGCAAAGCCTAGTGAGAGAATTAAGGGGTCCGATAAGAACAAGGCGGGGAGTGCGGCAACAGGCAGCGGTAAGATAAACCTAGATGCGACAACGGAAAAAGCTCTTTCAACTAAGGTCAAAGAACATAACGAAAAGCATCCAGAGAAAAAAGTAACGCTTGGTAAGCTAAAGGCAGTTTGGCGACGGGGAGCAGGGGCGTTTAGTGGTTCCCATCGTCCGGGCGCAAACAGGGCGCAGTGGAGTATGGGGCGCGTTAATGCGTTCTTGTACAAGGTGAGAAACGGCAGGGGCAAAGACCCTAAGTATGTCCAAGACGACGACTTGTTACCCAAAGGTATCAAGAAAAGCATGACGTTTGGGGAGATACTAACGAAGGCTAGAAGATGACCAAAAACGTAGTTGCGGAATTGCTTTCGAGTCCCGAAGGGCGTAGAGCGTTAAGCGTTAAGTCCCCTGTATTTTTCGACACATATTATTGCGCGATGCGTTTTGCACCTCACCGGGAGCGTTGGTTAAGTAAGTTTTACGAAACAATCGAGCGTGCGAAAGAGACAAACGACAAAGCACGTATGTTAATCTTGGCACCACGTGACCACGGTAAAACCGAAGCGGCGGTTACTCTTTGTGTATCGGCTATCTGTCAGAATAGAGACATACGAATACTTTGGATCTCAGAAGCGTTAGGACAGGCAGAGAAACGTATGCGACGTGTTAAGGCGTTGCTAGAGTCTAAGAAGATACAAGAGGATTGGTGTGGGGCACCAGAGCACGGTTTTGGTCCTTTTAAGCAGACGGACGAGGATCGCTGGATGGCGACACAAGTTTACGTAGCGCGTACCCTACAAAGCGTTGACCCGACGCTAGAGGCGGTAGGTAGTGGCGGTGCAATCACAGGTGGTCACTTCGACCTAATTATTGCAGACGACCTCGAAGACGATAAGACCACGTACACCAGTAACCAACGAAGCAAAACACGCGATTGGTTTAGAGGCACGATAGGACCGATGCTTGTCCGTGGCGGCACGATGATTGTAATCGGTACCCGTAAGCACCATGACGACTTGTACGGACACATGCTCGAAGACCCGACGTGGCGAGTCATTGAAGACAAAGCGATCTCTAAATTTCCAGAGTCGCATCATTTCATTACAGAACAAGACGACAGAGGACGCGAAGTTATTACCGACGTACACGTAGAAGGTGATGCGGAGGTACTTTGGAAAGCTGAACGGGATATTAAATATCTACTTAGGGAGAGACAAGCGGTAGGGCAGGTTTTGTTTTCTCGCGAGTTTCAAAACGAAGTACAGGACGATAGCGCGGCGGCGTTTCGTATGGAGTGGCTTAAATCGGCACAGGAGCGAGGAAAGCACCTTAGCCTATACGACCTACCCGAAGATGGCTTAGACATCGTACAGGGGTGGGATTTGAGCCTTGTAACGGATGCTAAGGGAGCGGCTACACGAGATACAGACTTTACGGTAGGTGTAACGTGGGGGAAAGACAAGCACGGCAACCGTTATTTGTTAGGTTTGCGACGTGAGCGAGGGTTAAGTCCGGCGCGTTTGCGCGGGGTTATTCTGAGTGAGTACGAACGTTTCGGCGGCAAAGTTAGAAAAGTCGCAGTCGAGCGAAACAATTTTGGGGAATTGGTGTTTTTAGGTCTTCAAAGATCTACCGATTTGCCGTTGTATCCGCATCTGACTACAGGCAAGAAGAAAGCCGATCCGTGGGAAGGCGTGCCGAGTTTGGGGATACTGTTCGAGAATCAAAAGGTTACTTTACCAAGCCGGAAGCGAGAAGACCGAGAGACGATTGAGCCTTTAATATCGGAGTTGTGGGGACTAGGTAGAGAGCGGCATGATGATATAGTTATGGCGCTTTGGATCGCGGAAACGGTATTGCGTAAATCGGCTTTTAATTACTCGATTAGCTTTGGAAACGATGACGAGTTGACGGATTCTAATGTTGTGGACATCGACGACGGCAGCGACCCGTATCAAAACGGAATGGATAAGGTGTGGAATTCGATGCCTTGGTACATAGGGAAAGATTAGCAATGCCTACATTAGTCCAGAAGAATACAGAAGGTGCATTTGTTACAGGTGTTACAAGTGTTAAAGCGCAAGTAGCCGACTTAGATGCGTTAGTGAAAATACGTGTATCGGGATACAAAACAGGGGATTCTGTTTTTGTAGGAAGCGAAGGTAAAAACTACGTATGGATAACGACATCGAGGTTTGCGACAGATAATAAAACAGTTTTTGTACCTACGTCCTACAAGAATGCAACGGCACCAATAGGCAGATGGATCGTACAAGGCGAAGCGGATTCTTCGGCTGCACAATTGTCTTCGGATCAAATTGCTAAAAGCGATTCTATTGTTCTTGTTAAGAAAACAATTGCAGAATTAAAGAACGCAAGGGTGTCCGTACGTATTCGCGGGGAAAGTATACGAGTATCGTCTTTAGATAAGGTGTTTGTGTGGATACCTAATTCTAAGTTAAAGGCAGACGACGTAAACATTGTGTTGCCTAATTCGTATGCGAAAGCAAGCCACCCCATAGGGCGGTGGGTTTGTGAGGGAGTATCGCTAAGAACCGGGGAAATACCTCAAAGCGAACAGCCTACAACGACCACAACAACACAAGTAACATCGTTAAATAATCTGATACTACCGATTCGCACGGTCACATTTTCGGCTAGTCCGTTATCTATATTAGACACGGATGGCGTTCTACTGGTTGATACGACGAGTGGGAATGTGGACGTTTCGGTACCCGATCCTGCGACGATCCCAGTGGGTAGACTTTTCACCATAAGGAAGGTGGATCATTCTACAAACGTGGTTAATATAGTATCGCAAGGATCGGCACTAATCGACACCCTTGCCTCGATTACTTTAAACAATATAGGCGGGTGTTCGTTAATTTCCGACGGCACCAATTATTTCATACTACCATAAGGGGTAAAAATTAGATGAGTTTTGGATTATACGTACATAATTCCGATGTTAAGGGCACGCTGTTTGACGGGGCTGTATCAAACGCAGACAATAAAATAGTTAGCATAGGTACAATTAAAGGCGGCGCTTCAAGCTCGCATGACACACTAAAGAAGATAGAAGATCTGCTTGTAGCATTGCAATCAGACGTTGACCAGAACGAGTCTGATGCAGATACAGCTATTGCTACCAATACGTCTGCCATTGCTACTCTTAACGGGTCAGGGGCAGGTTCCGTAGCTGCTGACATCTCAACAGCGATTGCAAACCTAGTAGATTCTGCCCCAGGTGCTTTGGATACCTTAAATGAATTGGCAGCAGCCCTTGGTGATGATGCAAATTTTGCGTCAACTATTGCTTCCACCATTGCAACATTGCAGGCTGACGTTGATCAGAACGAGTCTGATGCAGATACGGCTATTGCAGCAGTACAAGCAGACGTTGATCAGAATGAGGCTGATGCAGACACGGCTATTGCAGCAGTACAGGCTGATGTTGACCAGAATGAAGCCGATGCGGATACGGCTTTTGCAGCAGCAACAACGGACAGAGCCCTAATTAGAACCCAATTTGCGGCAGCAGATACCGCACTTAAAGGCGGCGCTTCGGCATCGGGTGACACGCTAAAGAAGTTAGAAGATCTAATTTCAGCATTGCAGTCAGACGTTGACGGAAACGAGACTGATGCAGATACAGCTATTGCAGCATTGCAGGCTGACGTTGACGGAAACGAGTCCGATGCTGATACGGCTTTTGCAGCAGCAACAACGGACAGAGCCTTAATTAGAACCCAATTTGCAGCGGCAGATACGGCACTTAAAGGCGGTGCTTCAGCATCGGGAGACACACTAAAGAAGTTAGAAGATCTAATTTCAGCATTGCAATCAGACGTTGACCAGAACGAGTCTGATGCAGATACAGCTATTGCTACCAATAC
>VMHT01046321.1_pt1 | contig 12705 bp, 12 predicted proteins | sample 4693611 | NCBI WGS metagenome assembly VMHT01 (sample SAMN12280063, study PRJNA550983) | marine metagenome | isolation source: seawater sampled from same location over 5 years 0.02-0.2 micron viral filtrate | place: USA: collected off the coast of southern California halfway between the port... ... | reverse complement strand
TAAAGTATTCATAGAAAATGAACCGACCTGCTTTGATCCCCCATGCTCTAAAAGCCCACTTCCACGGCAAAAACTGTTGCATCGACGTTCGCTCAAAGAAAGCTTATGCCATGAAAGCCAATACGAATAACAGGAATTGGCACAATGTAATCACATTGGACAAAGCCGCAATTGCGATCAATAACCGTACCAAACACGCGAATCGCTCAGTGGACAACTCTAAGGAACCTATCCACATGCTATCATTCGGCTGTGGCGCAGACACGTTGTACTGGGGAAGGTACCGCTTCGTTCGCCGTCGCACATACCAAGGCCAGGAATGTTTTGAGTTGAAATATGTGGATGATGGCGATCTAGCCATGTGTCTTCCAAAAGGTGCTCAACAGACTCGTTCTCATCTTGAGAAACAGTGGTTGGACGCATTTCACGTGTCCGGCACTAAACACTTGTACGAGCCAGCGACACTGCATTTGCCGTCTTCTGAACTCTTGCCTGACAAGGAATATACGCCAGACATCTGGTTGCCAGACCAAAAGGAATTTATCGAAATCAAAGGACCTGCACCAAATGTGAAGGAGCTCGAGAAATGCCGCCTAACAACACAGTTAGGGTTCAAGATAAAGATGTTCCATGGTGCTCCTGATGGTTTTGTATGTTTTGAATGGGATGCAAATGGCAAGTGTTCAAAAAGTCGCCATGTCTCATGGTACCGTTATCTACATCCCCGAATGTCTCGTAAGAGGCGCAAACTTCATAATGTTTTGAGTATTTAAAAAGGAGATACCATTTAAAAATAATTTAAAATGCATTGTTTACATTGTAAAATTTCTAGGGATTACTATTCGTCTGATGATCATGCTTCTCGTCAAAACTGTATATTTTCCGACTCTGGATACCATTCTTGGGTCTCTTCGATGTGTTGTTTGAATTGGTTTAGGCGCGATAATCGCCGCGGTGCTCTTCTTGTCCGTCGACGTATAAAGCGTCCACACACTATATAAGTTTGGTTATATATACAAGATGTCGGCAATAAAAACAACTGAGCAATTTCATATCATTAGCGGTGACGCTATAGAGTTTTCAAACGAAGATGGCGACCACAGTATGACAGTTCGTTCGCTGTTGGTGGATCGGCAAAGACCCCAAGTGTGTCAAATATTTACCGAAAAAGAAAATACAGGAAGTTTACAATCGTCAACAAAGGTTTATAATGGCAAGATAGAAACAATTTCACCGGGTTCTGTATCTACAGAGTTTGTTGTAAAAGCTAGAGTGAATGACGGGTTTCAAGAATTGAAGTTGAAGTGTCAACGTACCGAGAGTTCAGATTGTTGTATTAGTTAAAAAAAAATGGATTTCCTTTTATTTATATTAAAGCTGTACCTTTTAAAGAAATGATATTATTTTTATTATTATTTTGTGTTGGTCTGGTCGGAGCGGAATGGCCACCAACATCGTCATGTAGTCATTTAGTGGAACACACTGACTTGGTCATTACAGATAGAAAAACCAGCAGTTCCAAGTGTGAATTGCAAGAAACATTTGACGTTGTATTTTTCGCCAAAATAAGCCCTGCAGCAAGTATGGAATCGATGGTTGGGCTGAATATATTGTCAGTTGACAAGGTAAAACTGGCAACAGTTCGAATAAGTAATGGGAAAATATTCTCTGACAATGAATTGTCTTGTGAGTATTTTGATAGGCCGCTTTGGTTACGTGTTCAGCTGCAACCAATGATGGACACCCGCAAAACAAACATACTCGTTCAAATTGGGTCTGCAAAGTTGGAGTTCTCTGACTGCTTGACAGTCTCAATTGAGAATGCCTATCACCAAATGAGATTGAGCTTTGAAGGACAAACAAAATCTATGGAACGCCAGATCATCCATTTGGTTTCAGTAGATGATCCGAAGGATAGCGTACAAGACATGTCGAAATTAAATAGGAGAATTGATATGCTAGAAGAACGTTTGCGACGACTTCAATCCACTGTTGCTGAATATATCCACTCACACGACACGCATGTTGAACTTACCACTAGCCGTCACGAATACTTTAAGAGCGCAATTGCAGGAACACACAACAGAATAGAGGCAAGAACAAATGCACATGGTATCGTGTATTTTTTCATGTTTGTTCTTGTTGGCATTTGTGGTCTAGGTTATGTCAGATGGAAGCACGGTGAAGAAAAACGATTTCACATGCCTTGAATCCATCATCCTCATGGAATATATGGGTATTTAAACAAAAAGTAGAGATATAACAAAAAATGTCTAACTTTAATTATCAGCCATCAAAAAGTTCTCTTCGCGCCGACACTGTTGTTGAGTTTGTGAATCGTTCCCTTCTCGACTTTCGCATAAATGAAATTCCTGGAATGGGCCCAGCATCGATTCAGAAGTTTTCCGATCATGGTATTTACACCCCAGCACAAATTGTTGCCAAGTTTCTTTCCTACGTCGACTCACACGACGTGGAGCCACAGGATGTCTGTGAACGCTTTTACAATTGGGCTAACCCGATCATGGGCAAGGCTAATACGCACAACTTGACCTTTGCACTTGCAAACTATGCCGGCGAGCACGGTCTATTCCGTTACGAATAAATAAACCATATAATAACAAAACTCATGCATATGATTCCAACATAGCTTATAATGTAATTTCTAGTCCATATACCCACAAATGTTGTACCTGAGGTTAGAATCGTCAATGCCAAAGCATATAATAATTTATGCAATACTGTCTTTTGAGGAACTGGCGGAATAACCTTAACTTCGTCCACTATGAATTGCTTAAAGGCCTTCTTACCAGAAAATAATGGCCTCTTCCGTCTACCCACTTCTATGGAAGACATTAAATAATAACGAATCAACTTAAATACATAATTTGAGTATAAGTTATTTTCAAATACCGAGCTAAAGTAATGTAGCAAACATGAATACTGATATGCCAGAAATTTCGCAAACCGAATTTGACGAAATCAAGAAAGCTTATATCGATGACCTTGCGGTTGGAGATGCTATCAAACAGCAATTGAAAGCTCACAACAAAGTTCAGAAAGAACGTCTCAAGAAAATTCACACATACATGCGCGAAAACGATATCATGTCCGAAGATATTGGCGGTGTCACGTTTGAGCGCGAAGAAAAAACGTCAGTCAAAGTCAACATGAAAACACTTGAAGAAATCATCGATAATCCTGCAGATCTCGAGCAATACAAACGAGATCATTCGACCACAAAAGAATCCATAAAAGTTCGCAAACCTAAAAGACAGCGAACTGGAGATGATGAGTAAAGTAAGCATACATCAATAAATTAATCTATAAATGTTGAGCATAAATCTATAATATGAAAAGAAGAAGATGTACTGTATGTAAACACACCATGAAAGGACATAAGCGCCGCGCTTGTGAAAAGAAGAAAAAAATAGATTTGGGCCCTGGTATTACATATGAGGGAAGCGTTTACGACGACATTCCTTGCGGAAGAGGGCGTCTGAAATCCACAACTTCAGAGTATATTGGCGAGTTTTCAAATGGAAAGAAACATGGGTTTGGCATTGAAACGTTCTCTGACGGCAGAAAATACGAAGGAGAATGGAAATTTGACAAATATAACGGAAATGGCCATCTCACATGCGCAGATGGTAGAAGTAAAAAAGGAAGTTTTGTTGATGGAAGATTGCATGGTTATGCTGTTGTTCAAACATCTAGAGCTACGTATGAGGGGTTATTGGCACATGGCGTATTCCACGGTAAAGGTACATATCGAGAACCAAACGGAGAGTATGTTGGTGCGTTCTTTTATGGTGTGAGACACGGTGAGGGAACATACTCTCACTCAAATGGTGATACATACAGTGGTCAATGGCGTAGAGGTGTTAGATCTGGGATGGGTATATTCACTTCGGAAGATGGAATTTACACGGGCAATTGGTCACGTGACATGCGGAATGGAAGAGGCAGATGGGTCTCTAAGAATCACGGTGTATATGACGGCTGTTGGAAACGAAATATGCGTCATAATCAGGGCAGACAAACGTATTCAAATGGTGTCACATATGTTGGAGGATGGCACAAAGGCAAAAAGACAGGTCATGGAACACAAAAATGGCCAGGTGGGGATGAATATGTAGGGTTTTGGTCTAATGACGAATATAATGGCCGCGGTTGCTTGAGAATTCGCGGTTGCTCTTATGAGGGCGAATGGGTACATGGAAAGCGCGAGGGATTGTTTACAGAGACTTGTGGGTCATATAAATGCACAGGGACGTGGAAAAACGACGTGCGGCATGGTATATTTGAGAACAATGATAAAACGCAACAGATGTACATATGGGGTGTTGAAGTTGTTTATAATTCAGTTAGGGAAGTAAAACAGGCAACAAAGAGAGCTCTATCAACAGGTGATTATGAAACCGCATCTATAATTGCAGAACATTATTTAAATATAATTTCTTGGGCATTCCTTTCGACGTGTGACGAAAATGGACACTTACTTTATCTTGTGGAACCAACACAAATAACCCAGTGGTTGTCAAAACATTCTTGGAATTTATTCAAAAAAGGTCGTTACAAATTCATATCTAAAATGATAAAACATTGCGTCACTGATGTAATGGACCATGTTTGCTCGAGTGCTCCAGAACTCTTTGACCAATTGACATGCGATTTCGTTGCAAATCCCTGGATTGTACATAACATATCGTATTCGGAATCAACCAAAGAAAAACTGTTAGCAGGTTTGCATCTGGGAGAATTCGGAAGATGTCCACCAATTAATCCATTCACTCGGCAAACTATGGATAACTCGGCAGGTAATTATTTATCTGAAATGTCTTCGGCACATGCGCGCTCAATTTATCAAACGTTTATGAATGCATTTAAACATCAGCCCGACATAGAAAAAATTGCATTCAATTATGACTTGGAAGATTTCGAAACATTGATTCGGAACGCGCGCGATTCAAAGGATATAGATACACTTAGACGTTTACTTAATGAAAGGGATGCGTTTATTCAGCATCAGGGGAAATATGTTTCATGATATCTTTAGTATGTAGCATGTCTACTGTCGAAGACATTTTTATTGTTGTAACTGTAATGGGGTTTTTCTGTCCAATTCTCCAAACTCTGCCTATGGCCTGCTTTCGAAGATGTGTATTGTGACAAGGTTCTAGAAAAATAACTCTGGAAGCTGCTGTAAGTGTAATGCCCACAGAAGCTGTTTTCGTTGTCATAATAAATGCTCGTGTTGCTGGGTCAGATTGAAATTTCTGTATGGCGTCAGAGCGCTTTTTTGGTGTTTGAGATCCTTCGATCGAAACAAATGAAATGTTATGATCTTTCAAGCACGCGCACACTTTTTTCCAAGCATCATGGAATTGAGTAAACACAATGCATTTTTCATCGCCCTTTTGAATAATGTCCAAAAGCGCCTTAAACTTCACACCGACCCCAGATCTTGCTTTCTGAATTTTCTCATACAAAGGCATTTCAATAGTCACTGGGTATCCCTGCAAATCATGACAACGCCACATTTTATCCCCCTTGTCTTCCGGAACCTCGTGTTCTGTAAGTTCTCGAAGTGGACGATGCCCAGCAGGCTCCCTACACAGTGGACAGCGCCGACTATGGTCATGCTGATAAGACGCCTGAATGCAATCATAACAGTACATATGATTACAGGGCGTGAGTGTTGGTCTATCCATAGCATCTCTGCATATGCAACACGTCTCATTTCCATTTCTCCACGACTGTATGACATCGCGAAGTGCTTGCTCGTAATTTGATGTACCCAATGACTTCATGAAACTATCAATTGTATTGTACTCAGATGCTGCTTCGTCAGTCGCGCTGGGCATACCAAAGTTCGTGAGTCTATTTAGACTGGCATGCGTTGCCATCTGACGAAGCCATCGTACATAGTGCAATACGCGGGTGCGTGTAGGTCTGCCGACGAGTCCGTCTAAATCTAGCCGAAACTTTATTACATCGAGTAAACGATTATATAACTCTGGAAATTCAAACTTGACTTCTATGACTTCTTCTGTGATAGATGGCAATGACAGTGAGACATGTCTTTTACGTTGCCACCATGTAAAATACTGAATGAGTGAGAAGAACAGAGAGGGATTATATTCGCGATGCTGACGAACGAGCAATTGAGCCGCAGAAAAGTTGCCCAACATTGGTGCTTCGTCAAATGGTTTGACACCTAAGAATGAAAGCATTGCAGCTGCATGCACCATGCCTTTGGGCCACGGTGTAGCTGAGACACACCATCTGTATGGCGCAAATAGTCGACAAATCGCTTTTGTTGTTTCAGTATGTACATGTCTTAACTCATGCGATTCGTCCAGGATAATCCTTCCCCATCTCACTGCTCCAATGGAAGGGACGTGTTGCTGAGTTTCATTCACAACAATGCGATAGGTTGTTAGAACAATATCTGCTTCGCGCAAATTGTTCATGTCTTTAGTGCGGCGAGCACCGTGGAACTTGATAACTTTCAACGTCGGAGCTCTGGAAGCAGCCTCAGTCTGCCAAACTGATAGCATTGTCGTTGGCAATACAACCAAAGTTGGCCCCGGTGCCTTATTGGTTGCAATCAAAGCCAACATTTCAACAGTTTTGCCCATACCGACATCCTGAGCAATAAGGCCACCGCGTATCGATGCATTTGGAGGTGTCAAAGAAATATGTCCAAATACGGATGTGTGAAACACAAAACCATCGTCCAACTGATGCCTTGTCCACCCCCATGAAGATGTTGACTTGGAAGATTTCGTTTCGCGACGTATCATCCAACTCAAACACTTCTTCTGATAAGGAAATAAAACAGTTTTGAATTCGGCCGAGGGCTCGCTACTTTCTCGCCAATTCTTTCGAGAATCATGTAGAACGCGTGTTAAGAAATCTTGGTCCATTGGTCCGTTACGACGTACACTTGGCATAGTGTTGGGGAACAACACAAAGAAAAGTCTTTGTAACTGCATATGTATGCCCGCATCATTTCCCACTGTCTGAACAAATGTCATGTTATGAATATCCACCGAAAAGGTCACTGAAAACGTTTTCTTTGAAATATTTGTACACTTGAACTCGACGAATGGCAAACAATCCTTGCGCCACTTTGCATTCAATTGGGACAAATAAGGCTGAGGATGACGCCACCGTTTCAACTTGGTAGAAAGATCTTGCCTTATATCTTGTGGAAACAGTTCCAAGACCTTATTATTTGAACAGTTGTACAATGCATCTGTAAATGTATCTTGGGAAACGCCATAGTAGTCACACAAACTGTGAAAATATGATATCCACTCTACACGAAAATTATGGATGTCGTCAGATGAAACACCTTTTGGTTTTGGACGCGAAGGCTCATGCACATACTCTCGAGTCAAAGTTGTGATACATCGCCACATGGTCCACTCTGACCCATTCTCTGTTGGTCTACCATACTTTATGTACATACTCAATGCATTATCTGGGTTACATGTAGAAAGCCTTTCGGTATCCATCCACGCTAGAGAAACCGTCACACTGCCAATAGAACGTCTCCAAGACGCTCTTGGTATTTTTAATGATGGCTCATCATGTCGTACCTGAATCCATTCTAGCCTTGAATCAGAAATGTGCTCCCAACGAACCAAATCGTTTATGTTTTTTAATCGAATAAGAGCGTGTTTCTTATCGAAATCTGTTACTGTCCACCGTAAACCCATGTACCGTACACAAGAGCCAGTGTACGAAGTGACTTCCGAGACCGTTTCCCTACGCAAACGTTTTGGAATTTGACCCATAGTTTCGCGCATCATCAGCCAGTGACAGCCAGCGTGTAAATCATCTTCAAAACGAACAATAGCCTCCTCGGCCAGCTCGCTGCTAAATCCCATCTCAATATACGGATTCATCTTTTTGATAATATTCTTACCCTTTTATAATCAAACGAGAATGTTGTGTACATATGTTGGAAAAAAAAAGACAAATATATCTTTGTGTACTGTATGCATGTGTTTATCTGTAAGCGCCACACTTCTTACAATCGTATCTAGACCTGTGATCTCGAGCAGATAAATCCATTTCCCATTCGTGGTCACAAGTTCGCTCAATTTCTATTTGCCGTCTCTCAATTACCCTCTCCAAGTTTTGCAAGTCTCTATGGCGGGCCGAGTAATGTTGGCGCAAAATTCTCAATTCCTCTTTGGGAGTTCGGTCCGGATATTTCTGCTGATATCTTGGAAAACGCTTCGAGTGACCTGCTTCGGCTGCAGCTGACTCAGTGTCCAAACTGCGCAGAACTATCATCATAGCAATGTCGAGCTCAACGACATCACTTTTATCGGGGTTGTTCAAAGTACGAAATTCGTCTATGGTACTCCAAGCATTAGAAATAGACTTTTGATCATCCATGAAATTACTAATACTATTTAACACAGGCATAACAAAAATAACTTAAGACTTAATCTTTTACATATCCAACAAAAATTATCTGTCAGATCATATAAATGGCTTTCAACAATTTTTGAAACATGTCCATGCATCTAATTCTCGGTTCAATGTTTTCAGGCAAGTCGACTGAACTAATGAGACGTGTTGACAGACTTAAATCTATAGGAACGAGATGCTTAGTTATAAATCATACAAAGGATACTCGCGTCGAAGGAGATTTTGCTCAAACCCATAATGGAAAGCAATTTGAAGCCAAAAAAACAGATGACTTATTGTTAGTAGATGTCCGCCCATACGACGCAATTGCAATTGACGAGGCACAATTCTTCACAAACTTAAGAGCGGCTGTTATGCTTATGGTTGAGAAACATGGCAAGCATGTTATTGTAGCTGGCCTATCTGGTGATTATCAGAGAAGGCCATTTGGTGAAATACTTGACCTTGTGCCCCTAGCAGACGACGTGCAATTCAAACGTGCATTATGTGCCCGTTGCCAGCATCCAGATAGAGCAGCATCATTCACAAAAAGAATATCGGGCGAAACAGATACTGTATCAGTGGCCAGTGTATATAGAGCCGTGTGCAGACCATGCTTTTTGTCCGACGAGTAAAACGACGTAAGCGAAACAGACGATGTACAAGAAACAAAAAGATTCTTATTCTAGCATAATTAAAGAAAAAGTTATTTCAATAATACGACATGTGTATATATGTAGGAAATGCAGCGTGGCGTTGTTGAGTCTTTTTTTCGCGATACGCGTTTAACAAAACAGGCTTTATATTCGTATGACGATTTCGTGTCTCGCATCGTACCGGAAGTGATCGATAATCATAGGCCTATTGAGTTAAAGCCAAGTTTACAAATTTTTGACGAATCAACACCGCCACACAAAATTCAAATATCAAATGTTCGCTATGACATTCCCTCTTGTGTCGAGAAGAACGGGGATATTCGCAGAATTACACCAATGGAAGCCAGGCGAAGAGACCTGATGTACTCTGTGCCTATGTATGTCACAATCAGATACAACAGAACTGTCAATGGAAAATTGCAGACATCTGTGTATAAAGACGTATTCTTTGCGCGTATGCCTGTGATGGTACGTTCTTCTCTATGTATGCTTCACAAGGCCGAAAGCTATGCAGCTGGCGAATGCCCGCACGATCCAGGCGGATATTTTATCGTAAATGGCCGAGAAAAAACATTAGTGGTGCAAGAACGCATCTCGCCTAACATCATCTTTTGCTTTGGACCCAACGAATGCATTTATCATGCAGAATACGACCCTGTAGGTCATCGTGTCGCCACCCTCAGAATCAAAGTGCGAAAGTTTGGTTCCACTCCATTCAGAGTATCACTACCGGGCCAAGAAACAGAGATACCCATATTGATTCTGTGGCGCGCCATCGGAGGTTGTGAAGATTCTTGGCAATTGCATATTGATGCAAATGACGCACGGAGTTCCGTCGAGGATGCTTCTGTCGCACTCACGAAAGATGCTGCCATGGAATGGCTTCAAGAATACTTTGAAGATCCACACAAAATTCTCAACAACTTGGTGTACCCAAACATGAAAGAAGATATGAAAGCACATCATCTTTGTATACAATGGGCGAAATACCTAGAATGCCTGCATAAACACGTCAAACATAAAAAGGGCGAACCCAGCCCCTTCTCTGACCGTGACCATGTCAGAGCCAAACGTTTAGATACTGCAGGAGCAATGCTGGGGACGCTGTTCAACGCCCTATTTTATCAAATGTTGGCCAATCTTAAGAAAACATGCGTTGCCTTACTCAACAAAAATAAAAAGCTTAGACCACATAAATTAATACAACCACAACACATTACCGACGGCATCAAATATGCACTTGCTACAGGAAATTGGAAAATTAAATCCTCAGCATTTGCCGGGCGCGTCGGAGTTTCGCAAATGCTGAACCGAAACACTTACATATCGTGCATTTCACAATTGAGAAGAGTTGATACAGGTATTGACTCTCAGCAAAAAATTGTCGCACCCAGACTTCTGTATGGAAACCAATGGGGTTACATGTGCCCTTCAGAAACACCCGAAGGCGGGCCTGTCGGGCTTGTCAAACAGTTAGCTTTGTCCGCATACATCACTACACAATGTGACGTTGCGCCTATCATGGCAATCATTCAACCCAAGTTCGTCAAAGGTGGAAAACACCTCGTATTTCACAATGGAGCCCCCATTGGCAGAATCAACGATAAAGACTCATTTGTATACGAACTACAATGCGCACGACGCTCCAGAACCATATCATCTGATGCGTGCATTGCCGTAGAAAATGACGATGTCCATATTTGGACTGACTCAGGCCGTGTATCTAGACCTGTATTCGTTATACATAAAGATGGAACTCTTGGGTGTAGCGATGAACAGCTCACAGACCTCAAAGCAAGTCGCCTCAGATGGGATGACCTATTCTCATTGGGCGTCATTGAAAACCTGTCCATTTATGAAGAGGAAAATGCTCTTATCGCACTCAACCCAGACCAAGCCACTAGCAAACACACACATTGCGAATTAGACCCTGCTCTCATCCTGGGAACACTGGCCTCCACTATTCCATATCCTGATCACAATCAATCGCCCCGGAATGTTTATCAAGCGGCCATGGGAAAACAAGCCATGGGAGTATACGCATCAAACTACGCTAGCCGTTTCGACACCAACGGACATGTCATGCACTATCCGCAAAAACCATTGGTCACCACAAGAGTGGCAAAAGCCCTTTGTGGCGACGATCTTCCAGCTGGAACACAAGCCATCGTCGCCATCATGTGTTTTGGTGGCTACAACCAGGAAGATAGTCTACTATTCAACAAATCTGCCATTGAAAGGGGCTTCTTTAGGTCGACGACTTACAGAACATATGCCAAGTCGAATGCCTCTTCCAGGCAAGCACCAGCATCTGAATTCAAAAAGCAGGACACGTACGGAAAAATTACATCGTCGCTCGATGTGGATGGCCTAACTTTCCCTAATCAAAAAATAAAAAAAGGCAATGCTATATTCTGCAATGTAACGCCAGGAAAGAAATTTCCGCACATTATCAAGAATAAAAAGGCCAGCGGCGTCGTTGACTCGACCATTTTGTTTCAAAACGCAAATGGCGGTCAAACTGCCAAAACACGCATTAGAGAGCAACGGATTCCAGAAATGGGCGACAAATTTTCCTCGGTAGGTTAGCGCTTTGCTAATTGATTCACATTCATATATTCCACTAACAATAATCCTATATCCCAATAACAATAAATAACACATAACATAGCGACACGGACAAAAAGGCACATTAGGCATGATGTACAGCCAGGAGGACTTGCCATTCACGTCGGAAGGAATAGTTCCCGATATCATCGTCAACCCCCATGCTATTCCTTCCAGAATGACGATTGGACATGTCTTTGAATGCGTTGGTAGTAAATTGGCGGCATTACTTGGTACACGTATAGATGCCACGGCATTCTCACATAAACCGGTCGACGAAATTTGCAACATGCTCAAAAAAGCAGGTTACGCGGAAGACGGAAAAGAGATTATGTATCATCCCCATACTGGAAAACGTCTCCGCGGTCGCGTGTTCATTGGCCCAACATATTATCAGCGATTGAAACACATGGTTGGGGACAAAATTCATGCTCGCGCAAAAGGGAAGATCGTAGGCTTAACTAGGCAGCCGGTGGATGGCCGCGCTAATGGAGGGGGTTTACGCTGGGGCGGTAAGTTTTTGTTTATTTGTTTTTTTATTTGATTTACCAATTAACTAACCATTAATTCTACATTTGTTTATTCATACAGAAATGGAAAGAGATTGTGGAATAGCTCATGGGGCCTCCGCTGTCCTTCATGAAAGAATGTGCATATCATCAGACGCATACGACGCGCCGCTCTGCAAACATTGCGGTCTCATCGGCACGATCGTCGCAAACGGCTTGAATGAGCCATACTGTTGCAATTGTGAAAAGAAAGAAATCGCGAGCGTTACGATGCCGGTAAGTGAATATTGGTCCCCAATGCAAAATCATATGTTTTCGCCAACACTAACACATTGTCTCTTATTTATATTTCTTCAGTACGCTGGCAAGTTACTCATGCAAGGTGAGTTTTTTCTTTGTTTCACAATATGTTTGTTAATGTTTTGCGCTAACCACATTTATTTTATCTCTTATTTTGCATTTTTAGAGCTCATCTCAATGGGCATATCCCCCAAAATATC
>VMHT01222354.1_pt1 | contig 12706 bp, 9 predicted proteins | sample 4693611 | NCBI WGS metagenome assembly VMHT01 (sample SAMN12280063, study PRJNA550983) | marine metagenome | isolation source: seawater sampled from same location over 5 years 0.02-0.2 micron viral filtrate | place: USA: collected off the coast of southern California halfway between the port... ... | reverse complement strand
CCATCAACAAATTTAAATCTATAACTAAATCTAACGTATTCTTGTTTTAAAAAATCTGGATCACCCTTCCATTGAGAATCATAGTCTGGGTTTTTACCTATTAGTATATCTGGAGAATTTTCAGCAACCAACGTGTTAGTAACGTCTACTTGTATTACTGTGTTTGTGTTACCAACAACGACGCTTGTTATAACACCTGTGTTAGCTGGTGTTAATCCAAAGCCACTGCTACCAAAACCAGTTGCAACACTAGGGCAAGTTACATACATACCTAAAACAGGTGTTGTACTAAACTTAGTGTTAACAATAGTTATATCACTTCCTGCTGCTGTACCTGCTACTGTATAACTTGGTTCTATTAATGAATAATCACTAACTTCAAGTGAAGCTTTGTTTGTCATTGTAGGTCTACTAAACTGTATTTTAAATCCAGACGCTAAAGTTACTGGTGCTGATAGTTTAACTGTATTACTTGCCGTTATTTGTATAACTGTGATTAAACTAGTTATAGCTAAAGCTGTTCCAAAGTCTTTATCTCTATCAGTTATTATATCGCCAATTTTAACGTCACTAACGTTTTGATCACACACTACAATATTACTATTACTTACAGCAGATCCACCAACCCTATGATCAACTCTATCAAAAGCAACTATTGGTTGATAAGGATAGTATTTAGCTACTGAAACTTGATCTTCATTAAAATAATAAACTGGTAAAGCTAAATTACTTGGGTTAGCTAATGTAATATTTATTTTTCTAGGTTGATTTAAATTATCAGTCCAAAATAATAATTCTTCTACAAGATTAACTGAATTTATAGGAAAAGTTTGATTTAAGTTTAACCAATAACCACTAACTAAAGTAACAACTAAACCTGTAGTAATATTGTATGAAAATATTTTACATGTAGCTGTGTTAGGGGCTTTAGCGCTAGAGTCAAAATGATCAGTAGCAAAAAAATATATAATACTATTAGTAGTATCAGAAAATTGACCTATTATTTTAACAGTTGATGATCCAGTGCTGGCAACAGCTAGATCACCTAAAATATTTTCAAACTCACCAACAGTTGAACTTTCAGATCTACTTACCTGTAAGTTTTGAGCATCTCTATATTCTCCATTAGGAAGAAGTCTAGCGTCTAAGTCTTTATTCATTTTACCTTTTAAAAAGGTATTTTTAACTTTTGCCATGTATTAGTGTTTTATCCATTTAGATTTATTCCTCATAACTTGAGCTATTTCATCAATCTTAATATTGGACAATCTTATTTTAGCATTTCTTAATTTTGCACTACGTTCTCTTTTATATCTTTGTACTATATATTCAGGCTGATTTATTCTGCTAGCCAATATAGCATGGTTTATATGAGCATACATTGCGTCTTCAGCTAGTTTAGGTACTTTAGTTTCTAAATCTGTAGCTAAGCCATCTGATATATACTCTATTGTTACAAGCTGTTTGTGTAAATTGCTAGAAAAATTAAACGTACCTTTTCTCTCGTCTATTAAATACCAACCGTTGTTTTGAGTTGTTTCAGGGTTTAAACCATATCTTTGGCCTAATTGCTGTTGCCATAATAATGGATAACCATCTAACCAAGCTGTGGTATCATATGCTGCGTTTATTTGCCAGTTACCTGTTATAAGTCTATCATTAGCCGCGTTCCATCTTTCCACAGTAGTAGGTGGAATTTCTACGTTATTAGAGTTTGCATCTTGTATTGGCATACCTTCTTGGTCTTGTGATAAAGCTTGATAAGGAGCTATGCTTAAATTGTTTGCTGGATATATTATATGTTTAACACCAAGCCCATCTATCCAAGAAAGCCTAACATGATTAACATAATCTTGAGGTATAACTAAAGATAAACTAGGTGGTATCTGTAACTCTACAGATTTAATGCTTTTTAACGTGTCATAACTAAACTCTTGCAAACCACGCTTAGCATGAAATATAACATCTGTTCTTTTTACATTAGGAACTAATTTATTTTCACCAACATACGCTACTAAATAATTATTAACAATATTATTCATACTTATGTATTCATAACTACCGTAGTTGTTTTCAATAGCTGATTGCCTTAACTGTATTTTAAACCAGTTGTTAGCAGGTATAGCGGTATTAGTTCTTATTGTATTAGTTAACGCGTTAAAAGTAGCTGTGTAATTTGCGTTTACCAAGGTGTTGTAAGCAGTCCACGTAACGCCAAAATCTGTACTTTGGTATAACTCACAGTTGTTTAGAGAGTAAGCAGTGTTAGTAGGGTCGTTAGTTGTAAAAACTAATTGAGTATCAAACGTGCTAACAAAATCTCGAGTATTGTTGTTCTGTTGAAACAATTGTGTTCCACCGTAATATTGTAAATTGTTTTCTGTTAATAGTCCCATTTGTTAGCTTTTTTCATTCATATCATCACCTTGCACTTTTTGCGCAGCGACCTGGATTATTGATGGATCTTCTATAATAACACCAGCGTACATTAATATTTTTAATATAAGTTCTGTTTGCTCTGATGGATGTAATTCAAATTGAGTTGAGGTTTGTTCATTATAAGAAAACTGACCTAACGCGCCAGAAGAATAACCCCACACAGGGTTTAAAGGTTTTTTAATATAAGAAACTTGTACGGCACTTGTTATACTTGTAGGGTAAACATATATTTTTTCATCTTCATATAAATAAACAGGTTGAGATGTGGTTGGCGCTACTAACGGTGCTTTTTTTATTAAGTACCATTCGCTTCTATTCATTTGCTGAGCGTACGTAGAGTCGTTGTATATAACGCTACCTAATCTATATAAATCTATATCAAACAACTGAAACACTAAAGCTCCAGCTGGCGCTGATGCAAAAACAAAAGTTGTGCTAGTGGCTCCTTGGGTAAAAGTATAATCATAAACTTCAACATTGTTAGCTGTAACTTTCCATTGTTTATCAAAAAGAGAACCTGAATAAGTAGTAACATAAGTTACACCACCATTGTTAGCTATATTTTGTGTAAACGCTGGTGTTGAACTAGCGTAGGGAAGAGTGAAATATGAACTCGCTGTGTTGTAGTTAGCAGTTCCAATTTTTTTAAAAATGTCAATTTTTTCGTCTATATTCTTAACTCTATTAGCGTACTCGCTGTCGTTTTGAGGCACACGCAGCTGTTGGTTTAGATCACTCATATAGTTTTCAAACATGTTAAGTTGAACTTGAGTTCCAACTTTGTTGAATTCATCTGGTGTCATATAACCTCTTTGCTGTTGGTTAAGTATTAATAATACTGTTTTATATACAGTGTTTACGTTTATTGCCATTTGTGAATTTTTATTATAATATTGGGCCCGAGTGAACGAGCCCTATATTAGTATTACAGGTTAAGAGAGTTTTTTCTCTATAGTTTTATAAACTTCTAGACCTTCATCTGTTTTAAACCATGCGGCTAAAGCGCTGTAAGGGTGTTCTTCAAAAGGAACTGTTAAAAGTTTACGGTTGTTACTAGCCCATTTAAAATCTCTGTTATCAGAAGTAAGATTTATAATACCAGCTTCAACAGCTTTGATACCAAAGTTTCTTAATTGAACGTTTTCATCATTAGCTAATTCAATAAATAATTTTGAATCATTTTTAGCTAACAATAATACGTCTCTTTTTATTTCTTTAGAACTCATAGTTGAAACTTTGCTACCTTCTTGAACTCTTAATATAGCTTCTGCTGTATCAATATCTAAGTTTCTAGCGTGATTAAGCGCTTCAATTTCTAGTTCTAAATCATATAAATCATCAACAGCTTGCATAACAGGTTTATGTTCTGCAAATCTTTTGTTTCTACCTGGGTGGTACAACGATAATAATTTTTGTAGATTTTGTTTTTCTTTTGGAACAAATAAACTACCATCTTTAAACACTATGTGCTCTAATGTAACTTCGCCTTTTTGATCTTCTACAAACGGAGAGTTTTGATTAGTTGCATATCTTATAGCTTTTTGTACTCCTGATTGTTCATCAAAATATAAACAAGGATACTTTTGGCTGTGTCTAGAAGTTATTGTGTAGGTTATTGGTTTGTTTCTTCCTATAAGAAAATAATTTCTATCTTTTATTTCCCAACCACTTTCTGGGCTGGATACTTTTTTTTCTTTTGTCTTTGACATAATATAATATAATTAAATAGTTAAAAAAATAAAGGCAAGGCGCCGTAGCGCCTTTTCCTTTACATAAATATTAAGCAGTAAATAATACGAAATTATTTGCAGCTTGTGTTACTAAACATCTTTCAGATAAGAAAGATACTTGCATGAAATCATTTGTTGTAGTGAACGCACCACCAACAGATCCTGTGATCCAAGATTTCATTCTTCTGTCATCAGCTTGTGAAGCTCTGTAACGTACGTGTAAGAACGGTCTACGTATGTTTGTACCAAGTAATTGGTCATACACAGTAGTTGTTCCTGCAGGTACTAATACACCGTCGATGTTGTCACCACCAGTGAAGTTTCCAGAACCACCTCTTGTAGAAGCATCATTTAAGTATTTCCATGAAGTCTTGTAGAAGTCATAAGAACCTCTTCTGAATCCAGAAAATCCTAAGTTTAACGCCATTTCTTCAGAGTTTTCAAATACACCGTAAGATGTACCTCCAGCTCCGTAAGAATTTTGCTGCGCTAACATATTATCAAACTGTAATTCTGTAGCTCTATCTAAGAAAAGCATGTTTTCTTCAATAGCTCCTTGAGAATCTAAGTTTTGTAATAAAGCATCAAAGTCTTGTAAAGATCCGCCGTATCCAGCCATTACATTTCCTCTAGTATTAATAGCAGAGAATAAACCTTGTGTACCTTTTGCAGCAATAGCAGCTCCTCCAGGACCTCCAGCACCACCAAATCCAGGTATTGCGTTTTGATTAGCAACGAAACCAGAACCAGCAACAGCAAGTTCACCTTCAATCATACTCATTTCTAAGTAATCTTCAAAACGTAATCTTGTTTCACCTTCAGCTTTTAAGTACCATAAGAAACCAGCAGTACCATCTTCAGCAGCAACTTCAACCCACCCAATTTGAGCAGTGTCAGAACCATTGATTTGGTAATTTGATTTGATTATGATTGGTGAATTAGAAAATTGAGTAAATGAAGGCTGTACATTTTCAGTATAACCAGCAGTACCTTTTGCAAATTCAGAACCATAAACAAATAACTTACATGCAGTATTTCCTACGCCTAAACCATTAAGGTTAGCAGCAACATAAGGATAAACTGTAGCAGTTTGATTTCCTGTTTGAATAGCACCGTTTCCAACTATAGCGTGAACAACAGAAGCAGGACTAGCTGGATCCATTATTACTACAGTCATGTTAGGAGCTAGTACGTTTGTCACGCCAGCAGGTAAAGTAATTGTTGTAGCATTAGTAATTGTTACATTATCATACGCGATATGTAATCTATTTTGTTCAGACCAGATTACCTGATCAGAAGTCATTGGCATTTCAGCACCAACCATTCTTAAGAAGCCACCGACAGTACGATTTCCGTATCTTTCTACTTCAGCTTCATAAATTTCTGGTAAGTATTGTTGAGCAAAATCATTTGCTCCACCAGTGTTAAATTGTAGGTAGTTGTTTGCCAACGTTTGTTGTGCTTGCGAAGGCACTAAACCACCAAATTGAGGACTTAATATTCCCATAATTGTTAATTTTAATTGTTAAATTTACGTGTTTTGATTTTCAGTTTATGAGAATCAACACCGCTTACAGCTTTAACTTTTAATCCACCTATAAAAATATCTCCACTAGGAGTTGTCCTAGCATCATTACTTATATTTTTAGATTTAGACACTACATCTTTTACAGCGTCGGCTTTACCTTGCTCATAAAAATGTTGTGCTATAGTATCAGCGTTTTTAGCAGCATACATAGCTTTGTGATAACCTTTGTGATCGCTCACGCTTCCATCTTCATTTAAAAACTTTTTAACAAAGTTAGATAGGTTACTTTGATCTTCAGCAACTTCACTAGGGTTTTTTACACCATATCTAAATTTTTTATCTCCCACTTTAAAATCAAAACCTTTGAATTCGTCTGAAAAATAATCTTTAGTTAGGCCTTTAAAATCCTCGTGTTGTTGTTTTACTAACTGTTGATTTTCATTATATCGATTAAAAAAGTCAGTAGCTTTCTGTTGCTCTTGAGTAGCGCCCGGTCTCAACTTGATCTCGTCGTAATATTTACCCTTTAAGTCCTCTAAAAAGCCATGTGCTTTTGCAACCTCTTCTTTAAGTGCGAGTTTTTTTCTTTTGATGTCTCGCTCGTCATCAACTTCATCATCATATTGGAAATTTTCCTCCATGATAAATCCTATTTCCTCATCATTAAGATGTGGTTTTGCTTTTTTATAATATTCTTTTAACAATGTTTTACCGTCTACTTGAGAATAGTCAGCGTTTAGTCTAACATAATCTTCAACAGTTCCACCTGTTTCTTCCATAAAGTTTACAAGTTTTTCTACATTTTCAGGTAATTGTTTTCCTAAAACTTTTTCATCTCTTACAGCTTCTTTAATTTCTTCTTTAACTTGTTTAACTTCTTCTTTAATTTCCTCTGTTACTTCTTGGATTGGTTTAAATTCTTCAATAGTTTTGCTGGGCTCTTGTACTTGTTTGTCCACTTCAGCGCTATCTCCGGCTTGTTCGCCCACATCCACTTTCTCTGTTTCTCCGATACGAATGGCATTGTCTTCTGGTTTTTTACTTAAATCTACTTTAGTAACTTCACTTTTAACTTCAGGCACAACTGGTTTTGTCATGTCTACTTTAAAAGGTTTTTCTTTTGTAGCATTAAATTTTTTCATTTTAGGTTTTGATTTCATTTTCATATCTCCACCTTCTGATTTGACTTCTTTAGCCACCTCAGCGTTTTTTGTTTCATTTTGTTCTGACATAATATAATAATATAAAATTAATAAATTGGATTATCTAGGAGTAAATGACTCTAGATTTAATCCTCCTAACCCGTCATTGGTAGATTCAAAATTTACCGGTGCCGTGTTATTTTTTCTTTGCGCAATCATTTCACTTTGTTGCGACGCTTGTAGTTGAGTTCTTTGATCTTTACGATCTTCTATTTCTTTTTCTTTTAGGCTCATTTGCTCTTTTTCAATTTCAGCAATTTGCCTGTTGTATTGAAACTCTAACTCCATTAATTCTTTCTTTATTTGAGCTTCTTTTTCTAGTTTTTGTATTTCAAAACCTGCTTTACCTTGTTCTATTTGTAATTTAGAAGCTGCCATAGCTTCGTTTTTTTGAACTTCGTACATAGCAGAAGCTTCTTGAGCTTGTATGTTAGCTTGTGACTGAGCTTGAATATTCTGTTGCGCAACTTTTTCATCGTAAGCTTGCTTTTCTTTACGCTTAACTTTTAGTGAAGCATTTGCTAGTTTAAGGTTTTTTACTTGGCGTATATCAATAGCGTCCTCTAAATTAATACCACCGCTTTGTAAAGCTATTTGTATATTTTGTTCTAGTTGAGCTCGCTCTTCATCGTCAGGTTCTAGTTCTAAATATATACCAAAATCAAATAAATTTAAATTTTGTAACTCTGACAATGTACCTACGTTAAAACTACTTATAGATTTTTTTAATGAATCAGCTAATAAATCATAGTTTAAAACATCAGCAATTCTTAATGAAATATTTTCAGCAGCTTTAACAGTTAAATAAAGCGATGCTTGCATTATGTGTCTAGTTGCTGTGTTAGATGCGTTAGCTGCCATTTTTTGTAGTCCAACTAAAGCATCTTTATCTGGCATACTTCCATCTCTTGCTTCGTTAAGCCCTGTCACATCACGTATCATTTGTAAATAATATTGATATGTATTTATTAATGAAGATATTTTTCCATTAGCGCTAGAAGATTGAAGCTCTTGAATAGGAACTTTGCCTCTGTTAGGATCACCATCTTGAGTAAGCGATCTACCAACTATAGAACCAGTTTGAAAATACATGTTTAATGCTTCTTGTGGATTATAATTAGTGCCATTACCTAAATCAACTTCAGCCAAACCATCAACATCTACAAAAACACCATCAGGTACCATACGAGATATAACTTGTTGAAGTTTTAAACTTGTTAATTGTATCATGTCAGCAAAACCTGTTATTCTACTAACTACAGATTCTATTCTACCTCTGTACATTCTAGGTGCACATATTTGATAGTTCATGTTTACTTTTGTCATATTAGAATTAGGTCTTGTCATGTTTTCAGCCATGTTCCACTGTAACATGTTGTCTATACCTAAAACTTTAGCACCACTATATAATACCTCTATTGATCTAGAAACTCTATCAAATTTATCACTAGGTGGTGGAGCAAAAGTATCTGGTTTTTCTAATGCTTTTTCTAATCCTTGATCTGTATATTTAATTTTAAAAACTTGATTACTATATGTTTTGTATTCAAAAAACAACACAGCTACATAATCATCTGTTTGATTCCAATTTCTTAAATAATTTTGTGTTCCTGGAAAGTCTTCAATTCGTTTTAGTTCTTCGTCAGTTAAATTAGGAAATTGTTTTTTAAGTTCTGCTAAATGAATCATTTTAACTTCACCAACATAATATATATCTTGAAAATTAGGATCATCGGTATACGAATAAACTAAATTAGCTGGATCAACATACTCTACAGTTATACCATTTGATTTATTAAAGTTAGTTTTTATAGCTCCAATACCTAATACAACTAAATCATATAACATTCTCTTTTTTACTTGAGGATATTTATTTTGAGCAAACACATTAGATATAGCTTCTTCTTCTGCTATTTCAATTGATTGCTTATAACTTAACTGCATGTGCAAAGATAATTCTTCTTTATTTTCTGGTAAATTTTGAGGTGCGTCAGTGCTCCATAAATCTACACCTAACTCATCTTGAGCTTTTTGCAAAAAAGATCTAGCCTGTATATCTCTTAATAAACTTTCAGCGTAATTAGTTCTTTTTTTTCTTGACTCAGGGTCTTGAGCAAAAGCTTTTATGTCATAATCTCTTTGTGACATACCATTAACAACTATATCAACAAATTTTGATATAATAGGAACTGGTTTCCAGTCAAGATTTAAATAGCTTAAATCACCGTTAATAGATAATTCATCTTTGTATTTTTGTATAGACTGTTCTCCTCTAGCATATAATCTTAAGTTGTTGTATTGAACAAAGTTCATTGAAAATCTATCACCACCGCGATTACTTCTAAACCATTCGTACTCTATAGCTCGACCTACGCGTGTACCGTATTCCCAACTCATTTTCTCTTCATCAGGTACTACCTGACTAGGAAAACCACTATTGTAATTACTTTGAATCATTTATTTTATTATTTTAGAAAAATCTCCTTTATTATTATATTTTGAAAACCCTAAAGAAACTTTTTCTCTAATTATTTCGTTTACTGGTCTATATTTGTTTTTGTTGCAAGCCATTATAGCTAACCCTGAGCTTATAGAAGCATCATGTTTTGTTCTATTATTTATATCAAATTGAGCCCAATCCTCTAAAGTTCTTTGAAAATACATTGAACCCCATTTTTCTCCTAAGTCTCCTACGTAATGTTCTATGTATGTTTCTATCGCGGCAGCGTGAGCTTGTTTAACATCTTCACTTGAGTTAGGTATACCACCTATTTCTCTTTCTGTTATAGATAATTTATAATCAGTTTTATCTGGTCTATTCATAGCGTATTTTCTATAACCTCTACGCTTAAAATGATAAAGTAATCTAGGTTTATTGTTTTCTGCAAGTATTGGCATGCCATAAAATATACAAGCCATTAATACATCTTCAAAAAATATTTCAGCGGTTTGTGGTCTAGCTATATATTCTAAAAAAAATACATTTGATGGAGCTTCATCCATGCTAAATTTAGTTAAACCGTGTAGTGATCCATTAGAGCCTTTACCATCTACCGTGCCAGATATATCATAACTATCACAACCAAAAGCACCAACGTGCTCGTTTACTGGATATTTCATACCGTTTCTTACAAATATTTGATTTTGCATGTGCACAGGTGGAACCCATGAAATGTAAAATCTACCTCTGTTGTTTGGTATAAAAATAACTTTAGTGTCTAAAACACCATCTTCCCATTGAAAATTACCTTGAGTTATAACGCTTTGTTGTTGTATTCCTTCGTTGTAATCTATTTGTTGATATATTTTTGTTAAGTTAAACAAAGACATTTTAGATTCATCTCTAAACGCATGTTTAGTCGTGCGTGGAAACTGTCTATAAAATTCGTTTAAACCATCTTGATCTTCTTTGAGACCTTCTACCTCATTCTCCCAGTACTCAATAACCCCAATTTTGATTGGCGCTCCATGAGGTCCATACACTTTAGTTGATGGGGTTTCGAAGACAGGATAACCATAAGAATCAATGTATCCTTCGTAATTCCATTCCATAGGTATGAACAAAGAATAGAGTCCTGAACGAGTTTGTCCATTGGCGTTTCTTTTTGTAACATCTGAGTCATCGTATAATTTTTTAAAGTTTCTACCACCTTTATCTAAAGCATTTGACGTTGATCCCATCATGCATTTACCTATAATTCTAGAACCTAGCCTTAATGTGGTTTTAGTAACACGCCAATTGTTTTGTATATCATTAGGTCTTTCCCATTTACCACTTTCATCATGCACTAATAATCTTAGTTTTTCACCATCATAAGCATTATCACCAGTATTTTTCCAATCAATAGTGGTATCAAGACCTGCTAAATCTTCGTTTTTTTCTGTAGATACTATAGATCTTCTTGTAAACTTAGAGGCTGGTACACGATACGCTAGCTCTGTTTTAGGTCGATCCATACCGTCTTGTATTGGTTTGAAAAAGAAAGGATAGTTAACTGATATTGGCACTACTTTATCTGTAAACATTTTTTTAGCATCAGCACCTGATTTTGATAATATACCAAAACGAGCGTCAGTAGATATTGTGGCCATGTTAACAGTTTCGCCAGATGCCATAAATGAAAATCCAGATCGTCTGTTTTTTAAATAACACATACCATAACTTCTATCATCTGCTCTGCATGCTTCCCAAAATATAAAAAATAATCTATTTGATTCTCTAAAATCTGGTTGACCAACATCAATTTTTGACCATTGTAAATACATGTAATGAGTACCAGTTAAAAATATAGGTTTATCTTTATTTATATACCAAAAACCTTCTTCACGTCTTTTAAACTCAAGATCAATGTAATCATACCATTTTTCTTTAAACTCTTCTGGATATTCTCTCCAATCAAAAACTGTTTTTATTCTGCTTAATACTTTAGGATAATTAAATCTAGTCCATCTATTTTTTTCAAACTTATAAACGTTTTCTGCTAAAGGTAAAGCTATTTTAAGATTTTGTATTTCATAAACCTCTCCAATTTTACCTGTTCTAGATATAACAACCATATCATGATCTTCATTATATCCGTATTCCCATTTGCTATACCTGTTCATTCGTTTAAGAATTTTAGGCTTAACATAATCAGGTAACACTTTATATAAAGTTTGCTTATACATTATTTAGACCTCCCTTCAGCAAAACCACGAAATGTAGTTTCTTTTTTAACTTCTTTAGGTTTTTCATCAAGCATATCTTGCTCTTCTTTAATTCTAGTTAAAATTTCAAAAGCATCAAATATAGCTAACTTTTTTGTAGCAGCTGCGTTTTTAAGTCTATCAGCGGTGATATCATCTTCTCCGTCTACAATAGGTTCTTTAGCAACTTTGATTAATTCTTCTACGGCTACTTGCCCAGCTTGGATTATATTCAGTTTGGTTTTCTTTGTGTTCATGTTTTAATACAATATCATATGATTTCATACAGTATAATAATTCTCCATCAAGCACAAATTCCCATTCACGTTTAGGTGGATAACTAATAACATCCCCTACGTTCAATCCTAGCGCTTCTAGTGAACTATTACTGATTTTTAATATACCAAATAGTTTTTTAGTTTTATCTGTCTTAAACTTATCATCGTTTTTAATAGGTTTTATAAAACATCTATCATTAAAAGACATCCATTTATTGTTTCTTTTGTATAAAAATATTTGATCTGCGTCAGCAAAATATAAATTATCTTTAAAATACTTTGCGCTGTTACGTTCTTTACCCTGCATATCATACCATCTTCTAAATATATTATGATGAACAATTATTTCATCACCTATATTTATAGGAGTATTATAAGCTAATGGTAAACCAACAACAGTGGCGTTTCTACTTATATTAACAAAATCTTCTATCTTGGTGTTTGTTATTAATTTTTTACTACCTATTGATATTTCGTTATCATATCTTTCGTTAGTAGGTTTTATTATAAAATTAAATACACTTTTCATTAATATTGTAAATCGTATTCTATAGATATAGCCATGTTAGAATTAAATTTTTTCCAAGGCAATATTTCATCTTCTTTTTTAATATAAATATTATAAGATTTGTCTTGTTCATCTACTATTATATACGATATTTCATGTCCACCGTATACTTGTTGACCAACAGAATAATGCATCGCGTCATTTTTATAATCTGACCCGATGCTTATCTTTCTAATATTACTTTTTGTCATCTTCTGGAATCTCTGAGATTTCTCCAGTTTTTAAGTCGACTTGTACTTTACCAAATTCTTTTTCTAGTTCTGATTTAAAGTCTT
>VMHT01016023.1_pt1 | contig 12707 bp, 8 predicted proteins | sample 4693611 | NCBI WGS metagenome assembly VMHT01 (sample SAMN12280063, study PRJNA550983) | marine metagenome | isolation source: seawater sampled from same location over 5 years 0.02-0.2 micron viral filtrate | place: USA: collected off the coast of southern California halfway between the port... ... | reverse complement strand
ATCGGATGGTATTGGGAGATAGCAGACAATCACTCCGAAGGGGTTGACAATGTAGCAACATCCGAGGTATAATAGAGACATGCACAGGGATTTCACTATGTAACAACAATCAACTACTGATTACATGCACTAAGTTATAACAACTGTGACAGTGCTAAATGATACTTAAGGCAGTTAATTACGCCCCCCTTAATGTTAAAAACGGCCATAACCTAACCTACAAAGGTTCCCCAGAGCGATTGTTATATAATTCCAATAAAGTTTTCCACAGGTATTTAAAAATTTTCCACAGGTAAAAAATGGACTCTAAGGTTCGCACAGACAGACAAGACACACGTACATGGGCAATAGAGAACTTGATAAGGCACGAGTCCTTCCTAGATCCTCGGATGTATGCCTGTGCTGATCACTTTGCATCAGTTAGTGCTTCTCATACATTAGAAGATCTATATACACTATGGGTTGAGTGGAAAGATAATAATCCGACAGACAATCCCCAAGTAATTAACCGTATGTAAGCATGTCCCATAGATTCACAACCAAACTCGAAGAAGATGATTTCGGTGATTTAATTGTCACGATACCTTATGAAATTTGTGAAGAACTGGGATGGGATCTGGGATCCGAATTAGATTATGATATATCAGACGACAATACGTCATTTACACTGAGGAAAACGAAGGATGATTGATGAGACACCAAAGATAACTGCAGAGGTAAATGAAAATTTAACTGCTATTTCTGGTGACCAGATTGCAGAGTCACTAAAGAATATAAATGAGTGCCTGAAACTGCTCGGAAAGCGTCTTAAAGACGTGGAAACATATGTTGCTGAAATACCCACGCCAAGCAAGACTTTCTACAAACCAAAGGGGTATGAGGACTATTTGAACCTATCGGAAAATTTTACAGAAATCTACAAGAGGTTAGACAAGATAGATGGGATGCAAAACTAATCAGTACACAGACATCTGTGGACGAGGACATTGCTATAACTATACGGCACCAAATCCTCCTAACATAGGATCTTCATTGGGTGTGACGATTGAATATAAGGAATATCCACATTCTTTCATACGTGATCCAGGGGCGATCCACAATTATAACATACCTGATAGAGATAACGATGCTATCATGTATCCATTCTACCTAACTGAGTACGAAACTCCCCATATACCATCAGCAACTTGTGGAATGGAATCCAAGACCGACCCTTGTAGTGGAGGTCATACTTTTGGTAGAGAGGCATTCGATGCAACTATAATTAACTTAGACTTTACTCCATCCGATTTATCATTTGACTTCCAATTTTCAGATACTTGGTTTTCTTATCTCTACGATACATCTGATGATGCAGGACATATTGGTGTAGCAGCATATTGGTTAGAAGATGATGAAGGACAAGTTACAACTACAATACTGCCTACTGGTTCACCAGGTGATGCTGGTTATGATCCAGGTAGCACTAGTAATACGTATTCTGGTACTACTGCATGTGTCCCTTGCACTAACTTCAATTGTACCCCCGCCAAAACCACATTAAAGTACGAGGGATGTGAAGATCTAACTGATGACCCAGATTGTCCACACCCTACACTATTTGCTATTGATACTGAATCACTTAAGATTGCATTTAGTTATGATCAGTTTGCAACTACAGTACCTACTGGTGTTTTAGACTTCGAACTTAGTTTTGATGGTGTAACCTATGCTGATGCATGGAATGCAACGACATTAGAAGGTATTGAATATCAATCATCTCAAAATCCATGGGCATATCAAGATGCTGGATTCTCCGACTTTGAAATCTTTGATATTAATGATGGTGCAAATGCAGCAGACTTTAGAGTAAAGTTTAGAATAGAATCTAGATTTGACGATTCTGCTGCACCTCCTGCTTCAAATACAGTAATGCTTGGTACCAAATGGATATGTACTGAAATATTAAACAATGGAACAGGGTTTACTGTAGGTCAAGTATTCCCATTATCTGCTCAAGTGCGTTTGGATAGTGGTACATTAGTAAATATGACAGTCAATTTAAAGATTACTGCTGTTGGTGCTACTACTACTCTTTCTGGAGGAGATGTTAATGATATCATGAGAAAGGGTGATAAGATCAATGGACATACAATCACCCGTACATTTCACACTGAAGTAGGAGAATTTCCGTATCATATTGTGTATGTTGACGGATCTGGTACTAATTTTACTAAAGATACGCAATATACCTCTGATAGGAACCACGTTATCACGGTAAAAGCAGGTTTTGGTATTCCTGATCGTGCAATTATGCTAGGTTTATACGAATTTTTGGATAAATCGCTCCAATATGTTACGGGAGACGTTAATCAGAAGGGTCCAGACATTTTCAATAGCGTCATTTACCCAACTGCATACATTTCTCTTAATGAAAATGGCGGAATTTCTGATATTAACATCTCTGGTGGTGCTTATGATTTCAATACTGGAAATTTTGATGACTTAAATCCATATGCAACGTTAACTGGATACGCTACTGCTGAAGATATTGCAACTACTGGAGGTACTGGAAGCGGATTAACAGTCGATATTGAGGTTGGTAACATACTTGATGACACAAGTAATACATTAGTTGACCGTATTTCTACAGTAAAAGTGAATCAACCTGGTACTGGGTACACTGTAGGTGATAAAATCACTATTGTTGGCGGCGGTGCTATAATTCAAATCTCAGAAGTCACTAATGGAGGGCAAAATTTAGATAAATTGGATAGTGCTCCTATATTAGCAATTACCAGTCCTGATGATGACGGTAATCCTATACCAAATAAGTCTACAGATGACGGAGAACCAGAATTTATTTTCAGATTCGGAAAAAATAAAATCAAATTTGAGATTGTTACAAAAAAAGGTGGTGCTGATATGGAAGTTGTCTCCGAAACTGGTGGAAATAATCAATCAGCAGAAATAAAAGGTAATTTTAGTGGTGGATCATTAACTTCTGTAGACATTCTTAGACCAGGAAAGGGATATTCTGCAAAAATAAGACCACAGTTAGTCATGACTAACATGAATGAAGAGCAAGTAGAGACTGTTGATAATGCTGCACAAAGAGATAATTTAATTTCTGAGTTTCAGGACATCGTAAAATCCTTGCCAGAGGGCGATATAAGTGCATCTGCCGAGGATTTACAGGCAATTGACGATTCTTATAACAAAGTTCCTGCAGAACGAGATCATAGGTATAAAAATGCTCCTATGGAGATTAAATTGGATCCTAAAGTGGAACGTGTAGTACAACGTTTTCAACGTAAATTGCAAAAATTTCAAACAGATCCATTAAAATCCATTATTGTGCCCGAATATGATACAGATTTTCTAAAAGATACTCCAATCGATGAAGATACGAAACAAATTATTAGAGATACTAAAAAAACGGAAAAAGAAACGGTTATAAAGAATATTGATGATATTACTCAACCAGTATATCCTGAATTTAGTCGTTTTGACGAATCTAAGGTGCAAACCAATGCGGGAAGTTTTACAGATTTACCACATGCGTCAAAATACACTAAATATCTTATGCGGCAGTACCGCCCCGATCCTCAAAAACTTCAAAAGTTGACAATAACTTTAGGTTGCACACCTGTTAATATTGGTAAATCACATTTCGTATGTAATCAACCAACAGCAACACCAAATACAGATACTGGTGTAGTTGATAATGGTGATGGTACAACTACTCAGGAAACACATGTATTCTCTTTTGGGAATCTTGTAAGAGGGCCTGGTTGCCAACCATGGGAGGCAGTTGGGGAAATGTCGATCTGGCATGATCTTAGTAGAGATGCTAGAACGGTAGTACGAGCAGCACAAGCATATGGCAACCCATATGATGAATAAAGGAGGACAATAGAATGCCATTAGCAGCAAGACCAGTAAGTTTAGGGGCAGCCGCCCTTTTTATGGGAACTTGTAGTGGACATGGAACAGGTTGTGGATCAACTCACCATGCAGGACTAGGAGGAGGAGTTCTTCCTGGTTGTATGAAACCACCAAAGGATCCAAAGATCGTTCCTAGAGCTGTAAAACAGATGGATGCCGTTACAATATGGCCACCAACTCCACAGACTCCTCTAACTGCTATAACTAGAAATGTCTTGATTAATAGAATTCTCCCTATTATTGATCAAGATCTATTAATTACACATCCAACACCTGTTACTCATCAGGCATGTTATACTGGAATCCCAAAAGGATGTCCACCAGGTTGTGTCACCAATCCTGCTTATTGGTGTACAATTGGTACTGAAGGCGGTCGTGAGAGTGCTAAAGGTCATGCTCGTAAGCATATGGCAACTATTAAAACAGTTTTCATTAATGCAAGAAGAGCAGGTGTGTTTGGAGATCCCTTTGGGGACAATAGCGTGGCATTCCCATGCAATTCAGTAGTAACTGGATCAAGTAAAAACGTTTTTATCGGATGTACAAGAGGTTAAATTATGGCGATTTATAAACAGTCATTGACTGGGACCAATATGATTGAGTCAACTCCCAAGAAGACTCGACAAGGAAAAGGAAAGCACTCAAAGTATTCTGCTAGTAGTAGAAATGGTGCTAAAAAGCGTTATCGGGGACAAGGGCGATAAATATAATTATATAAAGTCCTGATAGGGAGAGATGGCCTTAAAAAACATAGGTGGTTCTAATTTAAAAAGATCGAGAAGTTTTAAAGACTTTTCGATCAATTTTGCTAAGAATCCGTTTACAGATGATCTTTCTATAGTAAATAATGATAACTCCATTAAACAAGCAGTCAAAAACATAATTTTAACTGCTCCTGGAGAAAAACCGTTTCAACCGTTAGTCGGTTCGTCCGTAAACAGACTTTTATTTGAACCGCTAGATGCATTTACTGCAGATGCTATTGCGGAAGAAATTACGACGACGATCAATCAATTTGAACCAAGAGTAAAACTTACAAATGTAGAGGTTACTCCGATCTTTGAGGGTAATAAATTAAATGTATCACTTGAATATAAGATAGTTGGTTTACCTATTGTTGAAACGATAGAATTTGTTTTACAGAGACCAGAGTAATGCAACCAAATAACCTAACAGCGTTAGATTTCGAAGATGTAAAATCTTCAATAAAGTCATATTTGAGGACTCGTGATGAGTTTACTGATTATGATTTTGATGGATCATCATTGTCGTATTTAATTGATCTATTAGCATATAACACATATTATACCTCTTTTAATGCAAATATGGCATTGAATGAGGCATTTTTGCCTTCTGCTACAATACGGGATAATGTTGTTAATATTGCTAAGTTGCTAAATTATGTTCCTAGATCCATTAGTGCATCTAAATCTTGTATAAAACTAAATTTAACTACTACTCAAGTAAATGCTGAATTTCCAACATCAGTTACTTTGAAAAAGGGTGCTGTTGCATCAGGTGGTGCATATCTTTGGAATATTTTGGATGATATTACTGCTAATGTAAATCAAACTACAGGTGAGGTTATATTTGACAAAGTTACCGTCTATGAGGGTTCTTTGGTTACTTTCTCATACCTTGTTAATACATTTGGAAAACAAACCTATAAAGTTGCCTCAGAAGATGCTGATATTTCAACGTTAGTTGTAAAAGTAAGACCAAACGAATCATCCACTCAATTTGACCTCTACAGTCGTGCAGAGACTGTTGCTACTGTAACACCCACAACTCGTTCGTACTTCTTGTCTGAGACCGAGGATATGAGGTATGAGATAAGATTTGGTGATGATAGTGTTGGTAGAGCAGTAAAAGACGGAGAAGTTGTCGATCTTGAGTATTTGGTTACATCAGGAAAGGATGGTAATCAAGTTAGTACTTTTAGTTTTATTGGAAGAATTATTGATAATAATGATAAGGTTTATCCTGCTTCGACTGTTAACTTAGTTACTAAGCAAAAATCTCAGCAAGGAGATAAAGCAGAAAGTGTTGAGTCAATCAAGTATATGGCTCCCAGATACTACTCTGCACAGTATAGAGCAGTAACTGCTCAAGATTATGCAATCATTACTAAAAATATCTACAATAATGCAGATTCTGTAGTTGCATATGGTGGAGATGCATTAAATCCTCCTATTTACGGAAAAGTCTTTGTTGTTATTAAAACAAAAACAGGTTCAAATCTTAATGATGCAACCAAGAAACAAATTGCTGCTGACTTAAGACCTTATGCAATGGCATCTATCGATCCCGTTGTAACTGATCCTGATGATGTCTACATCAATGTAAAAGTCTTTGCTTTGTATGATACTGGTTGTGGATCAAATCCATCTGAAATTGAAACTGATATCAATAAAGCAATTGGTGATTGGGGATTACAAACACAAATTAATAATTTTAACTCAACGTTTAGAGCACAACAACTTGAGAAAGCAATTACACTTTCTAATAAGTGTGTTACAGATACATCGCTTCAAACAACTATTTTGAAGTATATCAAACCAGATACAAACTCAACGAACACATATTGTGTCGCTACTGGAGGTAATCTGTATAATAGTGCTCCTAGTTTAGATGGTGGTGATGGAACCTGTAAAAAGGAACCTGTAATCCTATCTGGTACATTTAGAACTGCTGATAGACCTGGTGTTGATCAACAGTTTGAGGATGATGGTTATGGAAATTTGAGAACCTTCTATAATACTGGTATTCGTAAAATTTATACTAGTGATGCTGCAGGAACAGTAAATTATGATACTGGTGAGATTTGTTTTGGACCAGTTAATGTTATTAATACTGGATCAGCAACTTTTATTGCTGGTGCAGTAACAGTTACTGATGATGTAACTGGAATTGGCGATGTTACTGATACTACACTGTTACCAATAGATCTTCAAATTCCAGTTCAGTTTATCCCTGCCAATAATTCCACTATTCCAGCAACAACGCCTGGAACTATTATCAATATTATTAATCCAGTGATTACAGTTGCTCCTGTTGGAACAGTCGTACCTCCAACAGTCCCACTAAATAGTTTGACACCAACGGATTTCAATGTGACTCCTGCTATTCTTGATATCCCTGCTATCAGTAATCCTGGTACATTCAACGACTCTAGTTGCTTTTAAAAGATAGATGAATATTAATAAGGTCTCCCAGTCGATTGCTTCTCAGGCTCCTGAGTTTTTAAAGACAGATTACCCACTGTTTAATAAGTTTGTTGAGTACTATTACAGGTCTCAAGAAAAAACTGGTCTGGGTCAAAATATAATTAATAACTTTTTGCAATATCTTGATATTGACAAACTGGATATTAATATTTTGGGTGGTACTACAAAGGTAGTAGAAGGAATTACAGCAGAAAGTAGTGAAATCGTTGTTGAAAGTGTTGATAATTTTTTAGATTCTAATGGTTCTATTCTAATTGGTGATGAGGTAATATATTATGAAACATCTACAGCAGCACCAAACGTTGCCTTAAGTCCTGGTATTTCGTATGAACAAGTAAAGTTAAAGTGGACTGGACTTGCTCAAATCATTAATTTGTTTGATGGAACAAAAGTTAGATTCCCTCTTACTTCTCAATCTTCTCCAATTGCTCCTCCAACTGCTCAACATTTGATTGTCAGTCTTTTTGGAGAGGTTTTAATTCCTACTGTCGATTATACAGTTGATGGCACTGATATTGTTTTTACAACTGCTCCAAGAACTAGAATTACTGGAGATGATAATGCTGATACGTATATTACATTTTTAAGCGGGTTTATTGAAAATAATATTATTAGTATTGATGATATTTCCGCGACTTTCGGAGATAGTAAGACTGAGTTTAAACTTACAAGCGGAAGTGTTAAATATGAACCTATCGCTGATGAATATATTATAGCAGTTTATGATAATAAACTTCTTGTACCAGGATTTGATTTCTTTATTGACGGAGATCTATTCATTTTTGATGCTGCACCGTTAAATGGAAGAATTCTTTCATTATATTCCATTGAGGCACCTATTCCTACTTTTGGTGCTGGTGCTGTAGGATATGCACGTATTAATAATGCGGGTGAACTTACAGGTATTAGTAGTAGTAAAACTGGATCTGGATATGAATACACACATCCTCCAAGAGTTTCCGTAAATCACCCAGAAGGTTCTGGTGCTTCAGCAAGTGCTCTTGTAAATGGTATTAAAAACGCAGTTTTACTTGATGGTGGAAAGGGATATAGTGATACAAACCCTCCTACTGTTATTGTACAAAATCCAATTAATGTTGGTGCGGAATTACCTCAGTTAAAAGCTACTGTTACCAATGGTTCTGTTTCATCTCTTGAAGTTGAAAATTCTGGTAGCGGATATACATTTGTTCCTAGAGTTACATTTAAACAACCAGGCGGAGCAAAAGTTGGAGCAGCTACGCTTACAGACGGATCTATTACAGGAACTATTGCAGTAACAGATGGTGGACAGGGATATTCAACTGTACCAAAAGTTTATGTTGATGAACCAACAGGAACTGACCCTGTAACCGCTGCTTTAACAGCAACTCTTACTGATGGTAAAGTTACCGCAATTAATATTGTAAATGGTGGACAGGGTTATGAAACCTTACCTAGAGTCGCAGTTATCGATCCTACTGGTGCTCAAATTCTACAAACCCTTATTGATTCTGATGGTAGGGTAGTTTCAGTTGAATTGTTAGATGGTGGTAGTGGATATGATGATGTACCATCTGTTTATATCATTGACCCTAGAGAAGATGGTGGAACTGGTGCAACAGCGACTGCCAGTGTTTTCAATGGTAAAATTACTGATATTAATATTGGTAGTTTTGGATCTGGATATTCTATTTCTCATCCTCCTGAAGTTATCATTCAAAATCCCCCAGAAGCAACATCTTCTGTACAAATTGGATTAAATGAAGTTACTGGTTTCTCAGTTTCTAAAAAAGGACAACAATATACTAAAGCAAAATTTGATGGTTGTGCAAGAGCAGTTAGTGGCATTATTGAGTATACTGGAACTGGAAATGCAGTATTTTCAAATAATACTACAGCAGCGGTTGCTGATGAAGATACTGAAGTTAAATGTCTTGATGCTCTCTTTGTTAAGAGACTTTTAGATAAGTATACTGAACAATTCCTTCCTGATGTTCCAGAACTGGATTATACTAAAATTGATGTAAGAAATGCAATTAAATCTGTAAAAGATTTTTATTCTACAAAAGGAACTTCATTTAGTATTGCATACTTATTTAAGTTACTTTATGGTGAACAGGTATCAGTTTCTTATCCAAAAGATCAAATTACCAAACCATCTGCAGCAACTTGGTCTATCGATACTATTCTTAGAGCAACTCTTGTTAGTGGTGATCCTACAGATATTAAAGATGGTCTTTTAAGTCAGGAAGAGAGTATTGCAGACCCTAATATCAAGGCAGCGAGTGCTTTGATTGAAAATTACATTTCTATCAAGACTTCTGACGTTGAACTGTTTGAACTTGTTTTGTCTGAAGAAACTATTGATGGTTCTTTTGTAGTTCCATATAAAACAAAACTTGCAGAACCTCTTGATACAACTAATAGTATTATTACCGTAGACTCTACAATTGGTTGGCCAGAAAGGAACGGTGAATTTATTATTGGTGGTACAGAACTTATTCAATATAAAGAAAAGTCATTAAACCAGTTTATTGAGTGTACTCGTTCTGTAAATGGCACGATTGAAGATTGGGATTCTGCAACTCAAATTACTTCCAATCTTCAGGTCTATGTTAATAAAGGAACTGCACAAGAAGTTATTCTAAACATTGTTGGTATTGTTGATGCTCAACAAACCGTTCTGACCGATACTGGATCTTACTATCTTGCAGGAGATAAACTCTCTGTATCTAAACTTGGTGGTAGTTCTACTGCTCCAGAACTCCAAACTTGGTTATATAACGTCAAAAAACTTTTAACTGTTGATAGTATCACTTTTGGTGGTGTCGATAATAGATTTGCGACAGTTACTTGTGCAAATAATCACGGTTTATTGGTTGGAGATCAAGTTACTGTATATGGTGCTAATCCAATCATCTATAATGGAACTTTCTTAGTAACTTCTAGGGATAGTACTACAGTATTCCAATATCAACTTCCACAAACAGCAGAGGTTACACCTCAAGGTAATATTCTTGTATCTGTTGACCTTAACAAAGGTAAGTCTGATAATAGTGCTGTATTTAGATCTATTGGACCATATACGACAAATATTCAGAACTCTTTCTTTGATGATAATTATGTTTATGTTGCATCTACTGGTATTCCCAATTATACGATTGGTCCTTTTCCAGGATCGGCACTTTTACCTGGAAACCAACGTAAATTAAATAGATTCCCATTAATTCCTTCAACTATTTCTATTAAGGATACTATTATTCCTGGTCCTATTGGAACTTGGATTAATGGTACATCTGTTTGGTCTTACAAATCTAGCATTAAGAAAACTTTTGGTCCAGTTACAGCAATTAATATTACTAATGCTGGTCAGGATTATGATGCTGCATCACCTCCAAATATCACTATTTCTGGTGGTGGGGGAGCAGGAGCAACTGGTTCTGTAACTGTTAATGGATCTATTATAGAAATCGCTGTAGATAGTGGAGGTAGTGGATATACTTCATCTCCATTGATATCAATTGTTGGTGGTTCTGGATCTGGTGCATCTGCAACTGCTATTGTTACTAAGGGAGTTGTTTCTAGTGTCCTTGTAAACAATGGTGGTTCTGGATATACATCTCAACCAAGTATTACTGTTGTTGGTGGCGGTGGAACTGGTGCTACAGCAACTGCTTCAGTTCGTGGTCCTATTCAATCGATTGCAGTTAGTAATGGTGGTGATTCTTATACTACTAAACCTACAGTTACTTTAAGTTCTGGTACTGGTGCTGTTGCTCAAGCAATTGTTAGTAATGGTAGAATTATCTCTATTGCTATTATTTCTGCTGGTACTGGATACACCACAGCACCAGAAGTAACTATTCAGGGTGTTGGTTTTGGTGCTATTGCAAAAGCAACTATTGATACTGATGGTGAAAATGCTGGTAGGGTAACAAATATTGAAATTCTTAATCGTGGTATTAACTACGTTCAAGGAACAACATTAATCAATCTTACCTCTGCTGGTTCTAATGCAACCTTTGAACCCACGGTATTTGAGTGGACTTATAATTTACAAGAGACTACAACTGTTGACTCTGCAAAAGGTTCAGTATTTGCTGGATTTAACAATCAGTATGGTGGTGAATATGCTCATATTTCCAATCCTCAGAGATTAAGATATATTCTTGGGGATAATTTATTTGAAAATGTTAGTGGTGCTATCTTAGAACAAGATACTCAATTAACACACTCTCCTATTATTGGTTGGGCATTTGATGGTAATCCTATCTTCGGTCCTTATGGATATTCTGATCCTACAGATCAATCATCGAATATTGTACGTTTGAATACCTCGTATCAACTTAAATCAAATCTAGTTTATAATGAAATCTCTAATCCTACTCCAGTTAGACAGTCTGGTCCTTTACTAACCGATGAAACTGCTGGTAAATTTGTTGAAGATTATGAATATTCTTTTGGGTTAGGTGATCTTGATCAATATAATGGTCGTTTCTGTAAAACACCAAACTTCCCAGACGGTAGATATTGTTACTTTATTACAGTTGATACTACTGAAAACGGAAATGCTCTATTCCCTTATGTTCTTGGTCCAAGTTTTAACTCTATTGCAGATCCTTGGAACCTGAATAAAGATGCAGTTCAACAAAATATTCCTACAGGTGTTGTAAGATATCGTGATCCTTATGAAAATGTTGATATCGATGTTGATAGAGCACCAAATGCTTCTACAAATGCATTATCTCTTGAAAATGGAGATATTCTATTATTTGAAATAGAAGATGAAAATAGGGATGGTGTTATTACTCAAGATGAGACTGATGATCCAGATCAAATCTTTGAAGAATCTCCATTACAGTTGTTTGATTATTTCCCATCAGTAAGATTTGATTCTAAAGTTGATATTGAAGTTGAGACAACTACTAAATTCGAAGATGCTTCTGTTAGTGGATTTATTATTGAAGATGCTGGTAAAAGTTATCAGGTTGATGATATTCTTACTTTTGACAATGAAGATACTGATGGAACAGGTGTGTCTGCTAGAGTTTCTAGAATTACTGGAGAAACTATTAGTTCATATACCTTTGAAACTGAAGGTGATGAGTTTATTGGTAAACTCACTACAAGTACACCTCACAACATTGTTGAACAGGACACAATTTATGTCTCTTATAATCCAATTATGGATGAGACAAATAAACAGTATTTTGTTAGACAATTTAAAGGTATTGAAGAGATTGTTATTAATCAATCTGGATCTGGATATGATTCTGAAATTCCACCAACAGTTATTATTGATGGAGATGGAGAATCTGCAGCACTTAGTGCAACTGTAAGTTCTACAGGATCAATTTCTGCGGTTAATATTATAAATTCTGGAATTGACTATACTAAAGATCCTAGAGTTATCTTAAGTCATCCTCAAATCTTTAAGAAGGCAGATTACTATGTTGCATTGGTTGAAAATGAAAATTATGTAAAAATCAATGATGTTTTTGTGAATGGTGAAAAGGATGCTTTCTTCTGTGGTAAAACTCTTGATACTAATGGTAATGAAGTTGCATTTAT
>VMHT01096750.1_pt1 | contig 12708 bp, 9 predicted proteins | sample 4693611 | NCBI WGS metagenome assembly VMHT01 (sample SAMN12280063, study PRJNA550983) | marine metagenome | isolation source: seawater sampled from same location over 5 years 0.02-0.2 micron viral filtrate | place: USA: collected off the coast of southern California halfway between the port... ... | reverse complement strand
GGGAGAGTAAATGTAGTAGAACCGTCCCCGGCACCATAATTTATACCTATTACACTAAATAAAGCAGCATAAGTTGTTCTAGATACTCCACTACCATCACATATAAGCCATCCAGTTGGTGCAGTGGCCGTTGCCCACATCATCATTCCTCCTACTGGAGTACCCATAGGTATACCCCACATAGGTGATTTATCGGGCCCTCCTTGACTTACTAATACTTCACCACTTGCTCCGTATTTGGGTCCGCTGGCTCCAGATACAATACCTAATCCACCGTTTCTTAAAATTGTATCACCTGAAACATCTAGAGAAGCTTCGTCTGTATTCTTTTGAAGTCCAGGACCTACATATAGTTTTCCCTTAGAACTTAAAGCCATATTTAAAGAAGCCATATTAGTATGACTAATATCATCATTTGTATAAAATCCTAGTCCTCCCTGGTAATAACTAGCATCAGCCATAAATCTAATAGATGCTGAAATCTTACTATAGGTATGATAATCTTCTGTGTCGAAACCTAGTGGCTTCCAGTCTATACCATTACATTTGCTTATATCAGTTAAACTTGGGAAATTGGCATCACGTACGTTGCCGCCATTATTAACACCAAGAGCAATATTTGTAGGTGCACTCGAGTTTGAATAATTTCTAATATCTAAATTATAACTTGGGTCAGGTAATGGATGTGTTTTAAAAAACCACTCTTCATATCCAAGACCACCTGAATTATCCATAAACAACAGGTCCAAATGTTTATTGCTCTCCATAAGATTAACAAGAGTAGTAAAATCATCTGCTGATGTTGTTGTCCAATTGCCTCCTATTCCCATATTTTTTCTTGAGTGAATAAATGATGGGTCAATAATCATACTATATGAAGCATCAATGACATATGATGGGTCAGAATAGTTAGCATCAAAGTAATCTTTTGAAGCATAAAACTTATGGCTTCTAGCTGCATAATTCATAGATACATCAATGTTACTTATATCATTATCATTTACTAACATGAAACTTGAGCTGTTGTCCATTTTATAAGCTCTTAACTCAAACTGATTAGTAGAATTGGCTCTTAAAGCTACGGCTTGATTATCAACGCCTGCTGCTGCTGTTAGTGCAAATGATGCATCAAGACTTCTATCTGGAATATTTACACGTCCATTTAATGAAACTCCAGAGTTATCAACTTTAATTCTCTTTGTACCAGCAGTGTTTCCACTAAAATCTTGGAATATGAATTCACCTTTATTATTAGCCATTAGTAATTGATTACTGCTTGGGTCATTAAACATAAGCGTTGCAGAATTATCAGTTACATTATTTTCTACACTAAATATTTTTGCTCCATTTGAAGCTCTTTTTATAAATGAATTATCAACAACCTCGAGAATAGCCTCATTGCTTAGTCCGGTATTTGTGTAATAAGAAAAGTTAGTACTGTCTGCTATTAATCTTTTTCTAGAAACATTTGTTGAGGGATCAAAATAATTTAATGACAAATCACCTGCCTTTGCACTTAGGTAAAAAACGTAGCTTGGGTCACCGGGTGGTTTAACATTATTCAATTGCAAATAATCTCCACTAACATCAAAATATTTTACATTGCTAACATCATTATTATATATTCCCATATTTCCTCTTATTGCAGCCGAATAAGGGTTACCACAAGTGTCCATTCTTACACCAAAACTTGCATCAGTAAAAACACTTTTTGCATTAACAAAATGGACAGAATGACCAATACCTGCTGAGATATCAAGAGAGTTACCTAATCCAATTGAAGCACCTGAAATACCAGCACCACTATGTGAAAACTCTATGTAAGAGACATCTATGATATTACCTGATGCCATAAATATACTAGAGTGTATAACAGGCATATTAATATTGCCATTACTAATATCAATTAAAGTAGCACCACTATTATCATACTGAATAAATCGTGCATTATTATAACTACCATCTTTCATTTCAATCCAAGGATATGCATAGTTAAATACAGGGTTACCAGCTGTTGCAGTATTAATATCATTAGTTAAAGTTTGTACAAATGTATTATCAGGCTTATGAATTTCAGATGATACACCTGCAGAACTAGTAAAATCTATGTCAGTTAATGCTTTTACAGTAAATGAATTACCTGTTACATTATTAATTTCGCCAACTGCACCATTTTGTATAAACAAATCACCGTTACTAGCTGTAACCGCCGTGGAAATATCAATCGTCCATAATCTGTAATTGGGTTCTGTACCATTAAAAGTAGTCCCGGAGTTTACATAGATTCCTCCATATACATCTAATGCAATTCTAGATAAATCTTCAACTGTTTTGGAATAAGAAATATCAATTCTATTCTCTGAATTATCAATAGTTGAGTTTAGAATAGTAGTTCCCCGTAAATTACGAACATGGCCTTGTATTTCAGTTGCTCCTGTATAATTTTGTAACAAGTCACTGTTTCCTGAAAAATCACCATCAATAGCAACTTGCAAATGTTTTCGCCAAATACCAGGTTTAAAGCGTGCATGACAGACATTACCATCTATTTTTCCAGTTTCATTGTTAAACACTTTTCCTACTATATCTTCCGTAATAGAATCATCTGTATATTTAGCTGTATCATCACAACATGCACTTGTATCCATACCGTCTTCTTTATTCCATATTTGAAACATATCAAGATTGGTGAATTTATGGTCATTAAATATCTGGAAAAAAGTTTTGTCTACAGGAAATCCTTCATCTTCTAATATTAATTGTTGTTCCCTAGTAGATGTAAGAGTTACTGTCTCGTTTACAGTTAATGTTCCATCTATGATTACATCGGTCTTTGATAAGTTATTGGAGATATCATTAATAAATATATGTTTTTTACCACTAAAAATATTGGTATTTTCGTGATAAACTGTCCCATTAATTTGCTTTGGAAGCTTAACTAATGACTCATTTTCTAATTGCATTATTGGACCTTGAATACCTACACCATTTTTAACTGTTAATGCTAGGTTACTAGCATCAACTAATTCATTGCAGCATGGGAACGAACCTGAAATACTCACACAATTATTAAAGTAAGACTTACCAGTTACAACTAAAGAATTATCTACTGTAACCTCTGGTGTATTAAATGTAACTCCAGTATTATTAGATATTTCAAATGTTGTTGTTGGAATAAATTGTGTACCGTCTAAAAATGTAATGTTTGATAGGTCAGTTATACTATAATTCGTCATGTCAATATTTGCTTTCATAACTAATGAGCTATCTATTGTGGTAAGACCATTAATATTTACTATATCCATAGTTGCAGTTCCACATGAATCAAAACTACTTATAACAGTTAATGTATTTACACTAAAATCTGGGACATTTAAACTACCATCTATAGTTACACTACCAAGTACAACCAGGTTATCACTGATATCTACATTACTATTGAAAGAAACATCTCCAGAAACAGTTGTAACAGTCAATGTATTTAATGTAGTATGACCAATTACAGTGAGCTTATCACTAATATCTACATTACTATTGAAGGAAGCATCATTATTGACATTTAAACTACCATCTATAATTACATTACCACTTACACCAAGATTACTAATGAAAGAAACATCACCAGAAACAGTTGTAACAGTCAATGTATTTAATGTAGTATGACCAGTTACATTGAGGTCACTGATATCTACATTACTATTGAAAGAAGCATCATTATTGACATTTAAACTACCATCTATAATTACATTACCACTTACACCAACATTACTAATGAAAGAAACATCATTATTGACATTTAAACTACCAGCAATATTTAAATTACCGCATACATCTACATTACTATTGAAAGAAGCATCTCCCATAACAATAAGTTTTTCTTTCACTGTTACATCACCACCCTCAAGGTCAATTCCACTTACACAACTAATGTCCAAGTTAGAACTACTATTAGCATTTAAAGTTCCTATTGTGCCACTATTATCTACAATTTGTAAATTACCTCTCACCTTAAGATCTTTATCAACTTCCACGTTATCTTCAAAATCTGTAACTCCTTGCACTGTAACATTCACTACACTGCTTGGAGTTGTTTCAGCTAAATCCGCTATCCATCCTGAACCGTCTAGTACCAGATTTCCTCCGCCTAACTTCACACCATTTGATCCGAATGGTCTAATATAAGTATTATTATTAAAAGTTATACCATTTGCACCATCAATTACAACATCACCACTAACATCTAGATTATTTTCAACATGTAAATAACTTATGTCAACACTTTGATTAAAACTTGTGTCTGTATTAACTACAACGTTCCCTCCATTAACGGATAGTCCTCCATTACTAATATTAATACCAGTTTGAGCTTGGATTCCTTTATTTGTGTCGCCCTGTTCTGGGTGGCCACCTGTTGTATATAAAATACCAGCTCCTTCAGTGGGGTTAACAGCAGAACTTATTGGGTCACCAAGTTGACTGGAGTTTCTTATAATAACACTTCCAGACATAGTGGCAGTATTGGGAGTTGGTGCGTTATTGTAATTACCATCTATGATGCCGAGATTTATATGTCCGTTTTCTATTTGGGTTGCTAAATTACAGATATGTTTATCATATCCTCTGCTTCTAAGATAACTACCGTAATTGTTATACGTATTTCTACAATTCGACATTATATAATCTATACAGATAAATTATATGATGTATGTTGACGATTTTATTCGGGAATAGGAAAAGGTCTCTGATTTTTATAGACAACCAAGTCTTTTGGCATAATTAATGGCGTTTTATTAAAATATGATTTCATAGGCACAGTTTTAAGTTGCGGTTTTACCTCAGGCTGATGATTAACTAAGTTTGTTGAATTAATACCAAAAAGACAAGATTCAATTTCAATAGGATTGCTAGATAATGTGTTTCGTGGCATATGACTAGGTGTTATACCTAAACTTGGGATAGCTGTATTATAAGCTTCTCCATATTGAGAATTAGTATATTCATTATATTGTTCTGATAATTTAAACTGTCTTTGTTGAAGGCAATAATCTCCAGGTGTATTAATGTTTCTAGTTGAAGCCATCTATATATATATACTATTGTGTATTATTTTTTAACAAAACTGCACTTTTAAATGTATTTAATAAGTCGTCATTTATAACTCCATTTTCATTTATTTCACAAACACATCTATGAAAAATATCAAATAAATCATAAACAAAAAATACCCTGAATAAATTAGAGTTTGTTAAATGTTCTCCCATAAACAGCAACATATGAGAAAACTTTGTATTTCCTTTCTTCATTTCTGTAAAGACATATAAGAAATGTTTTTCTACTATATTAAATAACTTATCTGTAATATCAGTGATTAGGTTATCATCCCAATCATCTAATTTGAAAGCTTGTAGAAATTGACTTCTGTATAAATCATCAGTAATATCATCATCTGTTTGTTTATAAGTACATATAAATGTTGTATCATAAAAGTCCATTTATATGTAATATTTCTTTTAGTTTTAAATAGTTTATTACTTTGCGTAATCTTTATCTTTTACAAGCTCACGAGAAGGAAGACCACCACGAATCCATCCTTCAGCAGCAACACCTTCAACAAGATTAGCCGGGTTTGTAACACTAGCTTTCAATGAAGGAATCATTGGTGTATGTCTGTAGTTAAGATGAGACATTTCAGAAGAAGGATTAATACTCTTGCGGTTATTTGCAAGCTCACCTTGTTGAAGCTGAGACTCAAGAACTGGTCGTGAAGAACCTCGTCCTAGGTAAGGAACTGTTAGAAAAGGTCGTTCATATAAACTAATTCTGCACTTCGGCTTAGTAATATCGGTAATGTGAAGTTCTGAATTTTGGTCAATGTTACATCCGTTAATGCCTACCTGATGACTTCCAGTGAAATTAATGTAAGGCTGACTAGTTGCAAAGTCCACAGCATTTGTCATTGGACAAGCAGGGCGGTAGTTTGTCAACATGTAATTAGCCTGTCCTACATTTTGGACATTTTTCTGACTTAAATCACATGAATCATCTCCTATTCTAGTTTTATTATTAAATGTATAATCGGATACGTATGCCATTATATATTCAACAAACATAATATTTTCATCTAAATTATTTAACCATTAATCCAGTGAGGAGGCGCTTGTCTTTCACAAGCCTGCGCATTACCTTCCTTGCATGAAATCATGTCGCCATAACAAAACTCTGCAAATGATTTTTGGTCATTAGGAACAGTAGTACTTGGATTAGAATACCACTGTCTCATAGATCTGTCAAACTCAAAGCTATCGCCTAAATCTTTAAATAATCTCTCATCTATACCGTCTGGATTATCAAAATTATTAACAATAAACTCTTGTGTTTTACTATTAATTTCTTTTTCGATGACTGGATTAAAAGAAGGTGCAGCTGCTGGTCTATTTGGTTCATCTTGTATTTGTGGTAACAAAACATTCATAATTGGATTTTTTTCACTAGGTCGTGTCAACGGTAAGGCATCTAACGATTTTTTTGTTAGAGTTTGAAATCCTTCTTTTACAGAGTTTTCTATATTTTCTGCTGTTTCGTTCTTTTTTTGAACATGTTGTAAAATAGCAATAGCAACTAAAGTTACTAGACAAGTTACTATTACTCTTACATTTTTTGTAACTAGATATCCTAAAATAGATAATATAATTACCAGTCTAGTTATAGCATTTAATTTATCATTTGGCGACATATCAGGAGTAGGCCATAACTCCCCTATTTTATCTCTATTAAATAATATTGTCGGGTCTTTTAACCAAAATGGAGACTGCATATATATATAGGCTTAAGGTTTTATTTATGAAGATTTCTCCTTGTCTTTCTTTTTCTTCTTTTTTTTCTTACCCTTTTTGCGTTTGCTACTTCTTACTGCCCCTTCTCCAGCTTTAAATACCAAGTTATTTTCATCATTGTCTATCATCTGCAATAGTTCTAACCTTGCTTTTTCTGCGACTTCTTCAGCTAATTTTAATTCCTCAGATGACATTTGCTTCTCTACAACAACATTTTTATTAGCTTTTGTTCTAAGACGTTCTCTCTGTTGTGCCATCCTAATATTTCTCTGCATATGTGATTGCATTGCAGAGGTATTTACTTTTCCCCCACGACTACCTCCCATTTTACTCAACATCTCTTGTATGTTTCCAAACCCGGGCATATCTTTCATATTTTTCATCATTTCACTAGCTTCTTGGAGAAGCTCGCTTTCTTTTATATCGCCTGACTTAATTTTCTCATCTAACTTTGAACCTACATTTTTAACCATACCCATTAGTTTTGTTGGATTTTTCATAAGATTTTTAAATACATCGCTAACTGAACTTGCATCAGTCATGTCGATATTTAAATCTTTGGCTGTCTCCTCAGCAATCTCTTTTGCCAACGCACCCAGTTTACCACCCATCATCTTCTCTACGTGGTTATGAATATCTTCTGCATTAGGCATCTCATCTAAATTAATATTGCTTTTTGCCTCTCCATTCTCATCTTTTTCTACATTTTCAAACATTTCCTGCATACCTTTCATTGTCTCTTCTAGTTTGCTCTTAAACTCATCTTGATTAATAGCTTCAAAAAGTTTAGCTGTATCACCAAAACTTTCGCCATTATCTACATTTGAAACAGTTGTAAACAAAATCAGTTGCAAGTACTTCCATAATGTATCTTTTGTATTAGCTGATATATTCTCCCTCCACAATACTTTAAAATCAATATTAGGTAAAAACTTTAAGTTTGCTTCTTCATTCGTAAACATTTCTTCATTTTGATATAAAATATCGAAAAATCTCTCTGGGTAAACGGTATTAAAATATTCTACCAAAGATTCAACAGCCTTGTCTGCTCTAACACTTTCTTCGCCATCATAAATTACTCTTAGTCTTGGGTCTATGGCTTCACTTAACTCTGGGAATGTAAGCAATAAATCTCTTACTAAGTCTTGTAATACCTTTCTGATAGAATTGTTTTTTCCCTTATTAGTAGTTTCCTGTGTTTGAGAAGACTCAGGTGTCTCAGCAGTAGTATTATTAGTTTCTACACTTTGTTCCATATTATGAAAACTAATAATACATGTTTAAACCTTTCATTTCATTAATTAATTATATAAATTAACTAACTTAGTTAAGTTTTGAAGATACTTTATAACTTTTTTCTGGTCTTCTTTATTCATCTCTGAAATTGGATTTCTTAAAGTATCTATCTTTTCTAGGATTATTGAAGCACTATCGCCGGCTACATCTTTAGAATAATCTTTTTTTAAAAAAAAATCAAGTTTTCCTTCCTCAATCTCCTTTTGATACGGTCCAGAAACACAACTTCTGAAACCTATTAATATTATTTTTGGATTTGCTTTTCTTAACTTTGATAATGCATTCGCTGCTGTTGCAATTTCAATGTCATCTGGAAAAACTCTTTTTACATCTTCTACAAACTCCATAAAATGGTTATTAAATGCAGTTAATATTTGGCTCATAATATCTATATCTATATTCTTTTGTTTTACTTTTAAATGTTTTACCTTCTATTTGTATTTGATTGCATATCTTTCGCTCGTTCTTGTCTTAATTGGTCCATTGAAACTCCACCATTTCCAATAGTGTCTGCTTGATAGTTATCTGGCGGAGTTTCAATTTTATCTTGATATGTGACGCTTGCATAATGATGCTGTTGTCTCATTCCACCTGAACCCTTTGCTGCTAAATCTTCTGCACTTTGGTCTAAATAGCTATAGTTATCGGATGCAACTCCAAAACTACTTCCAAATCCTCCTAATACAAAAGCTGAAGGTTCACCGCTTTGTTGAACAGCAGTTTGTTTTTGTGCCTCAATTTCAGGGTTTATATGTCTCATAATCTCTTCTCCTAACAAAACTTTATGACCTCTATTAAGTAGCAGTAATGCTGGTACTGCTGTTACTGTCGGTGGCAATAATACTTGTTGTCCATTTTGTAATACTAAATATATTGCTCCATTTGCTGATTTTGTTCTGTTATCGACGCATAAAAAATGCATCTCATCTTTAACTGGACTTTTTCCTATTATTCCTAAAAGTTTTTTACAATTCTCGCAATAGTTACTGTAGTAAAGAATCGTGCTCATTAACTATACTTTTTATTTTTGACTTTTTTTTTAAACTAATTTCCAGAAAATTGACGTAAAAGAAATAATACATTAATATATACATTATCATGAATCCTACAGTCTCGAACCTTTCAGAAGAAAATAATATACTTGGCTTTAGAATTGCTGGCACAAATGTCAGCTTTGCTAATGCTATTCGACGCATTCTACTGAGTGAAGTACCATGTGTTGTTATGAAAGCTGCTCCTTACGAAACAGCCACAATTGATATTACTGTAAATACTACAAGAATGAATAATGAACTTCTAAAACAAAGAATTAGTTGTGTCCCTGTTCATATTGGCGATACTACTGCGCCAATCGAAAATTATGTTGTTGAAGTAGATAAAAGCAATGAAGGCGATGTAATTGAGTTCGTTACAACAAATGACTTTACTATTAAAGATAAGACTACTGATAAATACTTAACACAATCTCAAGTCAGAGCTATATTTCCACCTGACCCCATTACTAATGACTTTATTGATATTGCTAGATTGAGACCTCGTATTTCAGCTGAACTTGAAGGAGAGCAATTTACATTTACTGCTACTTTCGAAATTGGTATGGCAAAACAAGATGGGGCATACAATGTTGTAAGTACAGCATGTTATCAAAATACTCCTGACCCAGATGCAATCAGTAAGGAGTGGGCTGTAATTTCAAAAAAATTAGCTGATGGTGGAAAGAACGCTCAGCAAATTGAGTTTGATAAAAAAGACTTTTACTACTTGCAAGCCCAGAAATACTTTGTACCTGACTCGTTTGACTTTAGTGTTGAAACTATTGGACAATTTACAAATATGGATGTTGTATTTAGAGCTATTCATGTTATGCTTGATAAACTGTCAAGATTTAAACAAGCTGTTCAAACAAATCCAGAAATTGTTAAAGACTCTAATTCCACACTTCAAAATGGGTTTGATATTAAACTTGTTGGCGAAGATTATACTCTAGGAAAAGTAATTGAATATGTACTTTACAATAAATACTACTCTATGAATGATAGTAAACCAATTAACTTTTGTGGATTCAGAAAACCTCATCCTCATATTGATGAAAGTCTTATAAGAATTGCTTTCAGAGAACCAACAGAAAAATCTAACGTAGTTTCCATTCTTGTTGATTCAGCTAGTTCTGCCGAAAAAGTATTCCAAACTATTGCTAACGATTTTAAACCAACTGAATAAATGTAAATAAAATAATTTATTAAATATTTTTATTTACGCTACATTCTTCATTTCAATATCACTATTAGGCTTTGGAACATTTTCAAGTTCCATTCTCTTAGTATCTTTTTGCATCTTATGAAATTGATAATTAATAGAATGCATTAAAATCTGAATTGGCATATGATTTACATAATCGACAACCACACTCTTGGTTACTACATTACCTGCCGGCATTAGTTCGTTCACATATTTTTCATGTAATTTAAACATGTTTGTTCGGTATTCACTTGAATAAGTGTTAAGTGGTGCCATCTTTTTCACATAACATGAAATATAGTTATTATGTAACATTTTAGTAAAATCGTGAATCATCTTACGGTATTTTAAAAATAATCTGGAATGCTCAGGATAATATTTCAAATACTCTGTAACTTTTTGATTAGAACGCAACATCAAATAACGATATTGCAATTTAGGTTGATTGCCTCTAAGATGTCTAACATTCTCATAAACAGGATTACGTATTTTAGTTCTAACACCATTACATTTCAATACTACTCCTACTGTAGTGTAATCTAGCTCAGCATTAGTAAACCTTTCTCTTAGTTCTGAAAATTCTGTCCATGATAGCACTTTTTGAGGAGATTTTACAAAATCTGGCAGTTTACTCTTCAAACTAGTAAAATCATCACCGTTCAGCTCTGTTACTACATTATTTTCAATATTATACGCTGCGACCAAATAAATACTTGGCTCTGAAAAAGGAACTACTATACGATTCTTTGGATGCTGTAATACGAATGATAGACAACATGTTTTTGGAATTGAATCGAAACTTTTGAAAAAATCTGCATCTTCACTTAAGGTTTCACCATACGAAACTGCATCTAGAAACATCCACCTAAACGTGCTTTCATTCTTATTTTTCATTGAGTTCTCATTTGTAAAAAATGCTACTTTTCCTCCTACAGAACTTCTAGTTGTAATTTCCCATTCTGTACCGGTCCAAAACATATTTATCATTGTTCCCTCAACATACTCTTCAGCAGTAACAGAAGATACATTATCATTGTTATCCATCACAAACTTATTATAAGCTTCAGACTTAGGTGGTGAAAAGCAAACTACTTGGCCATCTTTAATAATAACAGAACGAAACAAACCAGATGTTTGCCTAATGTCATGACTTAACATCTGTTTATCATAACGTACAATTGTGTAAGTACTGTCTTTGTAAAACCATCTCTTTTTTCGCATTCTGTTACTATTTAGTAGTGCATCGACTTCTTTCTCATCCACTTCAACATCTGTTTTTGTAAAATTATATAACGGTGCCAATGAGTTACCATTGACAGTATTAAGGTCGTATCTGCACGAGCTTGTTGCTGTTGTCATAATGAATATTATTGTCTATACTCTTTAACTAGTTTCATAATCTATTTTTCCTCGTAACAGAGATAAATATCTGTTATAATTATAAGATAATGGCTAGTATACCAGAAGAACAGTCGATAGGTCTACAATTAGGAGACATTATAGAAATCACTTCTCCTTCAGACGATAAATTAAATGGAAAACAATTTTTTATCAAGTATTTGGACAAACAACGTATAGAAATTATGGAAAGAGACGGCGATATTGAAACACTTTTATTGAATGAAGATGGTAGTTTTCAAAATGAATCTATTGAAGGTATTGCCGTCTTAAGCAGAGCTGATAGTGCTAGCTATGCAATACAACACGGTCTTCTACCTGGTCAGTGGATAGATATTCATTTCGGTGGTGATATACCTGCAATTATAACAGGTAATATTACTGCTTTAGATGAAGACCAAATTGAAATACTTTACATTGACAACCCAGATGGAGATATTTTAGAAGGAGAAACTATTTATATAGATTTTGCATACAAAGGCATTCCAGAAAATATTCCTATCGAGAAAATTGTATTAAGAGAACCTCCGCAAAATAAACTTATTGCAACTCCTGAAGTTCAAGCAGAGGCAACTATACAACAAGACATTATTGAAGAAGAAGATGAATTACAAGCACTTGATTTATCCTCTCCAACAGAAGATACTCCTGATGCCGAGCCAGTATTTAAAGAAAGAGTGAGAAACATTTTACTTGCTGCTGACCAAATACAATTTGGCGAAAAACTAGCTGCCATTCAACAGGTTATTGAAGTACCTGATGATGAGAAACGTTTTGGTATTGATAAACAAACTACTGACTTACTGAATGAGCTTCTTTCTGACATACCTAACGCACAAAGAACACAAAGCGTTTTTAATAATATTCATCGAATGATTGAAAGATTTAAACAACTTCGAAAAGAGTTCTCTAAGTTTGATATTCAAGGTAATGCAAAAATGCC
>VMHT01126678.1_pt1 | contig 12712 bp, 9 predicted proteins | sample 4693611 | NCBI WGS metagenome assembly VMHT01 (sample SAMN12280063, study PRJNA550983) | marine metagenome | isolation source: seawater sampled from same location over 5 years 0.02-0.2 micron viral filtrate | place: USA: collected off the coast of southern California halfway between the port... ... | reverse complement strand
GCACTTTTGAGTCTTTGATTATGTAATTCTTGTTTTATATCTTCTTCGGATTTTTGATTTACTAATTCTTGTTCAGGTGAATTATACCTATTAGATCTATTACCTGATTTCTTTTTTGGTTTTGGTTCTTCTTCCTCTGATGATTCTGATGATGTTTCTTGAACTATAATTTTCTTTTTTGTTTTTTTCTTTGGTTTGGATTTTTTAACATATACTATCTCAGGTTCTTCTTCACTTGATGATTCTTGAACTATTATTTTCTTTTTTGCTTTAGGTTTAGATTTTATTTTAACAGGCTCAACTATCTCTTCTTCTTCTTCTTCTTCTTCTGCTGATTTATACTGACTCATTTTTTGTTCTACTTCTTTAATCTTATTTACTTTATCTTTTAATTTTAATTCTTTTTCAGTTTTTAAAGCTTCTTTATGACCTCTTTTGATGGCATCTATTTCCTTTCTTTTTTCTAACATTCTTTGTGTTGCTTCAATTTGCTTCTGCGATCGTTGCTTTTTAGGTTTTTCTGCGATTTCTTCATTATCAGACATTATAGAACGTTTAATTATACGTAAGATAATTTTTTATAATTTATAATTCTTTACTACAATATGAGTAGTTGTTTTTTTACCTTTACCTCTATGTAGTGAGGTTTCATATTGTTTTTTATATTCTTTTTCACCATCAAGATAATCTTTAAATATTAATTTAAATAACCAATTATTCTCGTGACATATTAATATTTTACAATTGAAGTTTTTTAAACCTTTAGACGATAACATTTCATAAATATTATTTATATTATCACCAGTATCGGTAGAATAAAAATTATTACAACTTGCAATATATGGCGGATCTAAAAATATAAAGGTTTTTTTATTATCATATTTATCAATTATTTTGTTAGCATCTTCATTGTATATTTCTATATCAGCATTTTTCAAAAAATCAAATATAGGTGCTGATGATAAATCTAATACTTTACTAAACTTATAAAACTCACTTAATGGAAACATTCCAGACCTCAAACAATAATATTTATTACCTAATACATAACCTTTTACATCTTTTTGTTTGATATATTCTAGATATATCTTTTTAGCTTCTATAATATCATCTTCATATGATAATATTTCTTCTCTTTTTTTATTTACCTCATCCTCTATTTGTTTATATTTATCATCTCTTACAAGTCTTAATAATTCTATTAAATTACTATCAAGATCATTTAAAACATATTTATAATTTTTAGTTTTGTTTTGACTCCATATATAATACGATAATGCACAACTACCACAAAATGGTTCAACAATGGTATCAATATTTTGAAAGTTTATATTTTGATATATATGTTCTACTTCTTGTCTTTTATTTCCTGCATAAGGGAAGAAAAAATGATTTTTCATATTTAATTATATGAAACATTTAAAACTTCTTAACTCTACCTTTAGTTTTCTTTTCTTTCATCGCTTTTTCTTTATCTTTTTTTGATAATTCATTATGAGTCTTTGGAGTATCTTTATTGACTCTTTTTGTTGGTCTATAGATATCACCTTTTTTTTTATATCCTACTTCTCCTCGTTGATTTTTCCACTCCTCTTTATACCATCTTGATAATCCTTCATTTTCTTTTTTAGGTCCTGTATATGCTTCTTTACTTTTATGTTTTTCATAATAAGCTTTTTTATATTCTTTAACAATATGACCAGAACGATAAGCAGAATGTGTAGGTATCTTCTTTTTGACTTTTTCTTTAATTTTTTCATATAATCCTTTGTCTTTTGGTTGAGACATTTCATATTACTATATAATAAGAAATAAAAAAATAAGCTATATTCATATGATTATATCTTAAAATGTTTGAATAGTTCCTGCATTTTGCCTGAAATAGGTTTTATTGACCATATCAGGCTGCAAATAAATATTAGATCTATTACGATCACCAATACCTTTTTCAATATCAGTAGGTGATATCTTAATATTTCCAGTTTTATAATGCCAGTATTCTCTTTTATTATGAGGACACAAAGGTAGTTGTTTTTCATATAAATCCTTATCTAATTCAGGTCTCAAAACAATAACATCTGATTTTCTATAATGTGCATCATTGAACTTATTATTTTTATAACGTATTTTCGTGTATTGAATACTAGCAGGGGGTAATCTTTTATCTCTATAATTAATATTTTCATTATGTTTATCAAGAGTATAATATTTACTTAATTCATTTAAATCATATCTAGGTTTTGAATGTTTGAAAGCTGTATCAACACGCATCTTTATTATATCAATATATTATAATTTTTTATTTACCTATTTAATAAGGTTTAACTGACGACCCGCAAAGCATTGTAAAACATTTGTTGATATAATCGTAAGCATACCAATTTTATCATTATTAGCACCACCAACAGCTGTAGTTTTACATTCAATAGTTGCAGGAATACCACGACAATCCATACCAGATACCCAACCTGTTTCACCTGAAACGTGTGATAAACGAAGACTAGCTACCCAATAATATTCATTGAAAGCTTCAATCGAATTGATACCAGGATAGATACCATCATCAATGCTATCGTGTTTATTAAAGTCTTGCAGAAGTTTATCAAATACTTGTTCATTATCCATAGCATATAATGGAGCGGGTTCTCCGTTGATATGGAATTGAGTTTTACTTATTTCATCACCTTTGCGTCTGAAATAGTTTGAAGAAAATGAGGATCTTTTACCTCCTAAAGCAAGTTCAGTAGCGCCTTTTTTAGGAAATACTGCAGCATCTTGCCCAATATTAGCAATACCAGGAAGTGTTGTGCAAATATGTCCATTCATATCATAAAAGGTCATCAATGCCATATCAACTGATCCACTTGTGATTTCGTGTCGGATTGTGTTTTCTCCTGTAGTTTGGTTAGATTTGGTAGAATTAAAAGCATTGAACATATATTGGAATGGTATGCCAGATTGAAGGGCAGTAGCTACAGTTTGATAAAACACACCATCATCAATATGCACTTTTTTAATAGTAGCATAAACATTTGCTAAACTATAAGTAGGACCACCTTCAGCAAGGAATTGAGCATCATTAACATTTGCGTGTCCTGCTGCTAAAGCACCAGTCCCTACATCAGTTGCACCATTTGTAGCAGAATGAGCAGATTTAATTAAAACAGTTGCAGCAGGAGCCATTGTAAAAGTAATACGAACATTACCAAGTATTCCTGTATCAATATATTTACAATCACTTGCAGAAGTGCCTAAGAATCCAAGGAAATTATTCATTGCAATTTTCCGAGAATCATTAATAACATTTGCTGATAAACCAAGGGAGGTCCTAGCTACAGAGCCAAAAGTTCCATCAAGATTACGTTTCATAAGGGGATCATAGTTATTCAAAATACGTTTAGAACCTGATTCATAAGATAACTGAAGATCAGACATAATAGCATTGATACGGTTATAGTCATTAATATCAGAAACTAATTGTCCGCCTATTTCCACTTGGATTCGTTGAATTAAACTATTAGCATTACGGGTTAAGAAATAAGTTCTAATACCTTCAGCTTCATTAATAGCATTACCTGTGGAGAAGTCAGCCCACAGTGTTAAACTAGATAGATCTACAAGAGAATTAGGAGGAAGATCAATAGTAATATCACCCGAGGTGGTGATATTTTGAAGACCTGTTAAAGAGCTAGAAGGATTGATTTTAACATTATTAGTTGAAAAACTAGATAAATATTTAATACGGCTTGAAAGATTAGCGGGATATTGAGACATTATATTTTACTTACTATAAGATAAAAAAAAATGCATTTTTTCCACATTTTACACATTTGGATCAAAAATACCCAATCTTGAAATTCTTGCTCCTGCTTCTTCATCCTCATCCTCAAATTGTAGGATAGAGGAAACAAAAGCATCATCTTGAAAGTTCATACTATTACTAGTTGGAACATTACCTAAATTTAAAACACTAGGTGAGGATATTAAACCCCCACCCCAACCTCCATTATTTCTAGAAGCAACAGGAGTAAATGATGCTGTAGATCCTAAAGTAGGTGCAAAACTTGTTGAGGGTTCTTCAGGAACTGGATTTAAACCTAAAGTAGGTTGAGATGAACTGGATCTTGTATTAGGCATCATAGACTCAAAACAACCTGGTGCGTTTGAATCATCGCATCTGCTTCTTAAGTTTCTGCGTATCTCTTGGCTAAACTCATTCATATTACCTCTTTTATCTAACTCATCTAAACCTGCTAAAATACTTTCGTTTCTTTTATTTTGTAATTCATTTGCACTCATTTCATTTCCCCTCCTTCTTCCTGCATTTCTATTTAAATCCGCCATCATTCCTATACCTGATTGAATATTACTTATTTGAAGTTGATTCATCATTTCTGGTAAGGCGCTATTCATTCTTCTTTGTTGTTCATATAATTGATTTATTTGATTACCTAATTCTGTATTATCAGCTTGTGGTCTTCTTAACATTTCATCTAATTTATTATTTATACTCTCGTTAGTATTCAAGTTGATAGCTTGAAGTTCTTCTATTCTAGGAATATCTTGATTCCATCCTATATGTGGTCTTGTTAATAAACCACCATTACCCATATAAAAATTAAGTGTAATTCCTTGATTAGATGGTTTGATAGGTTTTTTATTTTTATCATTTTTACTATTTTTGGATGATCTCCCTTTTTGTCTAAAAATAATATTTGATTCTTTGCCCTTCTTAGTATTATTTAACAGATCAAATATTTGAACATTGTTCTTGATCATTTATCTAATAGACATAAAAAAAATATTTTTATTTAATAAATGCTAACAGATAAACAAAAAGAGAAGAAAATACAAGTAAATAAAAAACAAAAAGAACGATATAATAAAGATATTGAATACCGCAAAAAGAAACAAGATAATGCCCGTAAATATTATGAAAATAAAAAAATACCCAATTTTGAAATTACATTCAGTAATGAACCAAAAAAAATATCTTTTAATTAAGTAAATATTTATGTTATGTCATTTATATCGGGAACAGGTCTTATATCAGGTAATTATGAAATCAATCAGAAAATATTAGAAAACAGTGGCAACATAACATTATTATCTACACAAATTGGTAATTTAACAACTAATGATATACCTGAAGGAACAGATCAAGAAACCAATAATTTATATTATACTAATGATAGATTTGATACAAGATTAGCTGATAAAGATACAGATGATTTAACAGAAGGTGAAACAAATCTATATTATACTAATGATAGAGTAGAAACCTATTTAGGAACTATTGTAGATGAAGGATTATCTTTTGTGGATGATAACGGTATTAAAAAACTGAAATCAACTATAACACAATATGCAGATACTGATGTAGAAACATATTTAGGAACTATTGTAGATACAGGTTTATCTTTTGTGGATGATAACGGTATTAAAAAACTGAAATCAACTATAACACAATATGCAGATACAGATGTAGAAACATATTTAGGAACTATTGTAGATGAAGGATTATCTTTTGTGGATGATAACGGTATTAAAAAACTGAAAGCAACTATAACACAATATGCAGATACTGATGTAGAAACATATTTAGGAACTATTGTAGATGAAGGCTTATCTTTTGTGGATGATAACGGTATTAAAAAACTGAAAGCAACTATAACACAATATGCAGATACTAATGTAGAAACATATTTAGTAAGTGCTGTGGATGAAGGTTTATCTTTTGTAGATGATGATGAAGGTAATAAAAAATTGAAAGCAATTGTAAATACTGTAAAAATTGATAATGGTCAAGAAATATTATTAGATGGATTACCAAATCCTAATTTTGCAGGTAATAATTTTAATGTATCATTGGATGGAATGCAGATGAAGTTTGATTTATTAAACAATATTACAAAAACATTATCTTTTGAATCTGATAATACAAAGATTACTATACACTCAGCTAATTTAGTATTAGGTTCTACATTACCTAATGGTAGTATTTATCAACATATAATAATCAATAATAATGCTATAGATATTGATAAAGTATTAGCCTATACAACATTTACAGAGGAAGTAGGATCACCATATATAACAGATGAAAATGGTGAAGAAATTGATAATCCTGCATATCAAGCACCATTACCAACATCTGAAAGAATAACAATTGATTTTAAAATGCAGATGTGGTTGATAAATCAAATTATACAAGAAATGTTGCAAGCAAGTGGTGGGACAAGTGTTTATGATATTGTTAGTGGGGTATTCACATTTGGATCGGTATTAGTAGATATGCATCAATATGCGATGCAATTAAGTAGCGCAGGTGGAAATGTAGCTACCGCAGTTGTTGATACTGGGAAAGAGGTAGCTGGAACTTTTTTAGAAGGAATTGGTGATCTTTTCAGTTCTAAACCACCTACATTGGAAGAATTAGTAGCTGAAATATTAAAAGATTTAGATAGAAGAAGCAAATCGTATTCAGTAAAAGAAGTTGGTAATGATTTCTATACAGGTATAGGTGATAAGATTAAAGATTATGCAACTGGTAATAATTCTTTTAAATCTATTCATTTTAACAAGAGTGCTTTTAAAGAAGCAATATATACACCTGATATTAAGTTTGGTTCTTTTGTAGATGATACAAGTGGTTTTAATTTGTTTCCTGCTACAACATCTTTAGTGGCTTTTAAACAAGCTTATGATAATTTTAAAACAGATTATGATACATTTATTCAATTAGGTAATTCATATACATTGACAATAAATGGTGTCTCTGCAAATGTTTTAGTAGTTGGAGATACTTATATACCTGATATAGGAGACACTGATTTACTATACTTTTATGGAAATGATAGGACACAATCGTATGCAGATCAGCCTATCAATTTTATTACATTGAATTATGAAACAGGTGATACAATCAATTTTGATTTTTCAGTAATGAAAACAAGGACTGCTGATATCTTTCATTCTCAATATTATTTCTATTTTAAATTATTCAAAAATGGTCAATTAATCAATTTTGTGTATAGAGGCAATGGAACCAATTTAAATACATTTGTAATTGAAGAGGGTGATGTTTTTGAATTACAAGCAGGAGGAGCTCATTTCCCAGAACCTGATACATTTTTCGATCTACCTTCTGTATCATTTAATAATTTCAATATTACAACGGTTAATCGTATTACAGATTCTTTTTATACTAAAACCCAAATAGATGCTAAAGGATATTTAACATCTATACCAAGTGACTATATAACTGAAACAGAATTAAATCAAAAAAATTATTTAACATCAATACCAAGTGACTATATAACTGAAACAGAATTAAATCAAAAAAATTATTTAACATCAATACCAAGTGAATATATAACTGAAACAGAATTAAATCAAAAAAATTATTTAACAGTAATACCAAGTGACTATATAACTGAAACAGAATTAAATCAAAAAAATTATTTAACATCAATACCCGCTGAATATATTAAAAATATAGATGGAACTATAACAATTCAATCAGGAGAAGCACCTGGTAGTATAAAATTGAACTGTGAAAATGATATCCATTTTATAGAATTGAAAGCACCTTTACACAGTGCTTTTTCAGGTAATATATCATTTACATTACCTTCTAAAGATGGTAATGCTAATCAGGTTTTAAAAACTGATGGTAGTGGTAATTTAGGATGGATAGATCAATCTTCAGGTAGTGGTAGTTCTTTTTTTACAGAATCGGTTGATTCTGAAGGAAATCCAAAAATTACATATGATAACGATATTTATTGTAAAAATGTTTATTTTGGATCTCCATATAAATCATTATCATCTTTAAGTTCTGATATTGGCTCTTTTTTATTTAATACAAGTAGTCTGCTTTTGACTATAAACAACAACAACTTAAAAAAATTAAATAATAGAGCATTAGATATTAGTGATAACGAAATATTAACTTTTGAACACATTCCTGATGGTGATTCATATCAAATTAAATATAAAACAAGAAGTTTAACAAGTATATCCAATCATTGGAAAACCTATCAACATTATGAATATACAACAACACCCCCATTAAAGCAGTTTGATATTCCATATCCACCACACATTCATACCTTTACAAAAGAAGAAATTGCAGGTTTTAATAATTTATTTGGTCACGGTTCATTACCCCAAACAACTGAAATATTTCAAAGTGGTGAAAAGCAAACCCCTGAAAATAATTCAGGTGGTAATACTGTTGGTATATGGTATTATATATTAACAGGGGATATTATTAAATATACAGGTCCTGATGATATATGGAGTTTATATTATACAGATTTACCGTGGGGTAATCCTGATGATAGTGTTGATGTTTTGAATCTAATTCAAACATTCAAAAATAATGATGAATATTTACACGACTCACTAAAATACAATAATAAAGATCTGTATTTAGTTAGAGAAAATGATATCTCAAGTAGATTAAAAATAATTCCTCAAAAAACTGATTTATATATTGATAAAATTAGAACTGGAGCATTTTTTATTACTCAAGCTGAATACAACAATGCATACAAATATCAAACATTTATTTCTAATTTTTCAAGGCAAATATGGTATCAATTTTTAACACCTGAAAAACCTGATATTTTGGGAGAAGATGAAAGTCTAACACAGACACCGGGTGGCATACCTGGAAATAGTAATGATTTTCATAATTTCAGTTGGTATATTAATCATATTCCAATTGCTACTCTGTATGAATCAGGTGATCTTTCAGTGGCTGGTAGTGTTTATTTTGATTGCAAACAAGGAGGCGAGGGTAAAATAAAACCCGGTAAATTACTCAACAGTGTTAGCTCAATTAGAAATCCTAATAATACAGAAATACAAGGCTTACCTGATTTGATTGATCAAGTTTTTGAACTTAAATTGACTACATTAGATTCAACTAACAATAAATCATACTGGACTGGTAAGGATAGAAATAGAGAGTATAATAATGAAGAAATAACTAATATAGAATTATACTATGATGATGTTCTAAAAATCAATTATGGACCTGGTATTTATGACTTTATAATAAATAACAGTTTATCGGTTTATATGGACATTCCTTATGATTCTTCTACCGGAATAGGTAGTATAATGACAAGTGGTAAGCACGGACCTGAAACATTGAATGAGGAATTCATCGTTAAATATGTAAAAACTCAATTTGAACAAAATTATAAATTAAAAATAGGTCATAGTTCAGGTCCTGAAGAAATACCTATTAATCTTTCAGATCTAACAGGTTATATTAATCCAAATGAAGAACCTACAACTCAATACAATTTGGTATATTTTCCGCATACAAATGAATACAAATGGATGCGAAATTGGTTTGCTCAATCTGGAGGAACTATACAACCACCTGATGATGATGAATTACCACCTGTAATAGGTCCTGGTTATGGTGGAACTGTGGGAACATTTAGTGCTAAATATACAAAACAACAGATTTCAAGTAGAAGAACATTAAACCCTGAAGTTGGCTTAGATAAGATTGCTCAAACAACCGAATATGCAGTATTTAATGGTGAAACTGAGTTCAATAATAACGTTTTATTAGAACAGATTAATAATGATATTGCATTATATTTTACTATCTACACCAACAAAAATAAAAAAGACCCTGATACTGATTTAGATAATTTCAAGGATAAAGCTAATATTGAATTAGTTAATGATGAAAATAAATGGGTGTTCAATAGGGATTGTTTGACTAATAATTTAGAAACAGCTTCAACCAACTTTCAACATCAAGGTGTTGATAAATTAATCATAAAAAATACTGAAATAGAAACAATAGTAGATTTAAAAGTTTCTAAAATAATATTTGGTGATAATAGTGTTTTACTCACTGCACCAACAGGAGGAGGTGGATTTGATTTAAGTGTAAGAAATGATTATCCATATATATATACACATACACAGGTAGTAAATCAAAATTATGTAGATACAGGAACGTGGCAATTTTTTGAATTAAATAGTGATGCTTCTAATCCTGTCTATATGAATTATTTAAGAAATTACCCAACTAATAACGATTATAATAAACCTAAGAATATAATACATTTCTATACAGATTATAATGATACGGGTTTTTGGTTTGGTGGATTTGATTCTGTTAATTCACAATGGAAACAATGGCTACACATTAACGATTTTGAATTATTTACGGATAGAAATATAAAATTAACTAAAAGACCTACTGATACTGAAGTCCCTAAAATAATATTTCACGATGGAACAAGTATATCAAGTTTTAGTCAAATTGAAAGCCAAGTATTAGCTTTAGGAGATTCATTAAATCTAGCATTTAATACTAATTTAGCTGGTCAAGTATTGGTATTACAAAATCAAATTACAACTAATACCGACAATATTACAACAATAAATAATGATATATCTACTACTCATCCTGATTATGTTGAGTTTGCTAAAAATCTTAAACTACCAAATGGTGATATAATATCAGCAGGTCCTTTACAGGGTATTCAAGGTGAAACAGGACCACAAGGACCACAAGGTATTCAAGGTATTCAAGGCGATATAGGACCACAAGGCATACAAGGTATTCAAGGTGAAACTGGACCACAAGGTATTCAAGGTGAAACTGGACCACAAGGTATTCAAGGTGATACAGGACCACAAGGTATTCAAGGTGATACAGGACCACAAGGTATTCAAGGTGATACAGGACCTGCTGGAACAACAGATTATAATTATTTAACTAATACACCTAATTTAGCACCTGTTGCTACAACAGGTTCGTATTCAAGTTTATACAATATACCTAATTTTGCACCTGTAGCATATAATAATAGTTATAATAGTTTATACAATAAACCTAATTTACAACCTGTGGCGACATCAGGATCGTATTATAGTTTATATAATTTACCTAATTTACAAACTGTTGCAACAAGTGGTAATTATAATGATTTAACTAATACACCTACAATACCATCAATACCATCATATTTATTTGCTCCAAGTTATTTAAAAGTGTATTTTTGGAAAGGTGCAAATGGTAGATTAAGTCAAAATTACGAACCGGGAAACCAAACAAATGTGTTTAGAACAGACACAATACCAATAAATATTGGAGGTTATAGTGTAGCACAAAATGCTATTACAATCCCGGTTAATGGTGTATATGAAATTGATTATTGTATGCTTATTAGAGGAGAAAATAGTGGTAGTGATAGAAAAACTATTGTTACTTATGTTAGAATAAATAATGCAGACCCAAATGGTGAATATCAAGCCGTAGCAAGTTCTTATATTAGATATAGGACTGCAACAAACAATCGTGAGAATTGTCAATCTGCTTCAACTATTTTAGAATTAAATGAAAATGATTTAGTTTCATTATGGAGTTATAGAGAAGGTAATACTGGTAATACAAATATACAACACGGACATATTCAAATAAAAAGAATAGCATAAAAAATACCTTACTAAATATTAAATGGTCAAGGTTGATATTAAAAAATCTACAAGAGATGATAAACGTTATATGGCTATATTTACTGATAGTAATGGTAATAAATCTACCACTCATTTTGGATATTCTGATGGTAATAAAACAGGTTCTACATTTATAGATCATAATAATGAAGATAAGAAAAAAGCTTATATTGCACGCCATCGTGTTAATGAAAATTGGGCTGATTATAAAAGTCCTGGAGCTTTATCTAAACATATACTATGGAATAAACCTACATTAACAGCATCTATAAACGATTTTAAATCTAAGTTCAAATTAAAATGAATAAACTAATTTTTAATGTATATAAAAAATAAAAACATTATGATATACGGGGGTAAAGAAATAGAAATTAATAGAAATGAAACTGTTTTAGATGTTATTAAAGATATAGACAATACTAAAAATTATTTTTATATAATAAAGACTCCAAGATGTGGAGGAAATAGAATTAAAATAGGTAAATCTAAAACTATAAAAAGTAGATTTGCATCATATGCAAATTATTATATTGATTCTAATGTATATGTATTAAAACTTATTGCTTTCAATAACATTAATATAGGTAGTGGTGGTAAAAAACCCTCAGAAGTATTTGAAAGTTTAATGAAGGATAAATTAAAAAACATACAAAATCATAAAGATAAAAATGATTTAACAATACCGACAGAATGGTATGATTTTAATCATAAAGACAAAATATTTAAAGCATTTGAAGAGGTGAAAAAAAGTAATGAAGAAGGTAGAACAGGAGTAAATACATCCACAAGATCACACAAAAAGGTTCCGGAGGCTAAAGCCTCTGGTATGAAGATAGGAGATAATATACAGGTTGAATGGAAATTAAAAAATAGTAGAAAAACAGAATGGTATGATGCTGAAGTTTTGAAAATTACTAAAGATACATATACAGTTAAATATGATGAAGATGATAGTGTTATGACGCACCCGTTAAAAACACCGTGGAGGTATGTGGAGTAAAAAATATTTTATAACGCTTTCTAACACTATTTATAACGCTTTCTAACGCTTTCTAACACTATTTATAACGCTTTTCTAACGCTATTTATAACGATCTCTAACGCTATTTAAAAAAACTTGTTGGTGTGATTTTACTATTTCTGTTGAACTTGTTCTATTTTGGGGGTGTTTTTGAGGATTTTTAAGGATTTTTGAGGATTTTTGGGGGTG
>VMHT01085794.1_pt1 | contig 12712 bp, 7 predicted proteins | sample 4693611 | NCBI WGS metagenome assembly VMHT01 (sample SAMN12280063, study PRJNA550983) | marine metagenome | isolation source: seawater sampled from same location over 5 years 0.02-0.2 micron viral filtrate | place: USA: collected off the coast of southern California halfway between the port... ... | reverse complement strand
TGTAAGTGTAGATTCCAACAACACGTGGCTACACCGGCAGGATTATTTTCAGAAGAAGGATCATTAATTACGTTCCAAAAAGAATCAGATGGAACGCCAATGTCACAATGGTCAGGAAACCAATTATTTCAGTGGTATGCGGCACTTAACTTGGCAACAAAAACACCAAGACAAGGTAGTCCAGATGCTCACTGTTGGAGATCAACAAGATCTTGCGGATGTTATGAGATGCAAGGTTGTAACAATTATCTACCTGTGGGAGCAGGCGGACTATCACCAAACCCATGTCCAGATGTAAGAGATCACGGAATTAGAGGTGGATTTGGTGGAGTTAGAATCAAGTTTGTTCCAGCAAGTTAATAGTAATTTGATAAATAAAACTGTAAAAGGATAAAACAATGGCAATAGAAAAAGCATTTAACATTAAAATACCAAATCAACCATACGTTGATGATTTTTCTGACGATAAAGAACAAGCATCAGTATACAACGGCGACAAATATCTTAAATTTCAATACAACTCTACAACTGGTAATATCGTAAATGTTATCGGTAACGGTGACACTGAAGAAGAAATGGTTGCTAATGAAGGTCCTTTAATGGAAGGTCATCTTCCAGCAGTATTAGACGCAGATGCTAATCCATTACACGCGGCATTAATATCAAGACATTACACAACAGGTGATGTTGCTGATTACACAGAAGATTTAGGCACAACAGATGCTGAAGGAAACGCAGAAACTTGGGAACACTTTTGGAACGATACTACAGGTCTTCTTTCACAAATCTACAATATTGAAACAATGAAATATGTAGACAACGCAATAGTGATGCCAGAATTTAAAACACACGGAATTACAAGAGAATCTTTTTTAGAAGGATTAACTCAACAAATCACTGCTTGTACAACAGAGTTAGCAAGATCTGGTGTATACAGCGATGGTGAAGTTGCAGAGATCACAGCATACAAAACTACTTTAGAAGCAATTGACACAAAATATGATGGTGTTGATCACTGGAAAATTCCTTTTCCAATATCACCAACATTTAAATAATAACAGTCGCATTTACAGCCGCTTCTTCATAATCACTTTTAGTTACAATTCATAGTTACTGGAAATAAGTATTTCTAGTTATGATACTTCACAAAGATCAATTAAGTAATATTCCGTTCGAAATGGCAATTCCTGACGAACCTTATCTTGATAATTTCAGTCAAAACAAAACACATACAGCATATTACGTGGGCGACAGATATTTAAAATTCGCAGTTGAAGAAAACACAGGCATTATAAAAGAATGTATGTGGAGAGCACCCACAATAGAAGACTTAGAAAAAAGAAAAATGTATCCTGAACCAGGACATTATGTAATCACTATTGATGCTAAAGAAAATCCTTGGGAAGCATCTTATTTGACAAATGCATATGAACACGAACCAATTGCTAATTATGAAGAAAATGTTGGACAACTGGACAGTGATGGCAATCCAATTATTTGGGATTATGATTGGGGTCATGTTTTAAATCAAATTTACTATATCAATGACTTGAAATACATAGATGGGAAATTTGTTAAGCCATCATTTAGATTTCATCAACACACTGACGAAGACATATGGGATGATATCGATGACCATATTGAAATGTGCGAAAGAGAATTAGTAAGATTAGTGTATGAACCTAAAGAAAAAGAAAAAATAGAATCCTGTAAAGCACAATGGATCAACATAAGAGATAATTTTAAACACGTAAAACACTGGAAGTTAAAATATCCTGATATGCCATTAATTAGACCATAGAATCACTATTGTAATCTTACAAAAAATAAATTTATAAGTAATTGTACAAATGAGCACAGAACAAAAAAGACCTAAAGCATTTTTACTTAATGGGGGCATGGGTAGAATTATATCTGCTATTCCAGCCTTAGAAAAATATCAAGAAGAAGGCAATGATCCAAATTTTATCGTTGTAATAGAAGGAGTGTGTGACATAATGAAAGGTCATCCAACACTGGATTCTAAAACTTATGATATGTATCACAAAAATTTATTCCATACAAAATTAGTTAACATGGATATTGTAAGTCCAGAGCCTTACAGAGTACATGAATATTTTAATCAACAATGTAACATTGCTCAAGCATTTGATTTACTAATCAACAATAAAGGAATCAGAGACTTGCCTAAATCAACATTAGTTTTAAGCAAAGAAGAATTAATAGCAGGAAGAAAAGCAGTTGAACAAGTAAAAGAAAAACTTAAAAAAGAAAAAGTTATTGTTATACAACCTTTTGGTAGAGCAATAGAACAAATTGATGGTTCTTTTGTAGATAAAACAAATAGAAGTATAGAGTTTTTCAATTTAAAAAGATTAATTAAAAAATTACAAGAAAAAGATTTTGCTGTTATGTTAATGGCTGAATTTGGAATTGATTTTAAAGATGCTGGATTCCCAGATGAAGTTGCTATGCCTGAAAAAGTTGAATTAAGACAATGGGCGGCAATTATAAAACACTCGGATCATTTTTTAGGATGTGATTCGTTAGGACAACACCTGGCTTACAGTTTAGATATACCAGCAAGTGTAGTGTTTGGTTCTACATATCCAGAAAATACATCATATGCAAAATCAAAAAAATTTAATCATATAGACCTAGGACAAATGATACGTGAATATGATCCAATTAGAATAACAATGGACGAAAGAATTAGTAGAAAACAAGAACAAATAATGACCATGACTCCTGAGATAGAGGATTATGTTGTTTCTGCGTGTAATGGTGACCCAATAGAGGATTAATTATGGATGATATAGAAAAATATAACAAAACAGGATACATTGCCGCAATTGCCAGAGGACACAACGCAGGTGTTTGTTTGCTTAAAGATGGTGAAGTAGTATTTTCCATTGAAGAAGAAAGATTATCAAGAAGAAAATATGACGGTGGTCCATATGCATCTATGGTTGAAATTTTAAAATACACAGACAAAATTGATTATCTTGTTGTTGCTCATACACAAAGTTTAGAAGACAGATCAACTGGTAGAGTTGATTATTCAGGTGATGATGTTTATACAGGTATAGCAAGAAAATTAGGATTAATTGATAGACACGTATTTGATACAAAACATCCTCAAGTAATTGATTTAGCACATATTCATCATAAACTTCATGCCGCGTGTGCTTTTTACAGATCAGGATTCGATAAAGCAGTAGCAGTAATAGTAGATGGAGCAGGAACTTTTATTCCAATTAATAATAGTGTATCAGGACAAACAACTGTGTTTGAAGTTGAAAGTATTTTCAGTTGCGATTATCCTAATGATATCTATGCCTTGTACAAACATTATGGTACGGGAGAAGCAAGTCCAGGAGCATTTTATCCAGACTTTGCTTCTGATTCCATAGGTGAACCAGGCAAAACACACCAAGCATTATTCACAGACAGAGCAGGGATTGTAAAAGTTTACGAAGCAGTTACACAGTATCGTGGATTTTCGGCAATTGAAGCAGGAAAGACAATGGGATTATTTCCATATGGAAAAGAAAATGATGTAATTCCAAAACTGTTTAAGAAAGAAGGATACTATTCTTTATCAGATAGAAACTTAATTGTGCCAACATACCCTAATGCTTCATTAGTAAACAGCGGACTGTATCCATTTATCGATCAAAATCCTGAATCAGAAGACAAAGATGATTGGACGAAAATGCAAAACAGAAGAGATTTAGCATATGCTGTACAAAAAGAATCACAGAAAGAATGTTTAGATTTAATCTACAAAGCAGTACAGATGAGTGGATGTAAAAATGTTGTATTTTCTGGAGGATATGGACTAAACTGTGTTGCCAATTATTATTATTTAGAAAGTTTAAAGAAAGACGGCATTAACTTTTACGCAGAACCAGTGTCCAATGATGCAGGTACGGCGATGGGAGCGGCAATGTTGTTCTATTACAGTCTAACACAGTCCAAAGAAAAGAAAGTTGATGAGCCTACGTTATATTTAGGTCCAAAAAGAACATATACAGATGAACAAATACAAAATGTTTGTGCTCAAGATGGTGTAGAATTAACAGAAGCAACCAACGAAGAAGTGGTAAAAATAATTGCTGAAAGAAATATTGTTTCAATATTTCAAGGAGCCAGTGAAAATGGACCTAGAGCATTGGGTAACAGATCAATATTATACGATCCAAGAGACCCAGATGGTAAAGACCATGTTAACAAAGTGAAACATAGAGAATACTTTAGACCTTTTGCTGGAACTATATTACACGAGTATGTGCATGAATGGTTTGATTTAAGAGGCATGGAAGAAACACCACACATGATGTATGCTGTAAACTGTCAACCAGGCATAGAAGAAAAAATTCCAAGCATCATACACGTTGATGGAACTTGTAGAATACAATCAGTTAAGAGAGAACAAAATCCTTTGTACTATGACCTAATCAAAGAGTTTCATAAACAAACAGATTGTCCTATCATATTCAATACTTCATTTAATTTAGGTGGAGAACCATTAGTTGAAACATTAGAAGATGCTGTACGCACATTGATACACAGCGAAATTGAGTATTTGTACTTGCCCGAATATAACAAATTAATAAAGGTAGCAAATAAATGAAAAAAACAGCAATATTTTTAAACGGTGGTGCGGGTAGAATGATAAGTTCTATCCCAGCAGTAGAAAAATACCTAGAAGAAAACCCAGATAAAGACCCAATTTTAGTTTGCGAAGGTGGTACTGATGTGTTTAAAGGTCATCCTAAATTTCATTTTAGAGCATATGATAGTTGGCATAAAAATTTATTCCAAGAAATGCTGAAAGATAGAGAATTAATCAGTCCAGAGCCTTACAGAATATGGGAATACTACAATCAAAAATGTAGTCTTGCTCAAGCATATGATATTGCTATTAATAACAAAGGTATAAGAGATCTGCCTAAGCCTACAATGAAATTAAGCAAAGAAGAATTACTGATGGCAAGACAAATGATTACTGAAGTTAAAGAAAAAACAGGTAAAGATAAAATTATAGTAGTTCAACCGTTTGGACGAGGTGCTCAGCCAGAAAAAATTTCTGAAAAACAAATGGAAAAAGGTAAGCAACCTGATATTTCTGATGTTACAGGCAGAAGTATTGAACTTAAAAATATTTGGAGTATTGTAAGAAAATTATCCAAAAAGTATGGTGTTATGATGATGAGTGAATTTCCATTAGAATTTAAAAATCATATGTCAGCACCGGTGGCAACGCCTATGAATGTTCATATCAGAATTTGGATGGCATTAATTAAGCAGACCAATCACTTTGTTGGCTGTGATTCAGTTGGACAACATCTTGCTTACGCATTCGACGGCACTGCAACGGTGCTAATAGGATCAACATATCCTATAAACACATCATTTCCTGACGCTGAAAATATAGATATTATTGACCTTGGTTTAGACGATAGAGTTTATTCACCGATAAGAATCACTTCAGATGAGTTCAGCGATAGGCTGAATGAGGGAATAATGGCTATGGAAGACCAGACTGAAGACAAGGTTATTAAGTCTGTTGAAAAGATGCTTAAACAGAGCAAAAACAAGCAGTAATACCCAAAATACAGTAGTAATACAATAGTTCTAAATTAGGTAAATACACTATAATAAGGATTATTCTATATGTTTGATGTATCAAGATTTTTTGGAAAAGGTGACAGAAATACTCTTCTAATGAAGAACGGGTTAAACCTGTCTTACAATGGACCATATTCCGTGGTAGAAGACGGCATGGTACTTGACACATGGCACGTGAACACATTCGCATCAGCAGAATACACAATCAGTGTAGACTATGACACAAACAATAAAGAAATTTTAAAAGTGCTAGTAGCGGCAAGTCCTAATCAATCAAGCCTAACAATATATGGTAGGTCAAATTTAGGTAATAATTTAATAAAATTAAACAGTACTGTAGATAACTCATTGGTGAAAATCACTGTTGATCCGGCAGACAAAAGTGCGACAGAAAAATATAGTGGGTCAAAAATAATATTTGGTGCTACATATTTTGCCACGCAAAATGCTTTAGTTGGTGGAACGCAGGTAACAGAATAATAAATATGGATATAGCATAATGGCAATTGTTTTTAAACCTTTCGAAACAGATCACGGATATAAATCACCAGGATTTAGTGTTGACACAAACGGTAATGTTATTGTACGGACAATAACAAACACTTATACTCCACCAGTAATTCCACCGGCTCCAGACTTCAATGTCAATGAAACAGCAGGTGCGTTTACGTTTTTAAACAAAGGTACTGCTGTGGTAGGAAATAATCCTCAAATCACAGTTGAAAGAGGAACAACTTATACGTTTGTACTTGAAGCAAGTAGTTTGGCGTTCAATGTGTACAAACCAGATACAGGAAATACAAGTGTTCCAGGTTTATTATACAGTGAAGGATTGTCTCACACAAACACAGTTACAGGTTTAAATTTAGAAACAGGAACAATAAATTTTTCACAAACATGGCAACAGCAACAAACAGGTTATAATAGAACTGCTCAGGTAGTAGTTCCAGACACAACAGGCACAGCATTAGAAGGTAAAAAAATTCCTGTGGTTATTTCATTACATGATGATGGGTTTACTCAAGCCAATGGTATCACAAATGTTAATTTTATATCAGATAAAATTCTAATTGCTCCACAAGGTTATAACAATCAATGGAACATTGGTTATCAAACATCTAAAGCAAATGACATTGCTCTAATAGATTCTATTATTACAAGTTTAAATAATTATGATAACGTGGACACACGAGAGATTACGATAATTGGATATGGTAATGGTGGACAATTAGCACTACAATATTCTAATTATTCTCAAAATGCTTCAATTAAAAATATTATTACATTTAATGGACTTTTAAATGTTGATCAATATCTTCCAACTGACCATAGTTTTTACACATACGATTTAGATGATCAAGTACAAGATCAATCAACTATAATCAATTGGATAAGTGTTACACCTTTAGGAAGTAAAAATATTTTAATGTTCAATGGTAAAGATGATTTAAATTTCCTTTACAATGGTGGCACAATTGGTGCTCAAACATTATACAGTGCTGAAAATTCTATATATGGAATGGCTAGAGCAGATGGCTCTACTGAAGATAAAATTATAACAGCAACATCAGAAGCAGACGGCAGTGAAAGTTTTGCATATGATAACGATGCTATAAGATTATATGCATTTCCGGGTGTAGCAAATAATTTTACCACTTATCAAAACACAATTAGAACAAGAATTACAACAACAATAGCAACAAGCACATACTTAAATATTCCTGTTGCTACAACATTAACTGGTGCAGAAGCACAAGGTAAGCAATCAGGAACTTTAACATATGCAGTTCCTGTTGATGCTCCAGATACTTTGTACTATGGTGATACAGATAGTGTTCCTTATGGCACATTAACTGTTGCTCAACCAAGTATTATTGGTGCTGGTGTATTCAGTTCAATTTTAGACACAGGAGATTTATTAGCAGAAGGACAAGATGCTCAGATTAGATTAAGTCCTACAGGAACAGGTACAGTAACAATTAATCCTGCCACAACAGGTACAGTTAACAACGTAAATGTTAACGCACAAAATTTATCAACAAGTGGAAATGTTAGTCTAACGCCAAATGCTGATGTAACAATCAGTCCACAAGCGGGAGGCACACTTACTGTAAGACCTACTGACACTGGTCTTATAGATAATGTTACAATAGGCTCTGTAATACCTAGAAATGGAACCTTTTCAACATTGAATTCTTCCCAAGGAACGTTAAATAACACTACATTAGGATTAACAACAGCGGCACAGGCGGCTTTTACATCGGCTACTGTTACAAGTGACCCAAGTAATGCTAATGATGTTACAAAGAAGCAATATGTTGATAACACAGCCACAGTGTTATCGATAGCATTAGGAGTATAGAAAAGAATGGCAAAGAAACGTATTAATACATACAAATTTACACCAGGAATACCACAAAGTGGAAATCTTTATCCTAACGCATGGGCTCAAATTAATGCCAACAAAGAATGGTTAAAAGATGAATCCAATGCTTACATAGATTATAAAGTTACACAAGACACCGCGGCAGATTTATATCCAAATGCTACATTAAGATATCTTAACAATAGAGAATATGTTAAAGCAGAAGTGGCGGCTTGGGTAGCAGTTCAAGTGGCAGGCAATATATCACCATTTGCTGGATACACTAAAACAGCAACACAAATCAAAAATGATGTTGAAAAAGTAATTAATGCGTCATATCAAGATATGAGATATGGTGGTAATGAAAACATTAGAACACAATCTCAAAGTTATTATGTAGACGGAGTACTTCAATTAGCGGCGGCAGGTGAACCAGAATTAGCATATTGGACAAAAGCCAAACAGATTATAGACTTATACATTTTCACAGGTTTAGGATATGGCACTATCAACGGAGATGGTTTATCACAAAACACGTCAGGGTCAAATGCAGAAGCAGGTGCCAAGACAAGTTTTGCCGCAAATATGGCAGTAATTGATAATGTTGTAGACAATGGTATTTTAAATTTACCAGCACTTGTAAGTTCGGCTTATGTGTTTGCTAACTTTACATACGAACCATACCTTTGTGAAAGAGACATGGGTTACAATATTGATGGTCTTTTAACAGATTTAAGATATGGTGGTAACGAACAGTCAAGGTACAATGCTGGAACTTATTGGGTTGGCACAGTTTCTGTATTAACTGGCGACAAACAACCTGAATTAGCAGTAAAAAATGAAATTAGAAATATTATAAACAACTATGTGATACCAGGTGTTGCTTTTACTTCAAAACAATCACCAGTTATTACACAACAAACTATTTTAGGCACTCCTGGAGAAGCGGGTGCTACATCGAGAATAACTGCACTAGTAGGTATAATCACAGATGTAATTACAAATGGTTTAGATAATTTACCGACACAAATTAACAACGGTATTTCAAGTGTTAAAATTCCAGAAAGAGTAGAACTATCAGAATTATTATTGATCACAAACACATCATCAAACAATGTGTTGTACACTTTTAACGATCCGGCAAAAGGAGCAACAGCAACTTATAAAAGAGAATACACAGAAGATACTTCGAACCCAACTGCATTTATTGACCCTGATTTTCCTAAAGCATATCATGGCAATGACACAATTACAACTATATTTTTAAATGCTGATACATCTACAGATGATGAATTAGATCAATTACAAATTTTTGTTGAAGATGATGAAATAAGAACACGTCCATATGACTTTGGAACAGATGCAATTGAAAGAATGAGAGTTGCACAACCTGAGTCAATGCTTGATGCTGACTTTGAATATGGTCTTCAGCCAACGAAGTGGCAAGCAATTGCAACTCAAAGAGGTTATCCATCAATTTACGAAGTACCAGGTACTGACTTTGACATACAAACAGTAACATCTGATGCTTCAGCAGGAACACAAGGTATTGGTTCTTCTTTAATCACAGTTACAACAATTGGTCCACACAATTTTGAAGAAGGTCAACCTTTTACAATTACAGGATTTGATAACTCTGTGGCAGGAGCAAGTAGAGCCGCAGGTTCATTTGTAGTAAACACAGTTCCTGGAACAACATCATTCACTTATTATGGAAAAGCAAAAGTTGGAACTGTTAATCCAACAACAATTTCTACAAACTTCACTCAATTAAGAGAAGGAGATTTTTACACAGGAGCGGCGATTGGTTTCCCATCATTCAGTGTTGCTTCAAATGGATCTTCAGGAAACTTTGTAACAAGTTTAGCAACACTATCAGGTTCAACAATTTTACCTTACACAGGAGTACAACCAGAAATAGGTGCTCCTTTGACAGGAACAGGAATTCAAACAGGTACACAAATTACTGCTGTTAATGGTTCAGGTGGTGCGTTAGCATCTCCAACAGTCACAGGAGATTATTCATCAGGAGCAACAGAAATAACTGTGGCAGATTCTGCTGGAATTATTCAAAACTCAGTAATTGATAGAGGTGATGGATTTGCTGTTACAATTATAAATGTTGCAGGAAATCAATTAACTTTAAGTGCTCCATTAAACCAAGACTTAATTGGTGATATCTCTCAGTACACAAATTTAGCAGGTGTAAATTATACTCCAGCAGGACAATTAGCAAAATTTGATGTGTTTAGAGTAGGAGGAGCATATTCAGTTTCTTTAGTCACTAATGGACAAGTTGGATCAGGACAAGATTATGCTGTTGGAGATGCTGTCATAGTAAGTGGTACAGACTTGGGCGGCGCAACACCAGCCAACGATGCTACAATACTTGTAGAATCTGTTGACACAGGTGGAGAAATTTTAACAGCATCAGTATCAGGTACAGCATTCACAGGAACAGGCACAGCATCAGCAGTACAAACAGTGTTCCAAGGTGGTGCAGGAACAGGTGCTCAACTAAATGTAACAAAAAATGCTGGAACATATACAGTGGCTCTTAATGCTCCATCATACACTAACGTAGCATTAGGAACTTTTCCAGGCACAAACGGTAACGGTGCTATTTTTGATGTTGCTGTTGATTCAGGAACATACACAGTTACAGTTGATACAGCAGGTACAGGTTATATTCAAAATGACGTTATAAGATTAGGAGGTTCAACTTTTGGTGGAACAGGAACTAACGATTTAGATATTAGAGTTACAGCAGTTGGCGGTAGCGGAGAAATACAAACAATCAATGTGGCAGGTACAGCACCAGATCAAACTGTACAATATGTAAGTCCAGTTTACTCAACAGGAAGTGCTGGTGGCTTAACTGCTTCATTCACTGTGACAAGAACAGGAACAAGTTACTCAGCAGTAGTAACAGGAATAGGAAATGGTTATTCAGCAACAGACACATTAACTTTTGTTGGAACGCAATTAGGTGGAGCAACCACAGCCAATGACATGACATTAACTGTTGATTCAGTTGATGGTAACGGTGGAATTTTAACTTTTTCAGTAACAGGTACAGCAGTAAACACACAATCTTATCCAGGTTTAACATCAGGTACAAATGTAACAGGTCAAAACGGAACATTCAATGTAGCGATATCAGGCACAAGTTACACTGTGACGTTAAACAATGCTGGTGACGATTATGGTGTAGGTCAAACACTTACAATTCCAGGAACAAGTTTAGGTGGTGCCACACCAGCCAACGATGTATCAATAGTGGTTGATTCAGTTACTGGTACAGGAGCAACTGCAATAGCAACTTTCACAGCAACAGGTACAGCGGCTCTAGATGGTACTTCAGCATACAAGGTAGGTGATCAATTCTTTGTTGGTGGTACAGATTTAGGTGCGGCAACACCAGCCAATGATGCTTATGTAACAGTTTCAACTGTAAATGGCAATGGCGGAATAACAGGATTAACAATAAGTGGTACAGGTACAGACGCAAACGTAGATTACGCAAGTCCAACATACACAACTTCAGCATCAGGTACTAGTGCGGTGTTTACTATAAACAGAACAGGCGCAGTTTATTCTGCAACATTTAGTAACAATGGTAGTGCGTTTGTGGCGGCAGAGACAATAGACATAGCGGGTACGGAATTAGGTGGTTTATCACCAGCCAATGATTGTCAAATTACTGTTGACACAGTTTCAACAGGAGCAGTAGCCACTTACACTGTAACAGGTACGGCAGTGAACACACAAACATTTACAAATGTTAATAAATCAGCAAGAACACCATCTGGATTAACATTAGATGTAACACTTAACGGAGGAACATACACACTAGCAATAAACAATGCTGGAAGTGATTATGCTCCAGATCAAGAATTCAAAGTTTTAGGTACAAACCTATTTGGTTCATCTCCAGCAAATGATATGACATTCACAGTTACAGGAATAGATGCTGTGACAACTGGAGCAGTAACAAACACATCGGCGGCATCAGGAACTGCTAACACAGGAACAGGTAATGCTTTAAATGTTAGCGGAACAAATAGAACACCACAAGGTGTTGGTGCACAATTCAGTGTAACAAGAACAAATGACACAGACTCAACAACAGCATATACAGAAGTAACAATGATTCAAGAAGGATCTAACTATGAAATAGGAGACAAACTAACTATTTCTGGAGCAAGTTTAGGTGGATCAACTCCAGCCAATGACATAGTTGTAAGAATACAAGGTGTAACATCATTTGGTGGTGTTGTTTCAAATACACACACAGGTACAGCAATAGGTGGAACAGGTTTGAGTGTTTACAGTTCAGTAACAATTTCAGATCCAACAAGTCAAGCAATACCGTTAACTTCAACAATTTCATATTCAGCATTGGCAACTATTAGAGTTGACTTTACAACTCCTCATGGGTTAGTTCCAGGAAATGCTTTCTTGGTTGTGATCATATCAGATGATGGATCAAACAATCACATATTGGCTTCAGGTCCATTCCTAGCAACGGCTATACCATCGCCAACTAGTTTGACTTATCAAGTGAGATCACCAGGTGCTATCACAGACGCAGGTTGGCAAGGATCAATATATGGCAGACCAGATTCATTCTTTATACACAGACCATTCGATGGTGGTGTTCAATTAGGAACAGGTGGTCCGGCACACGGTGCTCAAGCAATACGTCAATCT
>VMHT01052924.1_pt1 | contig 12716 bp, 18 predicted proteins | sample 4693611 | NCBI WGS metagenome assembly VMHT01 (sample SAMN12280063, study PRJNA550983) | marine metagenome | isolation source: seawater sampled from same location over 5 years 0.02-0.2 micron viral filtrate | place: USA: collected off the coast of southern California halfway between the port... ... | reverse complement strand
TAACTGAAAAAAAGTAGTAGGTCCTGTTGAGATAATGCCTGAGATCGACGATGCCGATGGATCTCAACCGCACCTCAAAGGGGACAAGAAAATGCCCAAGGTACCTAAAGAGAAGGTAAAGGAGGCATGTAATCATACTGCTAAGGGCGATGAGTGTCCTGTACATGGCACAAAAGATTGTGCAACTGTAAAAGAAGAGGCACCAAAAGGAAAAAAGTATGCTAGGATGGTCAAGCATATAAAAAAGAACTATCCTAAAGACAAAGAAGGTATCGCTTATGCTACTGCTTGGAAGCATAAGAATGAAACAAGTATGGAAGAAGGTAAGAAGACCTGTAAGGAAGGTCACTACTTCTGTAATGATGACCAGAAATGTAAACCTATTCCCAAAGGAGCAACGGTGAACAAGGATGGTATCTTAGAAGGTGCTGCTTGGACTAAGAAGTCAGGCAAGAACAAGGAGGGTGGACTGAACGAGAAGGGACGCAAGTCATATGAACGTGACAATCCTGGCTCTGACTTGAAAGCACCATCAAAGAAGAAAGGAAACAAGCGAAGAGCAAGTTTCTGTGCTAGAATGAAAGGCATGAAGAAGAAGTTAACGTCTAAGAAGACTGCTAACGATCCCGATTCTAGAATTAATAAATCACTTAGAGCTTGGAACTGTTAATGACATACAAAGCATCCGACAAGTACTCACCATATGACTGGTGGTTCGATCAGGAAATACCAAGAGCAGAGTATGGAAGTCTACAGTGTTGGTTGTATGATGAGAATAAACAGGACAAATATATAAATGCGTACGATATGCTAATAGGCAGTTGCCTTTACAATATACAATGGGGAAGTGGCAGTGAGGAAAATTTGGTACGAGGACAGATTAGGAACCCTTAGTTCCTATCGTAATTTAAGAGATAACTATAAGGAAATAATTCCAGAGATATTAGCGTTCGTCAAGGAGAATGAATACTTGATGGACAAATGGATCATGGATAAGTGGGTAGAAGATACAAACTTAGGACGAGTACAACTATGGGATGGTGCGTGGCGTGTCATCCCTTTTCCTATCAATGCTGTAGGTTGTACAGCAGTAGATGGTGACTACCAACTCAGTGAGATGGTATCGTTCACTAAGCTATTCAATACCACACTAGATGAGGTCAAGAGACTAGGTCCTAAGATCTATGAGAGTTTCATACGTTGTTGTCCCAAAACATCTGGGTACTTAGAAGAGGATATCCTTAAGAAATTGTTAAAGTCCGCAACAATCTCTCGTCTTTCACCAGGTACAAAGATAAATCCTCATAATGGTGACATAGATTCTCTACGTGTACACTTCCCTGTGGTCACGGATGAGAAGGCATGGTTATCAGTTAGAGGACGTAAACGTACTTGGGAGATAGGAAATGTTTTCGGATTTCATGATCATGATAAGCATTGGGCTCAGCATCATGGCAATAGGGATCGTATCGTGGTCATCTTTGACTACTCTATTGACCAGTTAAAAGAACTCACAGACTTCATGTTGGAAGACCCATATATAGAATAGTATATGAAGAATTATTATGACTAAATTTCTACTACCTATTGCTATCAACATCATTGACAAAGCAGTAGACAAAATCCCTGAAGATCTAGAGGGTAAAATTAAGGAGTTCTTGATCGGATTACTTGAAAAAGCAGCAGCTAAATCAGGTAACAAAGTGGATGACGAACTCGTTGCAGCACTGAAGAAAGCGTTGCTTGAATAAATAAATCATAGGTATTAAAAAAACAAGGAGATAGTGTCTCATGTCACTTTATGGAAATGATGACAGCAATGCTAATAAAACCAAAGCTGGTATAGGTATTGGTGCATCATCACAAGCAAAAACTGTTGTCTTTATTGACGATACAGAAGCACAACTCAAGTCCAATAAGGACAGAGGATTAAACGCACCAGGCTGGTGGTCGTATTTTACATACACTGACAGTCATGGTCTTACACGCCATAAGGCAGAGCAACTCGTTTACATTGCTAAACCAGAAGCTAACGCATCTGAGACACAAGCCGACGATACAATCGGAGCAGACGTACTAGAGACTATCACTCTAACAAGTGGTAACCAACCTGCTAACTCTACTTCATCAAGTGGAGCAGGAACATTTGCTGTTACAGTATCTGTGGATCAGTCTGGTACACCTGCATACGTATGGCAGAGACAGACAGCCACTGGAAACAGATGGACTAACATCGCTGCTAACACCGACACAGGTATCACATACGCTGACTTCACTACAGCAACACTTGCTTATAGTGGACTAGCTGGTGACACACTTGACGGTTACAAGTACAGAGTAAAGGTCACCACATCAAAGGGTGCTACTGAAGTTATCTCTAACGGAGCTGCTACTCTAACATTCGGCAGTTAATGAATGAATTTTACTGAATTGACTGAGGACAACTACGTCCTATTCGCTATTAAACATTATGATAATCCATCAGCGGTTACTAAAGAAGATTTTTTAGATGATCTAAGACGCTTTAAATATATCAAGCGTCTTATAAACAAGTATCTAAAGAACGGAGAGGTCAAGTTACACTTGCTTCTCAATCATATTATAATAGTATACAACGTCTTTAATGAGGCAGCCACTCCCCTCTTGTTCTACAAGATGGACAAGGAGTACTGGTCAATCATTAAAAGTATCATGATTTTTTTGAAACGTTATCCCGAAGTTGAGACTGATACTCTCAAACGAATACCTATTAACGAACAGATTATTAAGGAACTACAGTCATTATGAACCACGGAATCGCTGAGATGGGAACATTTGGTGGCAACGTGGGTCCTATTAACACCCCTGTCACTGGACAAGGTGCTATAGCTGGTTTTGATCCTGTATTGAGGCTCTCTAAACGTGCCACTAAGAAACGCAAGAAGCAAGAGTCTGCGGGTAAACAGTGGGATCACAGGAGAAAAGACCCTACCTACATAGATGGTAGGAGTAAGCAAGCTCGTAAACTTATTAAACGATTAGCTAAACGCAAAAAGAAAATGAACGAAGAACAAATAGCAGAGTCTGGAGCTGCTACTAAACAAGCATACAAGTTCCTTCAACAGCGTCGCAAGGTGCAGAAGAAACAAGAACGTGACAAGCGAGCATCTAACCGCAAGCAAGAGATCCAGACGATTGCCCGTGCGAAGTCTGCCGACTATCAACGTAAGGCAAAAGACAGACAGAAAAAGATTTCACAAGGTCTCAATAAGGATAAGAAGGAAGAGAGAGCAGCAGCATATGATGGTGCTAATATTCTTAACTTCATCCTAGAGCAAGTAGAAGAGAATCATAAGAACCCTACAACATATTTCTTTTATGATGAGAGTGAACTAGAGATCACTTCAGAGGAAGCAGGGTATGTTGTTTGTAAATTTAATGAATTAAGTGAGGAGCATAAGGATGCGTTCATCGAGAACATTGGGGCAACCAACGAATTCCTTTCAAATTTCATCGACATGTAAGTTCGGTAGGATACCTGACTTCATAGACAGTCCACTTACTCGATGGCAAGTAGAACTAACGCTAGATGATCTAGATAAACTCTGGTTAAACAGGAGCATGTGTCACCCACGTGTTCCTTTTTGGACTGTAGGTGCTGTCACCTATCTTGAAGGGTGCGACAGCATAGACAAATATCACAAGCACCGTAAGGTAATGAATCCTGTACTCAGGAGGAAGTTCTCTTGGTTGTATGACATCCTTGAAAAGAAGATGTCAGACGAACTAGGGGAACCTTTTTTGTGCGACGATAACTTAGCACTGCCAGGTTTTCACATCTTCGGACCTAAGAAAGGTGAGATGATGAACAAGAATGACATGTTCTATCTGGAGCAACCACTCGCTAGTATACACACAGACATACAGTACAAGGAGCACCAGTCCTACTGGAATAGGTTCAAGGAGGTAGACCTAGAGAATGTATTGTCATTCACCTTGGCAATCAAACTACCTAAGAACGGTGGTGGACTGTACATCTGGGACTGGGCAGACTTTGATCAGGAGATGATAGATACATTCAACTTCCAACACAACGATAACAAGGTAGACGTACTAAAGAACAAGTATCTCTGGGACAATGGTAGTGTAAATGACTACGATCCTCAAGAGGAACCATTGTATGAGGAGTATACAGAAGGAAGTATGGTATACTTTATAGGACATCTGGTACATCAGATAGCACCCGCTAAGAACTGTCAACCAGATGATAAACGAATCACACTACAAGGACATGCTGTCAAGTGTGATGGTACATGGAGGTGTTACTTTTGATAGGCATAGTTGAAGTCCTTAATGATGATGAGGTAAAGAAGGTAGAGCAGGGTGTCAATGACTGTGTACATCTATGGAAAGGAAGAGAGAACTGGCATCCAGTTAACGATGTGCCTGAATATAATGAGGACGTAGAGTCTTTCATGCATTACTCTACCCTAGGTGCTACCCTGTACATGGATGCATCTGATATGGGATGGGCATACTATGAGAAGCACAAGTCTATCACTAACAGAGTGCTACACACCAAGTTTGACTGGGTGTATGATAAACTTCTCAAAGCATTAGCACCAGAGATAGGAGAGTGTACCCTCGAACCTGACCTAGCACTACCTGGCTTCCACATCTATCAGTTTGATGATGCTCCTGACCCACGTAAGCACCACAGATGCCTACACTTAGATGGTCAGTGGTTCTATGCTCTCAAGTTTCTAAAGGATAAGTATGGTAAGGATATTGATATCAAGAACCCACTAAGTTTTACATTTACTATCACCAGACCTACCAGAGGTTCTGCTATAGGTTTCTGGGGTCTTCCAGAGGCACTCAGACCCCACGCAGAAGACTTACAGAAGAAGTATCCACATGATATAATAGAGAGGTATGAAAACCTAGAGTATGTGAAAGAGATTAGAAAGCAACATGCTATAGAAAGACCATGGAAGTATAAATTATTCAAGGCAGACTGTGGTCCTCTAGAACAATACGTACCTAAGATCATACCTCATACACCTGGCAACTCATTCTTCTACAGTGGGTATCACATGCACCAGATGATACTAGGTGATAGTTTCAAGAAGGGTGACACACGCATTACATTACAAGGACATGGCATCAGAATCAATGGACAGTACAAGCTCTTTTGGTAAGGCATTCCATAACCCAGAGCAAGTGGATGGTAAGTTACTGGCAATACATAAGTTCGCAGACACCATACTACAGGAGTTCAACCCAGACCTACTAGAGTTCAAGGACTTCTCATCATATCAGGACGTACATATCAAGAAGGATGGTAGAGGGTATCCTGTACATCATGACGAGTATGCGAAAGCACCAGAGGGTAACAGGGGTTGGGCACTGGCACCACTATACTATCAGGACTCACCCTACCCACGTAACAGTGACTTGATGCCTAAGACTACCAAGTTACTCAAGTGGATAGGTCACACCAAGTACGCAGGGATCACCTCACTCAATCCTAACTTCGGATTAGATTGGCATCATGATGATGACCCTAAACCATTTGGTTCTCTGGATTACATACCACAGATGAGATGTTTCTATACCTTACAGACAGATAGTAAGTCATACATTGAGGTACAGGAAGAGGATGGGGTGGACAGGAGATACTTTCTAAAGAATGAGTTCGTTCTTTTTAGAACTCATAAGAAGCACAGAGTATGGAATGATGGTACTGAACCAAGGTACTCTCTCGTGCTTGATGTATGGTAATCTTAAGGAAATATTAAATGTAATAAATACTCAGAGATGGAAAATATTAACACAGCAATAATTGAAAGACTCGAAAGAGTAGTAGACTCATTACAGGACAACTCTGTAAAGATGGGTCAACTTCTTGCTGTCCATAATGAGAAGCTTGATAAGCAAGACAGGATAGACGAGGTACTATTCGAGAAGATCGACACTCTCAACAGGGATTTCAATAGAGAGACAGAACAGATAAAGAAGGGATGTGAGAGAGATATACGTAAGGTAGATGACAGACTCAGGGTCATGGAGAAGAAGATGTGGAGTATCTTTGGTGCTCTCAGTATTATATCTTTCATAGTCAGTCCAGTAGGTCAGAGAGCAATCAAACCTATCTTGACAAACATGGAGGAGACTGCTACTATAGTACCTAGTGTACCTCTAGTAGATGTCGATAGACAATCAGTTTATACATAATATATCTGCTCATCTAGATCAGTTTAAAAAAAAGAATAAAGGAGTATACAACTTCCGCTGTCCTTACTGTGGTGATTCACAGAAGTATAAGAACAAAGCGAGAGGTTATTTTTTTACGTCAAAAAATGATCTAGTGTTCAAGTGTCACAACTGTGGTGTCGGTAGGAGTTTCAATGGTTTCTTAAAGGAACAGTTCCCACTGGTACATGATCAGTATGTGATGGAGAAGTACAAGGCGGGGTTGACAGGTAAGCACAGAAGTGTACCAAAACCTGTCTTTGATTTTGATAAACCAACATTCAAAAAGAAGATTAATCTTGAACGTCTTTCTGATCTAAATAATTCTCACTTGGCATTAGCATACGTCATGGGAAGGGGACTTCCTCTTGACAAATTAGATCAGTTATACTATTGTCCTAACTTCAAGGCATGGACAAACGGACTCAAGCATACATTCAAATCAACTAAGCATGACGAGGAACGTATCATCATTCCATTGAATGATAAGAACGGAAACCTCATGGGTTATCAGGGCAGGGCATTCCATAACCCTACTGAGATGAGATACATCACTATCATGCTAGAGAAGGATGCTCCTAAAATTTTCGGACTAGACACAGTAAAAACAGATGACACAATCTTTATCGTCGAAGGACCATTCGACTCGCTCTTCTTGGCTAACTCGGTTGCGATGGCTGGGAGCGACCTTAATCCTAGGTCGTTTGGTTGGAGCGATTATATTTGGGTTTATGATAACGAACCTCGTAACAGAGAAATCATCAACCGAATCGAATCCACCATCGACAGAGGAGATAAAGTCGTCATCTGGCCTGAGTCCATAGAGGAGAAGGACATCAATGACATGTTCAACAGTGGCATAGATCCACAAAGTGTGGTAGAATCAAATGTCTACCAAGGGTTACAAGCAAAACTACAATTAAACAACTGGAAAAAAATATGAGCAACATTCAAGTACTAAAGAGAGACGGAACAACAGAAGAACTCAATCTCGACAAGGTACATAAGATGGTGGAGTTCGCATGTGAAGGACTCGCAGGGGTATCAGCATCACAGGTTGAGATCCAATCAGGACTACAGTTCTGTGATGGTATTACATCAGCAGACATACAAGAGATCCTTATCAGGTCAGCAAGTGATCTGATCACAGAGGACAACCCTAACTATCAATACGTTGCTGCTAGGTTATTGCTATTCGGACTTAGGAAAGCAGTACATGGACACCCAGAGATACTTCCCCCTCTTTTGGAGCACGTCAAGGGGTGTGTTGACAAAGGAGTATACGACAGTGCTATCGTGAATCGTTATAGTGAAGAGGAGTGGGACAGGATTAACAGTTTCGTTGATCATGAGAGGGATTACTTGTTTACTTACGCAGGACTTAGACAGGTAGTCGATAAATATTTAGTCCAAGATCGTAGCACTGGCGAGCACTACGAGTCACCGCAGCAGATGTACATCATGATTGCTGCTACATTATTCGCAAACTATCCAACAGAAACGAGACTTGATTATGTCCAACGATACTACAACGCAATCAGCAAGCACAAAATCAACATCCCAACCCCCATCATGGGTGGGGTCAGGACACCCATTCGTCAATTTGCATCTTGTGTTCTGGTTGATATTGATGACACCCTCGATAGTATCTTTAGCAGTGATATGGCTATTGGCAAATACGTCGCACAGAGGGCTGGTATTGGCATTAACGCGGGCAGAATCCGTGGCATCAACAGTAAAATCAGGGGCGGTGAAGTACAACACACAGGTGTTATCCCCTTCCTTAAAAAGTTCGAGGCAACTGTTAGATGCTGTACTCAAAACGGTATCAGAGGAGGGTCAGCCACTGTCCACTTTCCAATCTGGCATCAAGAAATTGAGGACATCATTGTTCTCAAGAACAACAAAGGAACACAAGACAACAGAGTAAGAAAGTTAGACTACAGTATACAACTGTCTGCTCTGTTCTATCAAAGGTTCATTGAAGCAGGACAGATCACACTGTTCTCACCTCATGAAGTACCAGGTTTATATGATGCCTTCGGTACAGAATACTTTGACGAGTTGTATGAGAGATATGAAAATGATCCAAGCATACCTAAGACATCTATAGACGCACAGGAATTAATCCTTGATCTACTCAAGGAGAGAGGAGAGACAGGACGTATCTACCTCATGAACATTGACCACTGTAATAGTCACAGTTCATTCAAAGACAAGGTAAGTATGTCTAACCTATGTCAGGAGATCACACTGCCAACAGATCCTATTGATCATATAGATGACGCAGGAGGAGAGATAGCACTGTGTATACTCTCTGCTCTGAACGTAGGTAAGATCAACAGACTAGAGGAGATGGAAGAACTATGTGACCTGTCTGTACGTGGATTAGAGGAACTTATTGACTACCAAGAGTACCCTGTTGCTGCTGCTAAACGTAGCACCTTAGCACGTAGGTCATTAGGTATAGGTTTCATTGGTCTAGCACATTACATTGCTAAGAATAAGGTTAAGTATCAAGACCCAGAAGCATGGAAATTGGTACATGATTTAACAGAAGCGTTCCAATATTATCTTCTCAAAGCATCCAATCAGGTTGCTAAGGAGAAAGGTGCATGTGAATACTTCGATCATACTAAATATTCAGACGGACTACTTCCTATTGACACATACAAGAAGGACGTGGACGACATCGTACCAAACGTATTGAACTATGATTGGGATACTCTACGGGATAACATCAAAGAGTTCGGACTCAGGCACAGCACTCTGTCCGCACAAATGCCTAGCGAGAGCAGTTCCATTGTGTCTAACGCAACCAACGGAGTCGAACCACCTAGAGACTACGTGTCCATTAAGAAGTCAAAGAAAGGACCTCTTAAGCAAGTTGTTCCAAGTTTTCCGTACTTGAAAAATAATTATACTTTGCTATGGGATATGCCAAGTAACGAAGGGTACATCAAAGTCATTGCTGTCATGCAAAAGTTCTTTGACCAAGGCATCTCAGGCAACTGGAGTTATAACCCAGAGAACTACCCAGATAATGAAGTGCCGACCTCTGTCATGGCACAAGACTGGTTGACCACCTACAAGTATGGGTGGAAGACATCATACTATCAGAACACGTATGATGCTAAGAAGGATACAGAGGAACCTATTGCGGAGGTAGCACACACCGAACTCAATAGTTTATTAACAGATATTATGGAGTCGAATGAAGAAGAGTGTGAATCCTGTACAATCTAATAACGAAATGCCAATCCCCGATGGAATGACTGTCTTCAATACTGAGGACGTTGACACCAATAAACAGTACATGTTCTTTGGTAAACCATTAGGAGTACAAAGATACGACAAGTATAAGTACCCTGTATTTGATAAACTAACACAACAACAGTTAGGATACTTCTGGAGACCAGAGGAGGTCTCATTACAAAAAGATCGTGGTGACTATCAGTCACTAACTGATCAGCAAAAGCATATATTTACTAGCAATCTGAAGTATCAGATACTACTAGACTCAGTACAAGGTAGAGGACCTGGTATGGCATTCATTCCTTACTGTTCCTTACCAGAACTAGAGTCTGCTATGTTAGCGTGGGAATTTATGGAGATGATTCATAGTAGATCTTATACATACATTATAAAGAACGTCTACTCAAACCCATCAGATGTATTTGACAAAATACTAGACGATGATAAGATAATAGCACGTGCCGAGTCAGTTACTAAAGCATATAATAATCTGATCAATGCTGCTCAGAACTGGGGTACCAGTAACCTATACAAAGAAGGTCACAAAGAAACATTCACCTCCTCTTATGAACTCAAAGAACTTAAAAGACTACTCTACCGTGCCATCGTCAACGTTAACATTCTTGAGGGCATTAGGTTCTATGTATCCTTCGCTTGCTCGTTTGCGTTTGGTGAACTCAAACTTATGGAGGGATCAGCTAAAATTATCTCTCTCATCTCCAGAGATGAAAGCCAGCATCTTGTACTTACTCAACAAATCCTCAAAAAATGGCAAGAAGGAGACGACCCCGCGATGGTTGATATCGCAAATGAGGAAAGGGAAAATGTTCTAGACATGTTTAGGCAGTGTGTTGATGAGGAGAAGGACTGGGCAGAGTATCTATTTAAAGACGGTAGTATGATAGGATTGAATGCTAAACTACTATCAAGATACGTAGAGTTCATTGCTAACAGGAGACTCAGAGCACTAGGATTAGACGCACTGTATGACATTCCAATGCGTAGCAATCCTCTACCTTGGACAGAGCACTGGTTAAATAGTAAGGGACAACAGAACGCACCACAAGAGACAGAGATTGAATCGTATGTCGTAGGTGGTATCAAGCAGGACGTTAAGAAGAATACATTCGCAGGGTTTAAACTCTAATGCCTAAGATCAAGTTTGAGAAGACACTACTAATCGGAACAGGCAAGATCACATGGTACATGAAAGCACAGAGATGGGCGAAGAAGCAACGCTTCCCCGTCTCTTTTTTATTGCTCGGTGCTATCGAGTGGTTGAAAAATTTTTGGATTGATGTTAAAATATATAATAATATGCGTGACGTAGACCGTCAGGCAGAGGCACTCAAGAAACATTGGGAGGAACATGACGAACCAACAACCCCACACGTTGTGGAGACAGGAGTATTTGGAGATGAAGGCTGGTCTATCGAAATTTCAAATCCAGTTGTTGAACGAGGGACCTCATCAACTAGCACAGGCATGGTTACTCCAAGCAATGCACAACGATTACAAGAGGATGAAGGGGATAACGGAACCTCCTAGTCGTGAGTCAGGTCACCAGACTACACTGAAGGAGTTCTTTCACAGGCACGATAGTACATGGAATGATTGATCAATATATTAGAGAGTACTGGGGTGACCCAGAACAGAGTGATAATTTAATTAAATTTTACAAGGAAGCACATAAACAAGGCAGGACTAAAGTAGGTAGGGTAGGTAGTATAGATCACCCAGAGGGTAGACCTGAACCAGATAAGAAGAAGAGTACAGAGATGCCCTTCGAGGACATCTGGAATGGTGAGATGGGTGAGGATGTGTGGGGTCTAAGAAACTACATGGACTTCATCACTGACTGCTACTCAGACTACTGGTCTCACTTCAAGTTACCACCACCTATAGGGATCAAGGTGCTCCCACAGATACAATACTATCAGGCAGGAGAGGGTTACTACTTCCCACACATAGATGCTGAAGCATCGGTGATGAGTAGAGTGTTGGTGTACATATCATATCTGAATGACGTACCTGATGGTGGCACCATCATGGTGAACAACGATGGGTTCACTATCCATGCACAGAAGGGTAAGACTGTACTGTTCCCTGCTACGTTCACCCATAAGCATGTTGGAGAGATCTCTAAGGAGCATGAGAAATATATCTGTACAGGATGGGTAGAGTGGCTATGATATATGATACAGGGATCTACGTTCCTATAATATATTCGGATAGGATATGTACTGTCTATGAGACTGGTGTAGTAAAGAAAGCACTACGACATTACCTAGGAGAATACACTTTGAACTGTAAGAAACCAGTAGAGATACACTGGTCTAAGTCAGACACAGGTGACCATGCTGTTGTAGCATGCAGCACCAGACGTATAGGTGTGGACATAGAACTGATGAAACCTCGTAGGTATGAAGCAATCTCTCGGAGATACTTCCGTGAGGTTACAGATGACAAGGAGATATTTTATAACCTCTGGTGTCAGAAGGAAGCGTACACCAAGTGGAAGAAAGATAAGATAGCACACAACTTAAAGGCAGACATAGACAGGCGTTTGATACCTTTGGAGGGATTACCGAACGAAGTCGTAGGGTACATATGTTACTAATGAACCTAAAGTCTTGACTAAATAATTATGTCATGCTATCATGACATTACGTTCAGTATGATATTCATACCGCAAGTAAGCCGACTCGGAACGGATCGTTCATCCCTCTAGTAGGGGGACGCAACAGCCGACTGAAGGAACGGATATTCACAACATCCAACTACTTTAGGAGACAATCTCATGGCACAAGTCACATACCGTGGTGTTAAGTACGACACTAACGATAAAAAAACAGTTAAGTCTGTAGCACAGCTAACTTATCGTGGCATCAAGCATTCTAACGATAAAGTTAGTGCTTAAATATACAAAACTGTTCCCCGCTACATACAGTAGTCGGGGAATTTTTTATGCAGAGACGAAAACTCAAGCAGTTGCTTGAACAACTTGAAGAAGTTATAGCGGAATTAAAACTAGAGGTGTACTCAGATGTAGATAAATATCGTGATGAGGACGGTTACTATGATGAAGAAGATTGATTATGAACAAAATCCCTGGTTATATAAAGGTAAACCTTTCACTACTGACGATATTGGCGATCTCTTCGGTTTCGTCTACCGCATTACAAATATCAGCACGGGCAAGCAGTACATCGGACGTAAATATTTCT
>VMHT01195340.1_pt1 | contig 12720 bp, 6 predicted proteins | sample 4693611 | NCBI WGS metagenome assembly VMHT01 (sample SAMN12280063, study PRJNA550983) | marine metagenome | isolation source: seawater sampled from same location over 5 years 0.02-0.2 micron viral filtrate | place: USA: collected off the coast of southern California halfway between the port... ... | reverse complement strand
TACAAGTTACAGTAATAGATTAGATGTATTAGAAGCATGTGTGCTACCTTGTTCAGGAGCTGTTACTGAAGTACAAATTATACCAACTTGTGTTAGCAATATAGGTCAATTAACAAATGTATCTATAGTTGTTCAAGCATTAGAAAGTGCATACTGCACATTAGTAGGAGGAACTGGAACAGTTGCTCAAATGAATTTAGCAATAGGACAAAGCTCAATAACTAGTGCATCACCAACAAGAAATAACTCAGCTGCTACATATAGTAGTATATCAGGATGGAACTCAACACCAACTACATTAGCCCAATCATTACAAAATGCATGGGTTGTAATAGATGATTTATATGCAGCTGTAGGTAACATACAAACAAATTGTTGTGCAAGTGGATGTACAGGTGTAACATTTGCATACACAAATACAACATCAACTGCAGGAAATGGAACTATATCTTCTGTAAACTTTGATTTTACAGGATCTACAATACCAAATACATTTACTGATTCAGCAGGATTTAGCCTTATTACATTAACTGATGCACTAGGTGCTTCATTAAGCTCAGTAGTTTCTGTATCTTCATTACAAAATAATTCATCAGGATTTAACTTTCCTACTCCATCTCCATTTAATACTCAACAAGATTTTACTGTACAAGTAAGTTTTAGTGTTACTGATGGTGTAGATACATGTACTTCAGATCAAACATCTCAACTTAAAGGTTTAGTTCCTTGCCCATTAAATATAGCAGCAGGATCCGTAACAACTACAGGTGTGGTAGTAACATTTACTAATTCATTAGGAACAACAGCAGTATATTTAATTGAAATAATAGATGTGTCTACTAACCAAGTTACAACATCAGTTACAGTAAATAATCCTCCAGCATCAATAAGTGAATCTTTAAGTGGTTTAACTGCTAACACTGCATATAAAATAAGAGTAACAACAACATTTGGTGGTGCAACACAAATATGCCCAACAGTTAATTTTAGTTCAATAACAAATAATGCACCATGTGGTAACGGTATGGATGTAGCATTTGTAGTTGACTATACATCTAGTAATGTTGTTGCAGTTCAAAACTTACAAGCTGGTGCATCAGCTCTGATAGCTACAATTAATGGTAACTCTGGTGGTAATGTTTACAGAATGTCATTGGTGACTTCTGATCAAACAACAGGTTCACTATCAGCTTATTCTGCATGTGGAGATTATACAGGTTTACCTGCAGCACAAAGATTAAGTGCTCAAATAAGTACTGGTGCATATAATCATACAACAGCATGGGAAATGTTCCAAAATGATAATGGATCAACATGGACTTCTCAATTAAATAAATTGAACGGTGGAGTAGGTGGTGGTTGTATCCAAATGGGAACTGGTATTGGAACAAATAGCCCAACTAATTATGCATCAGATCTTGTAACAGGTGCAACTAACTTTACAAATGCATTTAGAGCAGGTGTTGCTAAGTACGTGGTAATTGCAACTGATAAATTACCAGGTGGTACATCACAAGCATTTAATCAAACTGTATGGTCAGAAATACAGCAAACAATTGCTGATGCAAACATTAAAGGAATTAAATATATTGTAGTTGGACCAGGAGTTGATTTAAGTGCTAATATTTCTGGAACAGTAATTTATCCTTGGAGAGAGTTAGCAAACCAAACTTCAGGAGGATATAATAACGTAGCATCAGCAGGACAAATTCAACAAATAATAGTAAACACTTGTACATAAATTAAAAAAGAAAGAGATGGCATGTAATTGTACCAAATGTAGTCAAAGTTGTGGATGTGCTGATACAGCACTAACTAACGCATGTACTTATACTGATTGCAGTGTAGGTAGTGAAAGATGTAGTGATGTTCAGTGTGCTGAATGTGTTAGTTATTGTGGAACGTCTTTTCAGATAGGAGATGCAGCAGCAAGAATAACTATAACAAAAGGAGAAAGACTAGATTCAATTATACAAAAGTATGCTATGATTTTATCAAACGGATTAGGGGCATGTACATCAAATGATTTACAACATGATCCATATAATGTATATGCTGGAGTAATAACTAGCAGTACAGCTAATGTAATATGGGATGGTATATGGAGTTCAAGTACTGGTATTAACATATACATAGATACACAAATTGCACCAGGTGGTTGGGTACTTCAAAATGCAACCCCTATTGTAACAACTGTAAACAATTATACTATAACTAATTTACTTGCTAGTACAGCATATAAAGTAAAGGTTGTTGATAATGGTAATAGTGCTAATTGTAAGCCAATAGAAATATTGTTTTCTACATTGGCAGTTTAATACAACAACAGCAAGTAGTGGTTTGTTGGTTTTCTACTGCAAACGTTGGGAGAGACTGGGTTTAAAATCCGGTCTCTTTTTTTTTTGTTATATTTACGTAAAAAAAATTTATGAACAATTTAAAGCAAAAAGTTATTTTATCACTAAAATGGAAAAAACATCCACGTATATGTGCAGAGAAATTAAACATTACTGAAAAGCAATATATTAAAGTAAAAAAAGAGATCTTACAAGAAAGAAAAGAAGAAAGAAAAAAGAATAAGTTTTTTACAAATGCTGAAGGCAAATGTCAAATGGTTGAATCAATTGATTTAGAAAAAGGTGAAGGAAAAATATCTGGTACATTTGATCATGAGCCAAAGTCATCAGAAGAAATTATAAAATTATTAAAAATAGATACTGACAAATGGAGACTATCACAGTATTGGAATAAACAAATGGGTGATCATTGGAGAGTTTCTGCTTTAGTATCACAAATTAAAAATCCTGAAAGTAAATTATTTGAAGATTTACTTGCTAACTGGAAACCAAAAACATATAAAATACCAAAAGTTAATTTAGAAGGAATAAAAAGTAAAGATCCTTTATGTGGAGTAATGTCTCTACAAGATATACATTTTGGTAAAGAGGGTAATGATACCATAGATAAAGATTTTGAGGATACAATAAAAAATCTAATACAAAGAGCTGTTCCAGTACATTATATAGAAACAATGTATTTTGTTGTAGGAGGTGATCTAATCAACATGGATACGTTTGAGGGTACTACTACTAGCGGAACTGCTTTAGACAACTGTGCAAGTGCTACAGAGGCTTACGTGCAAGCATTTGATGCTATGCACTGGGCAATAAATTTTATTAAGTCATATTGTAAAAATTTAGTTATAGTGTATGTCCCTGGTAATCATGATAGATTATCTTCTTATCATTTAGTACATGCATTATCTAAGTCCATTGAGTCAAAAGAAATAACTTGGGATATAAAATATGAAGAAAGAAAAGTACATGTTTGGCATAATAACTTTAATGCATTTGAACATGGTGACAAACGCAGCAAGAATAACCCTTTGATATTTGCTACAGAGTATCCTAGAGAATGGGGTAATACAACTAATAGAACTTTATTCAAAGGGCACATACACACAGACAGAAAAGTAGAATATATGACTTCTAATGAGACAGCAGGTTTTGTAGAAAAAACTTTACCTAGTCTAGGAAAAGCAGATTATTATCACTATAGTAACAAATATGTTGGTAATAGAAGATCTGGTAAACTAGAAATACAACACCCTACAATGGGTAATATATGTGAATTAACTTATCAAGCATTGTAAAGACCTTACTTTTAATTTCATAAAGTGGGGTTTTTTTTGTAAATTATAAATATAACTATATGATCAACAATTTTAAAAAACCTGATTTAAATGCTCCTAGGTATAGAGAAAAAAGACTTGGCTTATTAAATGCAAAAACAATTAAAGAGTTTAAAGATAAAAAACCTTTATACTCTGATATAGATAATGTTAAATTAAAAAAGATAATAAAACTATATAATGAAAAAATTTGGAGGGCAGTTATAGACAATAGAGGTGGTGTAGAATTACCTGACTCATTAGGTTTTTTATTTATAGGAACATGTAAAGCATCTAAGACAGTAAATACTAATTATGCTTTATCTAAACAGTATGGAAAGGTTTTGCAAAATAAAAATTGGGAAACAGATGGTAATATAGGAAAAATATTTTATACAAACTGGTCAACTAAATATAGATTTAAAAATAGAGGCCTGTGGCATTTTATAGCTTGTAGAGATTTTAAAAGGACAGTTGCTAAAGAATATCCTAAAGGTTGGACAAAATATGTAGTTATGAAAAACAAATATAAAGTAGCTTATTTATATGATGAAAACTTTGAAGAAACCAACAAAGCATTAAATTATTATAATGAATTTGAAAAATAAACAACATGTCAACAATAGGGGAAACAATATCTAGAGTAAGAGGGCAAGTAAAAGCAGAAGTTCAAGATGCATTTATTACAGATAGATACATATATAGTCTTATAGAAAAGCACGCACAGTTTTTAATGAGAAGACAAGACTATGCAAATAAATTACTTAAGTTTAATTCTGTATGGAAAACATTACCATATGTTGAACTTATTGAAGTAGATAAAATAGAAGCACATTGTGCAGGAATACAAAGTGGGTGTACAATAAAGAGAACTAAGAAAAAATTACCTTCTATGTTTGAAGGATACTGGGGACCACTTATCCGTACTATTAGCTCAATAGATGGTTCACAAGAGTTACAAGCAACACAACCGGGTACATATACATCAATGACTAAAACCACTTCTTTTAAATATAATAACACTTTATATTTTTGGTGGTTAGATGGATATATTTATTGCCCAAATATATCTTGGGATGCTTTAAAAGTAGAAGGAGTTTTTGATTCTGATATTACTGCATGGGATTGTGATGAAACTAATAATTGTACTCCTAGATATGAACAAGAAATATATATTCCAGAAGCATTATTTGCTGAAATAGAAAATCAAGTTGTAGCTACTATGATGAATACATTAAAAGTACCATCAGAAGATTCTGATAATAAACGTAACTTAAATAGACAATAATGGGAGTATCACAAAAATATAGAACGTTCAATCAGTTAATGGAAGATGTTTCTGTTGACTTTTCTAATTATGCATTAGAAGGTATGATTGAGCCAGCTCAACTTATAAAAGTAGCTACTAGGGTTAACTATGATCTAGGTCTAAAAATACATAGAACAAAAGAAGTTGTAATAGATATAGAACATGGTAGAGGACAAATGCCAATGGATTTTCAATATTTAAATTATGCATTTAGATGTGGCTCATATACTATTAATAATACTATGCCATCAGGTACACATGTAGAAACATTTAATGATGTACCGTATGTTCCTGCACCAGGTGAGATGTCACCATGTAGTACAGATGATACATGCAAAGATGTTTGTGTAATTAAAACATGTGATGATACTAATAGTTATCAATTAATACAAAGAGTTGGTCCAAGTAATTTTAGAACTTTTACTGACTGGACTGAATTAAGAATTCAAGGAGTAAATGACAAAGTATGTTATTGTCCTGAATTAGGAGCACAAGCACCAGATATTGCAGAATTAAAAGATGGTTTTTTATTAACAACATTTAAAACTGGAAAAGTATATTTAAGTTATCAAGGAGCAATGGAAAACTCATTAGGTGAGTTATTAGTATTAGATCAACCATATTGCAATGAATATTATGAATATGCAATTAAGCAAAGAATACTTGAAAATATGGTTTGGAATGGTGAGAATGTTGCACAACAATTACAACTTGTAGAATCAAGATTACGTGGAGCAAGAAACAATGCATTAGGTTTTGTAAACACACCAAATTTTGCAGAGATGAGAAAAATGTGGGAAGTAAATAGAAGAGCACAATATCATAACTATTATAATATGTTTTTAAGTTATGCACCAATTCAACCAAGAGTGGTATCAGGACCAAGAACAGCAGCAGCACAGGCAGCAGTTAATTCAGCTACATGTGCTACAACAAGTACTTCTACAGTTAAATAAAGAACTAAAAGATTATGGCAAAAAAACGTTCAGCTGCTTCTGGTCAAAGACCAAGTGTTCCTAAAAAGGGTAGTTCATCTGTAAATACAAATTCTTTTATAAAAGGGATGAATAAAGATATTGCTCCTTCACTTGAAAATAATCAAGCTTGGTGGCATGCACGTAACGTAGCTAATAACTCAGAGGATGGAGATTTAGGAGTTATAGGAAATGAGCCATCAAATCTACAGTGTGGTGTAATACCATATACAGTAATTGGTGCTATACATAGATATGGTGATGAATGGATTGTATATTCAACAGATAATGTTAGTTCTGAGATAGGAAGATTTGATGATAGTGAATGTAAATATACTACACTAGTAAATGACCCATGTCTTAACTTTTCAAAAAAACATTTAATTACTGGTGCTGCAAAAGAAAATTTTGATTGCACATGGGAAGTATATTGGGATGATGGAAATAATCCATCTAGATCATTAAATATAGATAATATACCGTGGTTACAATATGTAAGTTCTGCACCTAATGATCCTTGTATAGTATATTCTGATGTAGAACCAAGACAATTAAATTGTGAAAAAATTAGACTGGCACCTTTAGTTGATACTCCATGTATTGAATTAACTAAAGCTACAGATGGAGGTATGTTATTAAATGGTACATATCAAGCATTTATTGCCTATACAGAAAATGAACAACGTGTAACTGATTATATAGGTATATCTAATATGCAAACTTTATGGAGTCATGAGGGATCTAATTCTTCTTTAGATTTAGCTATAACTAATTTAGATCAAGATTACTTTTTTTATCAGTTAGTTATATTAAGAAGAAACCAAGGACAAACATCAGCTAAAATTATTGGATTATATAGCACAGAGCAAAATTCTATAAATATAGATTATATAGATGAATCATTAGTTCCTGAAGATCTTAAAGTAATACCAATGATGAGCCCTGCTTATGAAAAATCTGAGTCAATGTTTGTTGTTAATGATTGGTTAATTAGACAGGGACCAACTGAACAATTTGATTTTAATTATCAACCATTAGCAAATAACATACGCACTAATTGGGTAGTAAATCAATTAGATGCAAATTACTATGCAAAGGCAGGTAATAAACTTGGGTTTATGAGAGATGAACAATATGCATTTTTTATAAGATGGATATATAATACAGCAACTGGTGGAACTGTACCAGCAGAAATGCAACCAGACGGATCAGTTATTGTTGCTAGAGGTGAAATGGGTTATTGGGAGTCAACAGAAAAATACCCTAGTAATAGACCTGACATATGGAATGCAAGTGAGCATACTTGGTCAAATGAGGGAAACCCTGGTGCAGATTTATGTGGTGAATATATTAGACATCACAAAATGCCTGATGAAACTATAAATTCTTCTTTACATATAAGCTCAACTAACGCTGACCTTATTAATGTATTAGGAGTAGAGTTTACTAATATAAGTAAACCAAAATTTAATGATGGTACATTTATACCTAACGTAGTAGGATATGAAATACTTAGAGGATCTAGACAAGGAGCCAGATCTATTTTAGCTAAAGGTATGTTTAAAAACATGCGTAAATATAATATACCTGATGGAGAAAATATATTAAACACAAGTGGCACACAAGGACTATATCCTAATTATCCATACAACTCATTACAAGATGATGTATACTTTCATGATGGAGAAGATGCTGGTAGTGATAATAGGACAGATGGTTGTAGTGATAGCTTTACACAAAGTATAAGGGACTTTAAACCTTTAAAAGGTCACACTGATGATGTCTTTACTTTTCATTCTCCTGACCTTATGTTTACTAAACCATTTTTAAATGCTTATGAAACAAAAATGTATGGTGATATATGGGGAAGATCTACAGGTACATTTTTACCTTCTGAAGATCATCCACAATTCAAATTACTAAGACCTAAAGCAGCAACGTTAGCAGCAATTATAGGTATAGGTTATGCATTAAATGCAGTACAAGGAACTACAAATAGAACAAATAAAGCTGTACAAGGTGATAACTCAGGTGGTAATGCTATATTTTTAGGAGTATCAAATTCAGCAGGTAAAGCACCAGAAAACGTAGCAGGGATAGGTACTATTGGTGTTACCAGTGCTTTTTGGGATATTGTTATAGATAACTTATTAGACGGTGCAACTAATATAGGTGATTTATATGGTGGTGGAATAGTTTCAAATACACAATTAAATATAAAAGCCGGAGTAAATTATGGCAAAACTATAGCACCTGGTGTTAAGGGTGGTGGTTATGACGAAGGTACAGTATATGATAAACCAGAAGGTGCTATGCCAGTTATATTAAGAACTATTACAGGAATAACCTTAGCACAAAAAAATATTACACTAGGTGGTAATGAAATTATTGATTTAATGTATAATCTTGTTACACCAACAGATTTTGTATTAAAATATAATTCAAATGGTTTTTACAATAGATTTAGACCAACTCCAATTGATATTGTTTTTAGAACTAAAAACTTTGATTCTAATTATATAGGTTCATCATTTCAAACATTTGATGGAACAAAATATAAAATTAATAATTTATTTAGACCAAGTACAGTAGCAGTATCTACTGAAAAGTCTTTACCTCTACGTGTAGGAACTCCTGAAGATAATTCTAGATTTGCATTAGGAGGTTCAGTTAATGGCAACGGATCAATACTAGATTCTGGTAATAACCATTTAAAAAATTATGGTAAGGCATTCAGAAAACTTATAGCAGCAAAGTATGGTGCTTTAAAGTTTAATATGGATAATCAATATGGTCAGCTTGATGGTATTAAGCAAATACAAATGAGAGGTTGTGTAGAGTTGCTTGATCCATTAAAACCAGATGAGTTTAAATATTCAACTACTCCAATTTTTTCTGGAGATGTTTTTCTTAATAGATATAGTGAAAAATGTATAATGCCAATATTTACAGATTTCTTAAAAGGTCAACCTAATGAGTTTGCATATGATTATAGTTTATATGTTAACGTTCCTTTTCCAAGATTTTGGATAGATTCTACTAGATATGATATTTCAGGTATGGCAGCAGAAATAGCTACATTAGGTTTTAATCCAGGCTCATGGTCAGATGCTTTACCAACTGATTCATATTATTTAGATAGAGGTACAAACACATGTCAACCTACAAGTATATTAGGTAAATCACTATTTGGCGGAAAGAGTAAATTAAATCCAGGATACAATATGAAGTTTGCATATATGTATACTCATGTAAATGGTGTAAATGAATTTTTTGTTGAGTCAGAAATAAACCTAGCATATAGAGATTATGAAGATATGCCTAGCAAAAGATATTATGATATATATCAATACAATGATGTTAATGCTTTATTTCATGCAGATGGAATTAAAGAAGACAATTTTTATAAGTATGATGATTCATTAAGTCCTATAAAGTTTCTTACACAATTAAGTTCATTTGGATTAATGCAACCAAGAGACTATGATCCACAAGTTGCAGCTAACTGTTTTGTAAGTTATCCAAAAAGATTAATATATTCTTTACAAGCACAAGAGGAATCCAAAAAAGATTTTTGGAGAGTATTTTTACCACTGAATTATAAAGATTTTAAAAATGCAGTAAGTGTTATAAAACCTATAAGCAAATCAGGGGCAATAATATTTTTTCCTTATATGTCTCCTCAACTATTTCAAGGCGTTGATGCTTTAAAATTAGGTTCAGGTACTAATGTTACAATAGGAGATGGTAAATTATTTAATCAACCTTTACAAAATATTGCTAACGCTGATATATCTACTGAGTACGGATCAATGGAAAGTTTAAGAGGTGTTATAAATACACCTGCAGGTTTGTTTTTTATATCTCAAGCACAGGGTAAAATATTTCAATATGGTGGTAAAGGATTAGATCCTATATCTAATAAAGGAATGAAATGGTGGTTTGCTAAATACCTTCCTTCTAAGTTTGTAAAACAATTTCCTTTAGCAGAAGATTCTGTATGGAGTGATAATCCAGTAAATGGAGTTGGTTGTCAAGTTATGTATGATTCAGTAGATGATATAGTCTACTTTATGAAAAAAGATTATCAATTAAAATCAGAATATATAGCAAGTGCAACATTTACAGATACTAATTTAAAACCTGTAACTATAAATATTGTTACTAAAAATGGAGGAGAATTAAGATTTGATATAGAGATAGGTGATCCAGTTTATTTTGATGATTGCTCATGGACTATATCTTATGATCCAAAATCAAAAGCATGGATTTCTTTTCATGATTGGCATCCTGAATTAGCTTTACCAAGCATAAATCATTTCTTTACTACTAAGACAATAACTGGTACTATACCTCAATGTCCTCCAGGATATAATTTTGATCCGGCTACTGGTTTATGTGAGATAGGAGTTAATGAAACTATAGATGCTACAATAACAGTAGATGACATTGCATCAGTTATATCAGGTGGTCCTGTATCTTGTTTAATTGATGTTGTAATTGCAATGGATACATCAGGTAGTACTTGTGATCCTTTATCTCCTGGTAATGCAATTAGAAACGCTCAACAAACTTGGTTAACTTCATTTTTGACTAATCCATCTATAGTAAGTTTTATGTCTAATAATCAATTGCAAGTTGGTTTTACTTCTTGGTCAGGAGGACCTAGTGCTTTTAATCCACAACCTACTATTCCTATGCCTATAGATGATGGTAGCGGTGGTAGTTATACAATGAGTAATACTGTTACAAATACTGAAGTTCAAAACTTTTTCAATAGTAATTGGTACTGTGGAAGTACTGATGTAGTAGATGGATTAGCGGGTGGCCAAACTTTAATAAATGATAAAGCAAATTCAGAATTAGGAGATAGATCAGCTGATCCAAACTTTAGACAAATAATTATTTTAGTTACGGATACAGAAAGTAATCCAGGATTTATAGGCGGACCATATCAAGCAAGTGCAGTTAGTCCTAGTGCAACCGGAGCTAACCCAAATCAATTTGTTTATGCTTTATTTTGTGGAGCCAATACTTCCTCACCTACAAACCCAGGGGTATTAGATAATATTTCTTGTACAAGTGGACCAGTAACAAATGGATCAAATGTAAATCCTGATCCATATCAATATGGAATTAATGCATCAGATCCATCTACCTTTGATACTGTAGCTGATGCAGTAGCAGGAAATGTATGTGGTACAGCGTTTCAATGTGATTGTCAAGCAGGATACACTAAAGTATTTTTAGATCCAGTTACTTCAACTTATACTGCATCAACTGGTACATGTGATAATATAAACCCTCCTATATGTAGAAAGGTAACATGTGAATGTCCCCCTGCTACAATACCAGGAACTGTAACAACTATATTAGGTACATGTCCTGATACAGCACCATTAATTTATGAAGTTGGTGATCCTGCTTATATATCTGATAGACAATGTAATTATTTCTTTTATAATAGTTTGCCAGCTAATTATGATACAGGTGGATTTTGGAGACATAATGTGAGATGTGATAGCTTTGTAAATTACTATACAATAGATTATCCTTGGGAAATAGATTTAATATCAAATACAGGTCAAGCAGTAAATACTGTAAGAAGTTTTGAATATCAACTAGAAACATATGTATATAAAGGAGATCCTCAATATAACATGTGCGGTGGAGACAAATGGGAAGATTTAGATTTTAACTTTGATTCTGCTATAGTTTATAACAATGATCAAGTATCAGGGTTATTAACGTTAACACCTCAACCATTTAATAATCCTTGGGGTAATTTAAATTATCCGGTTATTGGTTTAAATAACATAGACATACTAGTATCAAAAGTAGAACATAAATTTAGGTTTAATCAATTTTGGGATATTACAAATGATAGAGGTGAGTTTGCAAATTCATCAGGGATATATACAGAACAATCAATATTTAATACTGATTGCAATGGTTATATAAGACCTCTAAATACAACAAACTTAAATTATGATAAATCCCCTACACAACGTAAGAAGTTTAGACATTATTCTAATCAAGTTATTCTTAGAAGAAACAAATCTGGAAACAGAAAAATGTTGTTGAGATTGAACAATACTAAATTACAACTATCAATGAGATAAGATATGGGAAAGAAAAAGAGCATAGGACTTCCGGGTGGACCAAATGAGTTTCTACAAGATATAACACAGTATATATCTGTAGAAGGATTTAAGAGTTATAGCCCTGATAAAAACAATCCAGTTAATATTATTGAGTCAGGAAGTATTACTATGCAAGATGTAGATTTTCCAGTATTAGGTACAGATAATCTTGGTAATTCACAAATGATGTTCCCTGAGAATGATTATCAATTTCCAGGAGATATGGTGTTTGAAATACCTATAGCACAAGAAGGTGATGAGACAGTTCAGACAGAATTTGAAATAGATGATAGATCAGGTAAAATAAATACCAGAAAGGGTTATGATGAAAGTAAGCTTTTTGAATTTATTAAAGATAAATATAAAAAGATAGATACGTCAACTCAAAAAAATGATCTTGTAAATAAATTGTCATCACCAGCTTTTAGAGAAAGATATAAAAAAAATATATTTAATATAACTGGAGAAAATTTATCTGATGAAGAATTAACATCTAGAATAAATTCACAAGTTGACTTTACAGCAGCTGGTCCAGATTTTAACATAAAGATGCCTTTTGTTACTCACACTTCAGATAAAGGTTATATGAGAGGTACAACTCCATTTATACAACCTTTTGGTGAT
>VMHT01059811.1_pt1 | contig 12720 bp, 12 predicted proteins | sample 4693611 | NCBI WGS metagenome assembly VMHT01 (sample SAMN12280063, study PRJNA550983) | marine metagenome | isolation source: seawater sampled from same location over 5 years 0.02-0.2 micron viral filtrate | place: USA: collected off the coast of southern California halfway between the port... ... | reverse complement strand
GTGCTGAGAATAGTGTTTCATTTGATATTAGTGAAATAGTAAATGACCACTTAGAACAAATATTTACTGGTACTTATTCAGCATCTTCTGCTAAAAGTTCTATTTGGGTAACTGTAGCAACCTCAGCAAGAGAATCAGATGGTACTATAATTGGCTCAGTAACTTCAAACACTTATTTAGCTCAAGAAGGTTATAATAAATTTAAGGATGGTGTAAACTACACTACAGAACCTATTGCAATGATAACAGGCACACACTTTGAATATCACAAAGGAAGCACACTAACAATACCTGTAAATGTTGAAAGAGTAAGCCAAGTTCAATATATAAGTGCTAATGGCATTACAGTAGGAACAGATACGTTCACAGATAATGGTAACCAAAACCAAAAAATACAATTTGCTCAATTTGCTAATACAAGTGTAAAAGATGTTGCAAGAGTTAAAGTAACTTATGACACTACAAGTTTTACAACTATTTACACAAAAGAAATTGAAGAATGCAAATATCCAGTAAATAAAATAACATTTGTAAATAGATGGGGAGCAATGCAAGATTTGTTTTTCTTTAAAAAATCTGTAGAAAGTTTAGAATCAAGAAGTGAAAATTTTAATAGAAGTATTTTTCAAGCAAGAAATGTTCAGTTAGAACCAGGAGAAGAACCTGGTGATGATTGCCAAGAAACATTAACATTTAATACTTATTCTACAACAGCACACGCAAAGAAAACATTTAATGCAAATGCTACAGAATCAATTGTTTTAAATAGTGGTTTCGTAAATGAATTAATGAATCCATTTTTTGAAGAATTAATGGTTAGTGAAAACATTTGGCTAACTGATTCAAGTGCTAATATTTATCCAGTTAATTTAAAAGATAGTTCATTTACTAAAAAAACAGGATTAAACGACAGGTTAATAAACTACACAATGAACTTTGAAAAATCATTTGCTTTAGTAAACAACATTAGATAGTGCAAAAAGTTATTTTATACATACAACCACAGTTAAGAAATACAACAACTACACAAGATTTTGTTAGGGTTGATTTAATGGAAGAAGAATTAATTTCATTAACTCAAGTTATACAAGATGTAAATGATATAGAAAAAATATTTACTGATTACAGTAGAACATTTAATTTACCAGCATCTAAAACTAACAACAAAATTTTTAAGCATTGGTATAATCCTGATATAGATGGTTTTGATTCAAGTATTTTTTGTGAATCAAGAATTGAATTAAATCACTTACATTTTAGGTTTGGTAAAATACAATTGAATGAAGTTGTAATGAAGTTTGGAGAACCTTCTATGTATAAAGTAACATTCTTTGGTAACACAACAGAATTTAAAAATGCTATTAATGAAGATGAACTTTCTAATTTAATTTGGTTAAATGAATTTAATCATAGTGCAACAACTTCTAATGTAAAAGATGGTTTAGAAAATGGTTTAAATTTTACTGTTGATTCTGTAGCTTATAACGATGCAATAATATATCCACTAATAGCGCATTCACAAAGTTATATTTATGATGATACTGGAAACACCAACAACGGATTAAATATATCTACACAATCAACACATCATCAACAAAGAGGAGTAGTCACAGAAGATTTAAAACCAGCAGTCACAGTTAAGAATATTATTAAAGCTATTGAAGAACAATACAACATAACTTTCAAAACTGGTGAGTTTTTTGATTCTGCTGCTATGAATAATTTGTATTTATGGCTACATAGAGAAAAAGGTAAAATGGCTACTGCTGGAACTTGGATTGGTAATAGTGATACATACACTTGTAGTGGTACTAATTGTACTGAACTAACAGACACAAACAGTCAAATAGGTTATTTTAGAACAGGTAGTGGAATTTTAAATTGGCATAAACAAAGAGTAGACCCGGGATTTACAGTTATAACTGATGAAACAATATTAACATTACAAATTACACCAGCAAGTGGTTATACATCTGTATTATATAATATGGAAATTGTCAGAGCTAATAATTGGGAATCTTTTGTAATTACACAAAACAATTCAGGCACATCAACTATTACATTAAACATAGGTGGTGCTAATGGTTTTGATGTAGATACAGTTTATAATGCAAATCCATTTCCAAGCACATTTGAAGAAGCCCAAGCTGGTTTAAACTTTACTGAATTTGTTGGAAGAATATCAACAGAATCTTCTATACAATTTCAAGCAACTTTTAATTTAACAAGAACAGTTCACGTTAAAAGAGATAGCAATAATACAGACTTCAAAAATTTTAGCTACTCAGCAACTTTTACAAGTAATTCTGCAACAATATCACCACAAGACAAATTGATAGTTGTTACTGAGCAGATGCCAAAAATAAAAATAAAAGATTTTTTAAATGGTTTATTTAGGCAATTTAACTTAACTGCTTATGTTGATTTTAATAATGAGATAGTAGTTAAAACTTTAGATAATTATTATTCTGGTGGAGATACTCACGATATAACTCAATATGTAAAAACAGATGAGCATACAGTTTGTGATGTAATACCATTTAGTGAAGTAGATTTTGAATATTCAGAACCAAAAAGCATTTTAGCAGAGCAGTTTGAATTAGTAAATAATCAAAAGTATGGTGAACTAAATTATGTAACTGATGTAAGTAAGAAAAATATTTATCAAATAAAGCTACCTTTTGAACATATGCTTTTTGAAAGGTTACAAGATAAAACAAGTGGTGCTTTAACTACAGTACAGGTTGGAAGTTTTTTAAATACAGAGCTAAGTCCAGAGATAGGTAAACCTCTTTTATTTTATGGTATTTATCAAAACAATGTATCTACATCAATTAACTTTTTAGATAGTACAAGACCAGAAACTTATGGTGCTTTGTGTCCAACAGGTACTAAATACATTTTAGATGATTATTGGATTCCAAGTGCTTGCAATGAATTAGGTACATCATCAACACCACCTACCTACAACTTAAATTTTGGTAGTGAAATAAACACCTACACGCTAACAGATTATGCTGGTAATAATAACAGCTTATTTCAATTGTATTATCAAAACTACATTACAAGAGTATTTAACAAAAGAACAAGAATATTTAAGTTCTCTGCTGTATTGCCTTTAAAAGTATTATTAAATCTAACATTAGATGATTTAATTGTAATTGGCACAAGAGCTTATACAATAAATAAAATGTCTACTAAATTACAATCAGGAGAAACAAATTTTGAACTATTAAACGAACCAACGTGAAAACAATATTAGAAGCATTAGAATTTTGTAAGGCAAATAAGTTATATGATAAACATATAAATATTGCATTAGGTATTAACAAAGTACCAATGACATTTAAAGAAGGGTTTAACCAATTAAGAATGAAGAAATGACTAAAGTAGTAAAAGTTATATTAGAAGCAGAAACTGGAAAAGCAAATGCTAATTTAAACAAGGTTAATAAAAGTTTAAAAACAACTGAGGAACAAGCAAAAGAAACATCTGGAACAATGTCTTCAGCTTTTAATGCATTGCCAGAATCAATACAAGGTGCAATTGGTGAAGTTAAAAATCTTGGTACATCTTTTAAAGCATTAGCAATTGGTGGTGGTGTTGCTGCTATTGCAGGACTTGGTTCTTTATTTGTAATGGCAACTAAAAAAGGTGCTGAATTTGCAGAAGCATTATCTGGATTAGAAGCTGTACTTGGAGCAAGTGATGCTGAAATGAATCAACTTTCTAACTCAGCAAAAGAACTTGGTGCATCAACTCAATTTACATCAAAACAAGTTGTTGAATTACAAACAGAATTTGCAAAACTTGGATTTTCAACTAAAGAGATACTTGCATCTACAAAAGCAACATTAGATTTAGCGGCTTCTTTAGATGTTGGTTTGGGTGAAGCTGCAATGATAGCTGGTTCTACTTTAAGAGCATTTGGTTTAGAAGCAGAAGAAACACAAAGAGTTGTTGATGTAATGGCTTCATCAACTTCTAAATCTGCTTTAGATTATGATGCGTTAAGAGAATCATTAAAATTAGTAGCACCTACTTCAAGAGCTATGAATGTAAGCATTGAAGAAACAACTGCTTTGCTTGCCACTCTTGCAGATAATGGTTTAAAAGGTTCTGTTGCTGGTACTGGATTAAGTAAAACATTTATTGAACTAAATAAAAAAGGTATTCCATTAAATGAAGCACTTGAAAGAGTTAAAAATAGCTCCAATGCTTTAAATGAAGCTATTGATTTAGTTGGTGTTGTTGGTTCTAAATCACTTTTAACTTTAGCTAATAATGCACCTAAAATAGACACTCTAACAACAGCTTTTGAAAATTCACAAGGTGCGGCTCAAAGGCTTGCAGAAACAAGATTAGATAATTTAGCTGGTGATACAACTAAACTTGGTTCAGCTTGGGAAGGTTTTTTATTATCTATTGAAGATGGGGAAGGTATATTTAATAGTATTGCAAGAGGTATAGTTCAAGCAACAACATCGCTGTTAAATTTTATAACTCCAACTGAAAAACTATCTGAATCTTTAGAAAAAGAGAGAGCATCTTTATTTAGAGTACAAGCTGAATTAGGAAATGTAAACACTACACAAGAAGAAAGAACATCTTTAATTTTAGAACTTCAAAAACAATATCCTAAATATTTGAAAAACATTAATGCTGAAACAGCAAGTAATGAAGATTTAAATAAAGCTATTCAAGAAATAAATAAATCATTAATAAATAAAATATTAATACAAGAAAGAGAAGAAGAAATACAAGAACAAGCAGAAGAAACTGCAAGCGAATTAAATAAAGTTCTTAACAAAGAAGCAGAAACTCTTGATTATACTGCAAAATTAAGACAAAAATATTCTGATTTAGGTATTGAAATAAAAGCAACTTCACCAAATGAAGTTTTAAAAGAATTAAATGAAATTCAAGAAAGAGAAAATAAACTTCGTGAAGAAGGAAACGGACAAAATAAACTTAAAATTGATGACATTGGTAGATTAGTAAATGAGCAAATTAATTTACAATCTAAAATAAAAGCATTAAATAAAGCAGAAGAAGATTTTCAAGAAGAACAAGAAAAAGGAAACAATTTAATAAAAGAAAAAGATGCTTTAATGGAGCGTCTTGGAATCACAACAGATGATGTTACTGAAAAAACTAATGATAATACAGAAGTTCTTGATGATAATTTAGAAGCTATTGATGAAGTTGAAAAGAAAACAAGAGATTTAATCCTTTTAAAACAACAAGAGCTTAAAGAAATACAAGATACTGAAGCAAAAACAAGAGATGAAATTGCTGCAAGAAATGATAAAGTTAAAGCGATACAAGCAGAGATTAAAGAACTACAAAATTTAAGAACAGCTAAATTTGCTATAGAAAAAATCGATTTTGATTCATTGCCAAAACTACAAAAAAGAGAAGCACAAAAAATAGAAGTAAGAACTGGTACAGAAGATTTAGTAGCAAGGCATATAAAAAAAGTTAATAGAGCATTAACGCGTGATGATGTAATTCGTATTGATGAAGCTCATCAAAGAAGAATAGCAGAAGCAAACGCAAGGATAGATATTGCATCTAATGCTTTAGGTTCAATTGGGCAATTAGCTGATGCATTTGCAAGAGGTGATGAAGAGAGAGCAAAAAAAGCATTTAAAATTAATAAAGCTGTTGGTATAGCACAAGCAACAATAAGTACTGCACAAGGTATTATGAATGAACTTTCACACCCTGTAAAAACTTTAACTTTTACAAACTACGCTGCTGCTGCTGCAATGGCACTTGCTGGAGCTGCACAAATAGCAACAATAGCAACAACAAAGTTTAATTCAGGTAGTAGTGTAAAACCAACAACCACAGATAATACAGGTGGAGGAAGTTTAAATGCTGCTACACAACCACCAAGTTTTAATGTAGTAGGGCAATCAGGATTTAATCAAATTGCTGGAGCATTAGGACAGCAACCGCCAACACAAGCATTTGTAGTAGCTGGAGATGTTACAACAGCACAACAGTTACAAAACAATACAATTACACAAGCAACTTTTTAAAATAAAATACAATGGATATAATAGAATTAATATTAGATGAAGAAAATGAAGAGATGGTTGGAATAGATGCGGTTAGTATCGTAGAGAATCCAGCTATTGAATCAGATTTTATAACATTAGCAAGTGAAGAAATACAACTTGCAAAAATAGATGAAGAGAAAAAACTTCTTCTTGGTGCAGCACTTATACCAAACAAGCCAATATTTAGAAAACGTAATGAAACAACTTTTTATGTTTACTTTTCTAAAGATACAGTTAGAAGAGCAAGCGAATTATTCTTCCAAAACAGTAATCAAAACAATGCAACCTTAGAACACCAAATGAGTGTTAATGGTTTAACTGTTGTAGAATCTTGGATAGTAGAAGATACTAAAATGGATAAATCAGCAAAGTATGGTTTAGAAATGCCTGAGGGTACTTGGATGATTTCAATGAAAGTAGAGAATGAAGAAATTTGGAATGATTATGTTAAAACTGGAAAAGTAAAAGGATTTAGTATTGAAGGTTATTTTGCAGATAAAGCACAAATTAAAAAACCAGATACTAAAGCAGAGATGCAAGCTATTGAGGAAGAAGAAGCTGAATATATGCTTAGTAATATTAAGGCACTAATTAAGAAAGATAAAAGAACTAAATCTGGAAAAAAGATAGAATTAGAAACTTATAACGATTATCCACAAGCAGTTAGTAATAATGCTAAACGAGGTATTGAACTAAATGAAAAAGTTAATAATCGTTGCTCAACACAGGTGGGGAAAATTCGCGCCACGCAGCTCCGAGATAAAGAAAATGTTTCATTATCCACAATAAAAAGGATGTACAGTTATTTAAGCAGAGCGCAAGAGTATTATGATGAAGGAGATAAAGAAGCGTGTGGTACAATTAGTTATTTATTGTGGGGTGGTAAAGCTGGTTTAAGATGGGCAGAAAGTAAGTTAAAAAAACTTGGTGAAATTAATTTAGCTTCAATGGTAGTTGATGAAACTTTTGCAATCATAGATGATAGGTTAGCTTATAGCACACAAGAGAAAGCTGAAGAGATGGCTCAGAATATAGGTTGTGAGGGTTTTCACATTCACGAATTTGAAGGTAAAGAATGGTATATGCCTTGTAAAGAACATATAAAAAAATAATTATGAGAAGTAAAAAATTTAAAACACCAAGTAATACATCACCTAAAAATACTAAACGTGGTTGCTTATGTCCTGATGGTAAAAGATACAGTAATAAATGCTGTGATGGTTCACTACAAGCTCAAGGTATAGGAAAGGTTTAAATATATTATTTATGACCAAGATATTTTATTATCTAAAAAAACTCCATTTTCTGATTTATCAAAATTTGTTTCACCAAATATAACACCAAATTTAGTTGAACGTTTTAATTCTTTTTTAACTTTTATTGAAAACATACCAAATTTAAATTTTTTAATTTCTATAATTTCAATATCTGAAAATTGTTTTAATACTTGTGATTTAATTGTTGACTTATGCATTGTTGTTTTTTTTATTATGGTGTAAATATAATTATAAATATTTAATAAACAAGCATTTTATAAAAAAAACTTTAAAAAAAATATAACAGTAAAGGTTTTCAAACGTTTATAGGTATATACTCAAATTATGAAAGCAAACGAAATACTAAACAAAATAAAAAATATTGTTGGTGAAAAAGTTGAACTTTCTGAAGAAAAAATAGAAATGGCTGAAATTACATTAGAAAATGGTACTGTATTAGTTGCAGAATCTTTTGAAGCTGGAAAATCTGTATTTATTAAAACTGATGATGAGCAAATTGCTCTACCAGTTGGTGAATATAAATTAGAAGAAGGCAAAGTTTTAGTTGTAACTGAAGAAGGTTTAATTGACAGTATTAAAGAAGCTGCTGAAGAAGCAGTTGAAGAAGAAGAATTATCTGAAGAATCTGAAGAAGTTAAAGAAACTGAATTAGAGGAAGAAGAAAAAGAAGAAATGAACTATGTTACTAAAGAAGAGTTTACATCTGCTGTTGAAGAAATCAAAGCAATGATTGACGAAAAACTTGGTAACAAAGAAGAAATGAAGGAAGAAGTAATAGAAGAGAAAGAAGAACTTTCTGCTGTTGCTCCTGAACCTGTAAAACATAATCCTGAAGCTGAAGTTGATAATAAAGTAAATTTTCATATTGCAAGCAATAGAACAGCTACAACTAAAGACAGGGTTTTTGATAAAATTTTTAACAATAATTAATATAAAATAAAATGGCGAATAGTTTAAATACACCAATTACAAGTACTTATGCTGGTGAGTTTGCAGGAAAATATCTTTCTGCTGCTCTTTTAAGTGCTAACACAATTGATAAAGGCGGAATAGAAGTAATGCCTAATATCAAGTACAAGTCTACAATGAAGAAAGTAGCAACTGCATCATCTATTATAGGTAATGCTGCTTGTGATTTTTCTGGAACTGCAGACCAAGTAACATTAACTGAAAGATTATTACAACCAGAGGAGTTTCAAGTAAACCTTGAGTTCTGTAAGCAAGATTTCCAATCGGATTGGGAAGCTGCTCAAATGGGATATTCTGCATTTGATAAAATGCCACCTAAATTTTCAGATTTCATTATTGGCCACGTAGCTGGTTTAGTAGCTGAAAAAACTGAGCAAAACATTTGGGAAGGTGTTAATGCAAACGCTGGAGAATTTGATGGTTTAGTAACTTTAGCTTTAGCTGATTCTGATGTAGTAGATGTTGCATCTCACGCTGCTGTAACTGCTGCTAACGTAATTGATAAATTAGGTTCTATTGTTGATGCAGTACCTTCTGCACTTTACAATAAAGAAGATTTACACATTTACGTATCACAAAACATTGCAAGAGCTTATGTAAGAGCTTTAGGTGGTTTTGCTACTTCAATTGGTGCTGCTGGTACTGATTCAAAAGGAACACAATGGTACAACGCTGGTGGACAACTATCTTTTGATGGTGTGAAAATCTTTGTTGCTAATGGTTTAGCTGATGATACTGCAATGGCTGCTCAAAAATCTAACTTATACTTTGGTACTGGTTTATTATCAGATATGAACGAAGTTAAAGTATTAGATATGGCTGACCTTGACGGTTCACAAAACGTCAGAGTAATAATGAGATTTACTTCTGGTGTACAATACGGAATAGGTTCTGATATAGTTTTATACCACGCCTAAGAATTAATTAATAACAAGGGAGTTGAAATGCTCCCTTAATTTAAAATAAAATAATATGGCTTGCGATTTAACAGCTGGTAGAAAAGTACCTTGTAAAGATGTAATTGGTGGTATTGTTAGAGCTTGGTTTGTAGACTTTGGAGACTTAGGAACTGTAACCAAAACTGCTGACGAAATTACTGATTTATCTGGTACATTTACTTGCTACCAATATGATTTAAAAGGAACCAACTCTCTTGAAATTGGAATTACATCTTCGAGAGAAAACGGAACAACCTTTTTTGAAGAAACATTAACTTTAACACTACCTAAACTATCTAAAGAAGATAATAAGGAACTTAAGCTAATGGCTTACGGAAGACCTCACATTGCTGTTGAGGATAGAAACGGAAACTTCTTTTTATGTGGCTTAGAACACGGCCTTGAAGTTACGGGTGGAAGTATAGCTACAGGAACAGCTTTTGGTGATTTAAGCGGTTATTCACTAACATTAACTGGTCAAGAATTAGAACCAGCTAATTTTATTGCTGGTGGTACTGCTGCTGACCCTTTTGCTGGAATGAGTTCTGCAACTGTAACAGTTACTGTAGGTACAAATAGTTAAAAAAGACGCGATTAATATAATTGTGTGATTCATAATATATAGTTTGATTGGAGGGGAGGAAGTGATTAGCCTCCCCTTTTTTATTAAAAAAATATGCAAATATTAACTACAAGTGGCACACGAATTATTAACTTTATACCAAGAGAAACAATAACTGGTAGTAAAACTTATAAATTAGTGATAAAGTCAGAAGCTCAAAATAAAGTTATAGCAACAGATAATGATGCAACATTTTCTGAATTAGATTACTATTACCAATATTCAACTACTCAAGCATTAGTTGAAAATCAATACTATACTATTACAATCACTAATACAACAGATAACGCAATAATTTTTAAAGATAAAATGTATTGTTCAGACCAAACACTTTCAGATTACGAAATAAGTAATGGAGTTTACATAGAACAAAGCACAGGAGACAATCAATTTATATATTATGGATAATTTACATTTAATACAATTAGGCCAATACGAAAGGCCAACAATCACAGAAGAACGTAATAAAGATTGGGTATCAATAGGAGATAACAATGATTATTACCAAAGCCTTATCTCGGCTTATATGGATAGCACAACAAACAATGCTGTAATTAATGGTGTTGTTAATCAAATTTACGGAAAAGGATTAGATGCTACTGATTCTGCACAAAAGCCAGACCAGTATGCACAGATGAGGAGTTTAGTAAAACCTCACGATTTAAGAAATGTTTGCCAAGATTTAAAACTATTAGGCGAAGCTGCTTTTCAAATAACTTACAATGGTTCTAAAATATCAGCAATAACACACTTTCCAAGAGAAACGTTAAGAGCTGAAAAGATGAATGATAAAGGCGAAATAAAAAACTATTTTTATTCTGCTGATTGGACAAAAGTAAAACAAAATACTAAACTAAAAAAGTTTCCTGTTTTTGGTAGTGGCGCACAAAATGAAATATTTATTATTAAAAGATATGTAACTGGATTTTACTATTATAGTCCAGCAGATTACAATACTGCTTATGCTACTTTAGAAAAAGAGATTGCTGAATACTTGATAAACGATGCAATGTGTTCTTTTTCAGGCACTAAAATTATAAATTTTTCAAATGGTATTCCTGACCGCGAAAAACAATTAGCTATCAAAAATGATATAATGAATAAGCTAACTGGTAGCTATGGAGAAAAGGTAATTGTTGCATTTAACAACAATGCAGAAAGTAAAACAACTATCGATGATGTACCATTAAATGATGCTCCAGCACATTACTCTTATTTAAGTGAAGAATGTTCTAAAAAGATTATGCTAACACATAGAGTTACTTCACCATTACTTATTGGATTAAGAGATGGTAGCGGCGGTGGTTTAGGTTCTAATGCAGATGAAATACAAAACGCTTCAAGGCTTTTTAATAACGTAGTTATACAACCATACCAAAACCTTTTAATTGATAGCTTAAATACAATATTAGCAGTTAATGATATTAGTTTAAATCTTTACTTTAAAACTATTGAACCACTTGAGTTTATGGATTTAGAGAATGTTGAAGGTGAAGAAAACATTGAAGAGCAAACTGGAATAAAAGAAGAAGAAGAAAGCACAGAGTTAGAGATAATGGCTTCTAAGAGCATTTCTAATAAAGATAGTAATGAACTACTAAAAAACGCTTTAGATTCGCTTAAAGGAGTTAAAATGGATTCTGAAGAGTTTGAAATAGTTGATATTAGAGATGTAGATGATGAAAATGAAAGTGTTGAAGATTGGGCTAAATCAATGATACAATTAAGTGATATTGTAGATAGTAAAGAAGATGGTTTTTCTACTTTAGATAAATCAATGTACAAAGTAAGATACAAATATGCAAAAGGTAGTAGTAAAGGTGGAGAAAGCAGAGAATTTTGTAAAGAAATGATGAATAGAACAAGTGCTGGTATTGTATATAGATTAGAAGATATTGATAAAGCAAGCAGAGATATGAACTTTAAAGCTGCTAAATTACCAATGCACAATGGACAAAAGTATGATTTGTTTAAATTCAAAGGTGGTGTTTATTGTAGACACAAATGGCAACAGATTTTATACAAAATAAAAAAAGGAAAAGAAGTTGGTAGTGATGATTTAGATGATTATAAAAAAACTAAATCTATTCCAAAGAGTTATGAACCAAAGCCAAGAGGTAGAAAACAAGCAGCAAAAGCTCCAGTAAATATGCCTAATAATGGACATCACCCAAATTATAAAGGAAAATGAGTAAAGCACTATTTGTAACAAGACACGATATTTCAGTTTTTACTGCTGCTAATGGTAACGTTGATAATGACAAACTGTTACCAAGAATTTTAATTGCACAGGACATTCATATACAGAATTATCTTGGTACAGATTTATATAATAAAATACAAGCTGATATAGTTGGTAGTAGTTTGGTTGACCCTTATTTAAGTTTATTAAACGATTATATAAAACCAATGCTACTACATTGGAGTATGGTTGAATACTTACCTTACGCTGGTGTTAATATTGCTAATGGTGGTATATATACTAAGAATCCTGAAAATAGCACAGCACTAAGTAAAGAACAAGTAGATAGCTTAATAGAAAGAAGTAGAACTACAGCACAGTTTTACACAAACAGATTTATAGATTTTATGCAAAATAACGCAGCTGGATTAATACCTGAATACTATTCTAATAGTCAAGAAGATATGTATCCAGATGATGTTGCAGATTTTGGAGGTTGGGTACTTTAAAAATATATTATGCCAGATAATAACATAGAATGGGGACAAGGTGGTGTGAACAACAACAACGATTGGGGAAAAGCAAAAGCTAATTCTACCAATAACTTTGGTGCTGTTTATGATAGTTCGCCAAGTGGTGATACTAATATTGCTGGAGGGCAACC
>VMHT01091518.1_pt1 | contig 12724 bp, 12 predicted proteins | sample 4693611 | NCBI WGS metagenome assembly VMHT01 (sample SAMN12280063, study PRJNA550983) | marine metagenome | isolation source: seawater sampled from same location over 5 years 0.02-0.2 micron viral filtrate | place: USA: collected off the coast of southern California halfway between the port... ... | reverse complement strand
TGAAATGATTTTTTTAGAAGGTTATTTGTGGGATGAAGGTGAACCAAAAAAAGCTTTTGATAAAGCAATTGAAAATGCAAATAAAGTCTCAATGTCATTATCTGATCAATTTTGTGTAGATAGACATAAACCCCATTTTTTAGATTTAGTTAAAAATAGGCTTGATATGACTTTCGCAAATGAAGGTGAGATAATGTCATTAATTGAAACAAAAAATTTTAATGATGTAATTAATTTTGCAAAAGAAATTAGAAAAAATCTAATTATCACAAGAGGAGAAAATGGGGCTGTTTCGATTGTTAATAATGAAGTGACAGAAGTTGGAATCAAAAAAAATCTTAAAATTTTAGATTTAACAGGTGCAGGTGATTTATTTGCTGCAGGTTATCTACATGGATATTTGGGTAATCTGTCTCAACTTGAATGTCTTGAAAAAGGAACTGAAATGTCTGCTAAAATAATTCAACAAATTGGAGCTAGAATTTAGTTCTTGTTTTCCTCTTAAAACTTCCTTTTCCTTTCTTCGGTTTAACTACACGAGGTTTGTATTTTTGAGTAAATAAATCTTTAGCTATTTTATTTTTTCTTTTCAATTTATCAGATAACCTTTTTTAGTGCTTTCAATAAAGTTATTGTCACCAAATTGATCTTTGATTTTTTTTCTTAATCTATAAATATGAGTTTCTACAGTATGAGTTTCGAGTTGAGATCCATAATCCCAAACTTCCTTTTGAAGTTTATCAATTTTAACTGCTGAGGATGAATTTCTTAAAAATAAAATTAAATTCACCTCTCGTTCTGTTAAGTTCGCGGATTTACCATCTTTGATTATTTCTCTAGAATTTAAATCTAAAATATAATTTCCAATTATGATATTTGACTGAGTGGCAAATGTATCTTTTAGAAATTTAAGATTTATAAATTCTATTAATTTATCCATTTTTATTGGTAAATTTTCTAAAACTATTTGATTATTAAAATTCTCATTTCTAGAATTTGAAATCACTAAAAAATTAGATTTTAAATCTTCTTTTATAGAATTTAGATTTTTTTGGTCAGCTTTAATTAATTCAAAATTCAATTTTTCTTTAATTTCGTTTAAGATATCAAATAAAATATTATGCTGATAAATAATTATTTTTTTTAAATTCATATATAATCAAAATATGATAATAAAATTAAAAAATAAAGACACTCTTATTTTTGATGATTTTAAGTTCAATTGTTCTGTAGGGAAAAATGGCATTACAGACAATAAGATCGAAGGAGACCAAAAAACACCTCGTGGAACATTTAGTTTAGGAAGCCTTTTTTATAGAAAAGATAAAATAGAAAAACCTGACACAAAAATTAATTGTATCGAAATTAAAAAAAATATGGGGTGGTGTGATGATATAAAAGATAAAAAAAACTATAATAGATTAATTAAAATTAAAAAAAAAATAAAACACGAGAAGCTGTTCCGCAAGGATGATAAATACAATCTTCTTATACCTATTAATTATAACACTGAAAAAAGAATACTCAAAAAAGGTAGTGCAATATTTATTCATTTAACAAACAATTATGGTAAGACAAAAGGATGTATTGCTTTAAAAAAAAACGACCTTTTGATTTTACTTAAAACGATAAATAAAAAGACTAGAATTAAAATAATTTAATTTCTTTTACCAAAAATTTTAGATCCTATTCTCACAAAATTTGAATTAAATTTAATAGCTTCTAAAAAATCACTAGACATTCCCATGCTTAAATTTGTTAAAGATAAATCATTAGAAAATTTTTGCATTAATTTAAAACTATAAGATGGCTCTTTATTTATTGGCGGTAAACACATTAAACCAATTATATTTAATTTAAATTCGTTTGTGCAAATTGAATAAAAATTAGATAATTCATCTATTTTAATTCCACTTTTTTGCTCCTCATTTCCTATATTAACTTGAATAAAAATTTTAATATTTTTGTTTATTTTGTTTTGTTCTTCATGAATTTTTTTTGCTAATTTAATGGAGTCAAGTGAGTGAATATAATCAAATAATTTTACAGCTTGTTTAACTTTATTTGTTTGTAACTTACCTATCATATGTAATTTTAAATCATTTTTATCCATTTTAATGTTAGTCCACTTATCTACTGCTTCCTGGACTTTATTTTCACCATAATCTAAATGTCCATAATCAATCAATGGTAAAATTTTTTCTAAATCAAAAGTTTTGCTGACAGCTATTATATTAACCTTATTTGCTAATTCTGGATTTTTTAAATTTATTTCTTTTTTAATTTCTATTAAATTATTAATACTTTTATGCATAAAAAATTTATTAATATCTTTACATTTATTTCAAAATTTAAAAAAGAGGAAATTATAAATTTAGATAAAAGTATTGGTATTATTTTTCGAAAGGATAAAAATAATATAGAAAAAGACGAAATTATAAGTCTCAATAGATTTTGTAAGCAAAATAAAAGAAAATTATATTTAGCTAACGATATCAAACTCGCAATAAAATTAAATCTTGATGGAGTCTACCTATCTGCATTCAATAAAAGTTTTAATATACTGAAATATAAAATTAAAAAAAATTTTTTAGTATTAGGCTCAGCACATAATATTTTTGAAATTAAAATTAAAGAAAAACAAGGTGTTGAGATGATTTTTTTATCACCATTATTTAAAACAAAGAATTATAAATCAGGGATGGGAATAATCAGGTTTAATTTGCTTTCAGCCTTAAGTAAAAAGAAAATTATAGCCCTAGGAGGCATAACTAAAGAAAATATTAACAACCTAAAAATTACTAACGCTTATGGTTTTTCTGGGATATCTTATTTTTTTAAAAATTTACAATGAACAATCAACAAATAACTCAAAAAGTACAAATTTTAATTAATCAATTCAAAGCTCAAAATTTTGATCTTGTAATTTCAAAAGGTAAGGCTTTATTAAAGTCAAATCCTGAATATGTAATTTTATATAATCTTGTTGGATCATCATATCAAAATAAAGGTAAGTATTTAAAAGCAATTAAAATTTTTAAAGAAGGTCTTAGACTTGACTTTAAAAATTTAGCCCTAATGAATAATTTGGCTATGGCCTATAAAAATGACCTACAATATGAATTGGCTGAGCAATTGTATACTGAAATACTCAAAACAAATGAAAACTATATAAATGCATATGTAAATTTTGGAAATTTAAAAAGAGATTTAAATAAATTTAATGATGCAATTGATCTTTATGAAAAAGCATTAACAAAAGATAAGTCAAATAAAATTATACTTTACTCCCTTTCTTTAGCTCACCAGGGACTTGGTAATTTTGAGAAAGCAATCTCTTACGCAAAAGACGTATTAACAATAGATGAAAATTTTACGAGAGCTGACCACTTAATTAGTCAATCAAAAAAATATAAAACCAAAGATGAGCATTACCTAAGTTTAAAAGAAAAACTTAAAAAGTTAGATCCCAAAAGCACAGAAAAAGTTGATGTTTACTTTTCGCTAGCAAAAGCTGAGGAAGACTTAGGTAATTTAGAAGAAGCGTCAAAAATGTTAATAGAGGGTAATAATCTAAAAAAAAAAATAATTAATTATAATATTAATGATGAAATTAATATTATTGAAACTGTTAAAAAAGAATTTAAAAAGATCAATTTTAAAACTTCACTATCAAAGAATAATGAAAAAATAATCTTTATTTTAGGAATGCCAAGATCAGGAACCTCGCTTGTAGAACAAATTGTTTCGTCTCATAGTCAAGTTTTTGGAGGTGGAGAATTACCAATATTATCAAATATTGTTCGAAAAAACTTCTTTCCAGATGAAACAAATAGTATTGAAGAATTTAACGAAAAGATTAATGATGAAATATTGATAAATCAGCTTAAAGAAGATTATCTAAAATATATTAATAATTTCAAATTTAATGAAAAATTTATTTCTGACAAATCTCCACTTAATTTTAGATGGATAGGGTTTATTAAACTAATTTTCCCCAATTCAAAAATAATCCATTGCACTCGGGATCCCAAAAACAATTGCTTGTCTATGTTTAAGAATTTATTTGAAGGTGGATTAGGTTTTACTTATGATCAAAAAGATCTTGTTAAATATTATAAAACATATCTAGAATTAATGAGTTTTTGGAAATTAAGTTTCGATAGCACAATATTGGATGTCAAATATGAAGATCTAATTTCAAATAGTAAAGAAGAAATTAAAAGAATTATTGATTTCTGTAATTTAGAATGGGAAGAACAATGTTTAGAATTTCACAAAAACAAGACACCTATCAAAACAATGAGCACTGCTCAAGCAAGAATGCCTATTTATAAATCTTCACTAAATCCTTTTGAAAAGTTTAGTAATTATTTTCAAATTTTAGAAAAAAATCTATAAAAAAAAAGCCCTGGTTTAAAACCAGGGCTTTTAATATAATTATATAGTACTAATTAAAACGCAAAAGATAGAGCAATTTCCATCATTTCGTCGTTTGTACCAGCAGTACCACCATTGTTAGAAACTTCGTTTTGGTTTCCAGCAATTTTCATAGATCCCATAGTGTAAGCTATCGCAATACCTTCACCTTCTTCATCTACGTCATTGTTTCCTGCTGTTTTAGTATAAGTAACTTCTCTTTCACCGTAAGATACAGACAAGTTGTCATTTACGTTAAACGCAAGACCCCATGCTACTGCTTCTTCAGATGAAGCAGATGCTCCACCGTAAGCGATGTTAGATACTTGGTAACCAACAGTTACTGGACCTGCAGCGTAAGTAATGAAACCAGTCATGTGTTCATCATCACCTTCGTCTATTACAGCAGTAATTGTTTGAGATCCGTTGTCAGCCTCACCATAACCAGCACCCCAAGAAAGACCATCAACACCGATGATATCTCCAGAACCAGTTAAAGCAAAGTCCCACGCACTTTGACCTGCACCAGAAGATGCACCATCAGAGTTTGCAGTTCCAGAACCTCTTCTAGCTGCACCGTTAAATGTTACGCCAGCAATAGTTTTGATGTAGTTAAGAACACCCGTGTTACCAGCTGCACCTACTAGACCACCAACAGAAGTTGTTGATGCACCAGCACCATCTAAACCATCCCAGATTTCTTCAGCAGCTGTCGGTGTTTTATCATCGATAGTTGCAAGACCTGATCCTGATCCAGCGTCGTAAGCTAATATTCCCATATCACCCATGTCTACAGATAATCTAGCTGATGATTGACCAGCAAATTTATCCATTGATGTATTCATGTAAGATACAGTCATACCATTAACATCACCAGAAGCTGTGAAACCGATATTAGTTTTCATACCTAATGGGTTACCAGTTGTTTCTGTGTTATGTTCAGTTGTGTAAGTTAAAACAGTAGCACCACTTACAGTCATTTCAGCTGCATGAGCTGAAACAGCAGCAAGAGAACCAGCTAAAGCTGTTAAACCTACTTTTTTAAAGTTATTCATAATATTCTCCTTTTGTTATTGATTCATATATGAATGGTCGTAAATTATTGGTATCTGTGATATTTTAAAGATTTTATGCTAAAAATAGTTATTTTTTTACCATGTGTTGCTTTTTTGCAACATTCTAAAATTGGCCTTTTATTTACCTAATTTTGCTATTAATAGGTTAATTTAACTAAATTTTATGAAAAAAATCTCTTTATTTTTTATCCTTTTAATAGCATTAAATTCTTGTGGAATTTACAAATATTCTGATGCACGTAAAAATCCAGTAAATGCTAATGAAAGAGTTAAAAAAAACATTGAAGAAGGACGAGGTTTCAGACTTGGTTCATTAGGAAAAAAGGGGGGGGATTTTTTATTTGCTTCATCAAATCCAATGTGGAGAGCCTCAATGGAGAAATTAAGTTTTGCCCCATTAAGCGTTGTTGATTATGGTGGTGGTATCATTATTACAGATTGGTTTAGCGATGAAAGTAGTCAAGATGAAATAAAGATTGCTGTAAGATTTTTATCAAATGAAATTAGATCAGATGCAATAAATGTAATTATACATAAAAAAAATTGTACAACTGTCAATAACTGTAAAATATCTAATATCAATAATTCTACAAACAATGAAATTAAATTTGCAATTTTAAAAAAAGCAGCTGAAATTGAAAAACAAGATATTGTGAAAAATAAAGAAAATAACCCTGAATACAAATTACCAGGAAAAAATTTCTAATAACAAAAAAATTTTATTAGATGTCAAATACATCCAGATATAACTTTAAAGAGACAGAATTTAAGTGGCAAAACTACTGGGAAAAAAATAATTTTTTTTCTGCGTCTGCAAATACACTCAAGGGTGAAAAATTTTACTGCCTTGAAATGTTTCCTTATCCCTCTGGAAAGATTCATATGGGTCATGTTAGAAATTATACTATCGGAGATGTATTGGCTAGATACAAATCATTGAAAGGCTTTAATGTTTTACATCCAATGGGATGGGACTCCTTTGGTATGCCAGCTGAAAATGCTGCAAGACAAAACAATTTAAGTCCAAAAAATTGGACAAAGGAAAATATTAAAATAATGAAATCTCAATTAAAAAAACTCGGTTTATCTATTGATTGGGATAAAGAAATTTCAACTTGTTCACCTGATTATTATAAACATCAACAAAAAATTTTTTTAGATTTATATGACAAGGGACTTGTTTATCGAAAAGAGAGTTATGTAAACTGGGACCCAATTGATAAAACTGTTTTAGCAAATGAGCAGGTTATAGATGGAAAGGGCTGGCGATCTGGTGCTGTTGTAGAAAGAAAAAAACTCAATCAATGGTTTTTTAAAATTTCAAATTTTTCAAATGAATTGCTTGACGGACTCGATCTACTCGATGAGTGGCCTGATAAAGTTAAAACAATGCAAAAAAATTGGATTGGTAAATCTTTTGGTTGTGAAATTGATTTCAATATTAAAGGCTCTGATAATGTCAAAAAAATTAAATGTTATACTACTAGACCGGATACATTATTTGGATTTTCTTTTTTAGCTTTATCTGTAGATCATCCATTATCTAGATTGTATGATAAAAATGAAGATTTTAAAAAATTTAAAGAAGAGTGCTCAAAAACAGGTACTACAGAGGAGTCTATAGCTCATGCAGAAAAGATTGGATTTAAAACTGAATTAATAGCTTCTAATCCCCTCGATGAAAAAATTGAAGTTCCTGTTTATTTTGCAAATTTCGTACTAATGGATTATGGATTTGGAGCTGTTTTTGGATGTCCGGCTCATGATCAACGAGATTTCGATTTTGCAAAAAAATACAATTTAAATATTACTACAGTCGTAAAACCAACTGGTGAAGATGATAATTTTAAAGTTACTAGTGAAGCTTACACGGGTCCAGGAAATTTAATAAACTCACAATTTTTAAATGGTTTGTCTGCTCCTAAAGAAGCTATTGATAAAACTATTAAAATCTTAGAAGAAAAAAAATTAGGGAAAAAAAAAATAAACTTTAGACTTAAAGACTGGGGTGTGTCTAGACAAAGATATTGGGGTTGTCCTATTCCAATAGCGTACCATAACAATGAAGTAATAAAAATTCCTGAAAATGAATTACCTGTAAAACTACCTGAAGATATAAATTTAAATACGAATGGAAATCCCCTAGACGCAAATGAAAAATGGAAAACTGTTACTATCAATGGTAAAAAATGTATAAGGGAGACAGACACACTAGATACTTTTGTTGATTCCTCATGGTATTTTTTAAGATTTTGTTCTGCGAAAAATACTGAAGAGCCATTTGAAAAAAAAGAAATTGATTATTGGTTGCCCGTAGATCAATACATTGGAGGTGTAGAACATGCCATTTTACATCTTCTGTATTCAAGGTTTTTTATGAGAGCAATAAGTTTAGAAAATAAAGATGTAAAAATAAAAGAACCATTTAAGGGATTATTTACTCAAGGAATGGTTTGTCACGAGACTTATAAAGATGAGGATAATAATTGGTTGAATCCAGATCAGGTAGAGAATGATGGACAGAAATTTTATTTAAAAGATCAACCTGATAAAAAAGTATTTGTTGGCCCCACTGAGTCAATGTCAAAATCAAAAAAAAATACAATAGATCCTGAAAAAATGATCAAGATATACGGAGCAGATGCTGTTAGATTTTTTATTCTATCTGATAGTCCTCCAGAAAAAGATATTCAATGGTCTGAGAGTGGAATGTCTTCTGCCTACAAATTTGTTCAAAAATTTTGGGCAATTAATGAGCAAGCATTAACAATATTTAAAAAAAATAAAATTAATAATGATAAAAAAATAGAAATATTTACAAATCAATCGATAAACAAAATCAATAATGCATTAGAAAAATTTAGATATAACGTTATAATTGCAGTTTTTCATGAAATATATTCCTTCTATAAAAAAATATTCGACGATGATAAAAACTATGAAAATTTACAAGAAAATTTTCAAAAAATTTTAATAACACTGTTACCTGTGATGCCTCACTTGGCAAGTGAATGTCTTAATCAATTAAATAAGTCTCAAAAATTTATTTGGCCTGAGGTTGATTTGAAATACATAAAATCAAATGAAAATGAGATAGTTATTCAGATAAATGGTAAAAAAAGAAGTACTATTTCTGTTAAAAGTGGCAGTACAGAAAATGAAATTCAAGCAAAAATTGAAAAAGAAGGTTCAATAACAAAGTATGTTGAAAATAAAAAAATATTGAAAACAATTTATGTAAAGGAAAGATTAATCAACTATATTGTAAAATGATGAATAGGATTATTATTGTACTTGTTTTATTTGTTTCTAGCTGTGGCTATGAGCCGCTTTATTTAAATAAACAACTAGAAATTTTAAATTTTAAAGAGATAATATTAACAGGAGAAACAGATGTTAATGACAAAATTATATCCTCTTTGAATATTAAAAACAAAAATTTATCGTCAAATAAAATTTTAATAATAGATAGTAAATTAAATATAGAAGAAACCTCAAAAAATTCAAAAGGCCAAGTCGATACTTACAGAACAGTTTGCAATGTTTTGCTGACAATAAAAGAAGATGGAGAAACTATTAAGAATAAATCGTTTAATGGTAATTTCACTTATAGCAACATGGAAAATAAATTTGATTTACTTAACTATCAGAATGAAATTAAGAAAAATATTATTAACAAAATAACTGAAGATATTATTATTTATTTAACACTATAATGATTGTTAAATTTTTTGAATTAAAAAGAAATTTAAAAAATAAAAATTTTTTTTTACTATATGGAATAAATAGTGGCTTAATTGAAGAAACAATAAATAACTCTTTAAAGCCAAATTTATCAAAAAATGTTTATAATTATGATGAAAATGATATTTTAGCCAACACCGATAATTTCAAGGAAGATATACAAAATAAATCTTTTTTTGAAGAAGATAAATTAATAATAATCTCTAGAGTCTCAGACAAAATTTTAACAATAATACAAGATATTATTGAAAAAGAATTAGATAATATTTGCATAATACTAAAAGCAAACATACTAGATAAAAAATCAAAAATTAGAAATTTTTTTGAAAAAGATTCAAGATCAATATGTGCTGCTTTTTATGAAGATAACTTTCAAACATTAAGCCAAGTTGCATTATCCTTTTTTAAAGATAAAAATATTAATATTTCCAGAGAAAATCTTAATTTAATAATTGAACGAGCTCGCAACAATAGAATTAATCTTAAAAATGAATTAGAAAAAATAGAAAATTTTTATATATCCAAACAAAGCTTAAGCACTAAAGATATTTTGAGATTAACCAATCTTGCAGAAAATTATGAGATACCTGAATTAATAGATAATTGTCTTCTTAAAAATGAAAAGAAAACGCTAAATATACTAAATGAAAATAATGTATCAGTAGATAATAACATGCCTATAATAAGAATTTTTCTATTAAGGTTAAAAAGATTACTTAAAATACAAGTAAAAATTAAGAATGAAACAAATATTGAAACAGCAATGGCATCATATAAACCTCCAATCTTTTGGAAGGAAAAAGAAATTGTTAAACAACAATTAAAAATTTTATCAGAAGAAAAAATCTTAGAACTTATATATAAACTAAATGAATTGGAGCTATTGATAAAAAAAAATCAAGATGCCTCAATAATTGCAATAAACAATTTTATTATTGAAAATTCATCAAAAGTTAATAATTAGATTTTATAATTTCAATAATTTTATTTAGTTGATCTATATCCTTATAAGAAAAAATAATAGTGCCTTTATTATTCTTTGTATTCTTTATTTTTACATTTATACCAATTTTATTAATAATAGATTCTTCTAAATTTTTAATATTAGGATCTTTTGAACTAGAATTAGTTGAATGTTTTTTTTTAAAAAATTTTACAAAATTTTCAGCTTGTCTAACTGATAACTTTTTTTCAATAATTTTATTAGCTATGAATAGAGCATTATCAAGACCAACTAAAACTTTTGCATGACCAGCGCTTATTTTTTTTTCTTCAACTAATTTTAAAACTTCATTAGGTAAATTAAGTAGTCTTAATGAATTTGTAATATAACTTCGACTTTTTCCTATAAACTGGGATACTTTTTCTTGATCATATGAGAATTCATCAATTAATCTTTTATAGCCTTGAGCTTCTTCCAATGGATTCAAATCATGTCTTTGAACATTTTCTACTATAGCAAATTCTAATGATTTTAAATCATCGGCTTCAGTAATAACTACAGGAATTTCATGTAACCCAGCTCGTCTTGCTGCAAGCCACCTTCTTTCTCCTGCTATAATTTCATATTTCGAATTATCTGAATTTGATGTCCTAACTATAATTGGTTGTATAACACCTCTTTCTTTAATTGAATTAGTTAAATCCTCTAAATTTTCTTCATCAAAATTTTTTCTGGGTTGAAATTTATTTGGGACAATTTCGCTTAGAGATAATTTGTTTGCTGCTTTTTCGACTTTAGTCTCTCCTATAAGAGAGGACAATCCACGTCCTAATCCCTTTTTTATTTTTGAATTCATTAAGCAGCACTCCCAACTATTTTTTCTTGATTCATAAATTCATCTGTAAAACTATAATAAGATTTACTTCCAGGACAAGTTTTATCGTAAATTAAAACTGGTACACCATGCGAAGGTGCTTCAGACAACCGAACATTTCTAGGTATGACAGTTTGATAAACTTTTTCTTTAAAAAATTCTCTTGCTTCTTGTTCTACTTGGGAGGATAACTTGTTTCTTCTATCATACATAGTTAAAAGTATTCCTTGTATCTCTAAATTAGGATTTAAATTAACTTTTATTCTTTCAATTGTTTTCATAAGTTGTGTTAACCCTTCAAGTGCAAAAAATTCGGTTTGAAGAGGGACCAAAAGTGAGTTAGAGCACACTAATGCCATAACTGTTAATAAACTCAATGATGGAGGGCAATCTATAAGTATATAATCATATAATGCTCTAGAATCATTTAAATAAGCGGTTAATTTAGTCTTTAATATGAAGGCTCTATCACTATCGCCTGCGGTCTCAACTTCTAGTCCTGATAAATCTACGTTTGAAGTAATTAAATCTAAGTTTTCAAACTTTGTTTTTTTGATCACATCAGCAATTACTGTTGTTCCATTTAAAATTCCATATATGGTTTGGTCTGAGTTTTCTGTATTTGATAATCCTAATCCTGTAGTAGCATTACCTTGCGGGTCTAGATCAATAACCAAAATTTTTTTACTTTGTTGGGATAAAGCTGATGCCAAATTGATAACAGTTGTTGTTTTACCTACCCCACCTTTTTGATTTATTATTGATATTATTTTCATTAAGCTTTTTTTTCTATTTTTTTTATATTAAGTATAAATGAATCTTGACTTGTTAAACTTTTTTTTTCTTCATAATCTAAATTCCATTTTTTAAGAGTGTCATTTAAAATTTTTCTTCCTGTACTTCCCATAAAAAAAATTATATTTTTATATTTCCTAAAATTTTGATGCACTAAATCAAGAATTACTGGTAGTGGTTTAAAAGCTCTCGACATTATTGTACCTGTTTCAATATATTTAACCGTAAAAATATCTTTTTGAATTATCTCTGTGTTCAAATTTAATCTTTTTGAAACTTCTTTTAAAAATTTGCTTTTGTGGTAGCTTTTTTCATAAAGATTGATTTTCAAATCTTTTCTCATCTTTTTCATTACTATCGCAACAATTAAACCTGGCATCCCCCCTCCACTTCCTAAATCATAGGTTGTATTACTTTTTAAATCAATAAAATCAATGATTTGCGCAGAATCTATTATATGTCGCTGTCTTATATCATTTTTTTCATTCATTTTTTTACTTATTATATTGATTTCTTTGTTTTTTTCCAGAATCATGGAAATTAAGCATTCAAGATCATTACAAGTTTCACGTGAAACATTAAGATTGAGAATTTTTGAGTAAGAATTTAAAATTACATTATCCATTAAGCTATATGCTTAATAGACTTTCTTTTGACGTGTGACAACAAAATATATACGGCCGCAGGAGTAATTCCGTCAATCCTAAGCGCTTGGCCCATAGTTTTGGGCCTAATTTCCTTAAATTTAGCTTTTACCTCATTAGATAGACCAGAAAATTGGTCATAATCAATATTTTCAGGAATAGATAGATTCTCATCCCTCTTAAAAGCAAGAATATCAGCTTTTTGCTTTTTTAAATATCCTCTATAATG
>VMHT01223414.1_pt1 | contig 12725 bp, 13 predicted proteins | sample 4693611 | NCBI WGS metagenome assembly VMHT01 (sample SAMN12280063, study PRJNA550983) | marine metagenome | isolation source: seawater sampled from same location over 5 years 0.02-0.2 micron viral filtrate | place: USA: collected off the coast of southern California halfway between the port... ... | reverse complement strand
ACTGATGGTATTGCTGCTGGTAAATACTCTGAAGGTGATCTTGTTGCTATGGAAGGTCAGCTTATCCCTGGTGACCCTAAAGGTCGTACCTATGGTGAACTTTATGCAACTAGGTTTGGCAAGATCCGTAGACAGGCTGCTGCACAGAGGCGGCAGGACTGGGAAAACGAAGAGACTGATCGTAGGCAAGAATTTGAGAAAGCTGAGCAAGAGTTAGTTGATTCTTTTATTGATAAAGCTGATACAGATGGCTTCACTGATGAGCAGATTGATGATGCTATTGCTATTGTAGAACGTCTTGATCCTGGTAGGTCAGCTACAGGTTTACTAGCACTCAAGAACTCCAGTGTTGATGCTAAGCAACGTGAGGTTCAAAAAGATCAAATTGAAAATCTCATAGCTAATAATCTGCTCACTACAGACCGACTTAAGCGTTTTGATCCAAAACTGCAAAAGGAATACTTGACTGTTGCTCAGACTACTGACAAATTACTTGAAGCAAATGGTGGAGATCTAAAGGTCCAGCTTGATGCTATTGAAGATATGGTCAAGCACAAAGCCAACGTTACTAGAGATAGTAAGCAACATCCTACTGTGGGTTTGATGGTTGCTAGGCAGCAGCAGAAGTTTCAGAAGCTTGTTACTGACTATGCGCTTGGTGGGAGTAATGATCCTGTGGGTGATGCCTACAGACAAGTTCAATCTGAGTTTGAGTCTGTAAAGCAATCTGCCAATGGTTATGCACATGAGTTTGCATTTGACAGAGGTGGTGTTCAGACAGCTCAGGAAGAGATGGACTATCGAATCAGGTTTATTGATTCAAACCTTCAGTCATATGGTGGTGCTGTTCTTGATATGCCAAACGCTCTTTTCTCACAAGACTCATTGAAGAATATGGTCAAAGGTTTTGGCTCTGAGAACTGGACTACTGATCCACAGATTGATTATATCGCAGACAAGTTAGGTGTAGATCCACTCACGGTTTTAAACAGACAATTAAAGGCTAATGGAATGGATGCATTACCTCCTAGTCCTGCTATTGAGGTAGTTAATAAACTAACTCCTACACAGCAGAGACTACTTAATAAATATAAAACACCTGAAAGATCTAATAGAGGTCTGATGGGAGTATCAGCTTTTACACCAGATATCGTGCCTAAGGGTTTCGGTCCTATGGTGGAAGCATCAGCTAAAAAGCACAATATTGATCCAGCTATCTTGGCTGGACTTATCCAAACTGAGTCAGCTTGGGACCCTGACGCTATTAGTCCTTCAGGTGCTAAAGGCTTGACACAGTTTATGGATCCTACAGCTGCAGAGTTTGGAGTAAATGTATATGATCCTGCTTCTGCTATTGATGGTGGTGCTAAGTACCTAAGATACCTTATTGATTATTTTAAAGGCGATATGCGCCTTGCTATTTTTGCTTACAACGGTGGTATGGGTAACATTAAAAAGTATGGCGGTCCTATCCCTGGTAGTAGGGAGAACCAAGAATACTATGGAAAGGTTATTCGTAATGCTGGTAGTTACGGTTATGGAAAGCAAGCTCTCCAAGACCCTACAACATTTAGACCCTCAATATTATGAGCGATCCTATTAATGAAATCTTTAACGGTACGCCGGACGGGATTGATCAGGATGAACTATTAGAAATGCAGGCTGCTAATGAACAAAGAGCAGCCGATGCAGAAACACTAAGAACAGAGGTAGAGGAAAAGCCTGAGTACGATGTTGCTTCTAACTCTAAACCTGACGTAAAGCCTGAACCTGCTAAGGCAGAACAGACTAAAAATGAACCTATGCCAGTAGAGGATATCCTTGCTGGTAAAGGTCCTGTAATGCCTGGTGAGGCAGTTGCTACAGGTACTATTGATTGGGGCATAGACCTTATTAACAAGATCCCTGGTGTCGAGATACCTAAGCTTCCTACATATCAGAACGAAACTGCTGCAGCTATTAGAGATATCTCTAGTGTTGTTGTACCTACTGTTGGTCTTACACTGACAGGTGTTGGTGCTCTGCAAGCTGCTGGTAAAGGTTCCAAGATTTCAGCTTTGTCTGATCCTTTTGTTAAGTGGCTTGGTTCTACAGCAGCTAGTGCTGGTATCGGTGCTGGTGTTGATTTTGTGGCTGAGGTCAATGAACGTGATGACAACATACTTGGCACACTAAAGAGGTCCTTCCCTAGGACATTTGGCTGGGTGCCTAGTGACCTTGCCACACTTGACACTGATAGTCCTGATCAGAAGCGTGCTAAGAACATTTATGAAAGCACTGGTCTTGGTATCTTCACTGACATTGTTGGTGGAGCTGTCAAGTTAGCTGCAAAACTTGCGGGTTCTAAGGCTGCTACACGATGGATTCCCGAGTCAGAAAAAGCCAAGACTTGGCTGAAAAATAACACACCTGATGCAACAGAAGATGTAATTGATAAGGGTGTTGCTAAGCGTACAGAAGATCTTGACAACCTTGGTGGTTATAACTTCTCTAAGTCACAGAACCTAGATGAACCTATCTTTGGCCTACATGACCTGTACGGTTATGAAGAAATGGGTATTAGGTCAGCTGATGACATGGGTATTGTTGGCGCTTCTGTTGACTTTGTTCGTGTTCAAAACAACCTAGATACCACATATGGTCGTCTGGGCAGTGTAATGACTGAACCTGCACTGAAGTATTCACTGGAGGGTGTAGAAGAATACACCAATGTGATGAAGGGTCTGCGGGAAACTTTACTTGAAGCTGATGAATACGGTTACAAACTCAAGAGTGGTAAGTATATTAACTCTAAAACTATCCGCGAGGCTGGTGAAGACCTAGCTGAATCACTTGGCTACATGTCTAACAAAGAGCTTACTCGTGAGTTAGACAGAATGAAGGTCGGTATTAACCCTGACACAGGTGCTCCGATGATGTCATCTGAGGGTATGACTGCTGTCAAGTTGATGCTTAAAGAATCCATGCAGCAGTTTGGTCTTGCTACTGACGGTGTTGCTGACTCTCTTGTTCGTACATCTATTGCTGGTCAGGTCTCTGACATGGCGCAAGGTATGCGTTATTCAGAAGGTACTGCTGGTGTCTTGCGTTCACAGGAGCAGATCCTGGATCGTATTGAGTTACTGATGGTGGCTAATGGAGAGACAGGTAAGCAACGTGGTCTGCTGCTTAACTTGATGAATATATTTAAGCGTGGTGGAGAAAAGCCTACTGCTGCACAGTTGCGTAAGCAAGGTGCTGACACCCTGAAGCAACTACAGGCAGAAGCTAAAGCTGCTGTTGCCACACTTCGTGAAATTAAAGAAAAGAACCCTGAGATGCTTGAACCTCTGATGCTCGCATACGAGGCTAGTGATGGTTCAGTAAAGACTATTGATGCTCTAAATAACTACTTCCGACAATCAACTGGAGTGTTGAACAAAGCATTAGTTGACATGCAGCCTGAGATCCCTTCTGTGATCATGCAGGGTTTCTGGTCTAATGTTTATAACAGCACACTGTCTGCATTCGCTACACCTATCAAGGCTGTTGTTTCTGCAGGTGCTCTGCTTGTTGAACGTCCTGTAGCTACGTTCGCTGGCGCTATGTCGCACCGTGATAGCTACACCTTACGAAGAGGTCTCTATCAGTATTCAGCCTTTACAGAGGCTATGCAGAAGGGTATGAAGTACTTCGGTGAAACCATGACTCGCTCAGCAAAAGACCCTACATATGCGGGTGTTACTGGTCGTGAGATGTTGGTCCGAAAAAACGAAAAGCAGATTGAGATTCTTAATTCCTATGCAGATGCTAAGGCTAAGCAAGGTGAATATGGTCCTCAAGCATTGATGGCACAGATTGAAGAGATTCAAGCTCTTGCTGACCATCCTTGGCTGCGATTTGGTACACGCTTGATGCAGGCTACTGATGGCTTTACTCAGGCTGTTATTGGTGTTGCTGAGGCTAGAGGTAGAGCATTTGATGCTGTAAACATTGGTTCTGTAAAACCAGACGATATTCAAGCTGCTTACGAGAAGTCTTACAAAGAGATTTGGGGCAAGGATTCTATGGGTCGAGAGATCGTTACAGACAAGGCTGTTAAACAGGCTTCTGGTGAGATCGCTATGAACCTGGATAACAAGCTTACCGATGGTCTCTCTGCATTCTTAAATCGTGTACCTGGTCTGCGTCCTTTCCTTCTGTTTAATAAGACACCTGTCAATATGATCCAGTTGTTCGGTACACACAGCCCAGTTGGTGTGTTTGCCAATCAGCTTAATGCATTCAGCCTTCCGTTTGAGCAGATGCCTATTCAAAAGGTAGAAAAGCTGCTGTCATCTAGAGGTATTCCTATGGAGCCTATTGAGTTTGCTGAGGCTAACTACAACGCGATTAGAGCTGAGCTAAAAGGTCGAAAGGCTATTGGTGCACTTGCAACTATGAGTGCTTTCGGTCTATTCATGAACGATCGCATCACTGGTAACGGTCACTACGACAGACAAAAGCAACGTGTACGTCGTGACATGGATTGGAAGCCTAGGTCAATTAAAGCTCCTGGTGGCAACTGGGTGAGCTACGACAACCTTGGTCCTTTTACTGATTGGCTGGCATTGACTGCTGACATCATGGATAACTTTGATTCTCTAGATGAGAGAAACCTTGTTACCAGTCTCAATGCTATGGGTTTTATTCTTGCTGCATCCATTACTGATAAGTCAATGCTTGCTGGTCTTGAACCTCTTTATGACATTGCGGATGGTAACCCTGCTGCTATTAACCGTTGGGCATCATCATTCTTACCTTCTACTGTGTTCCGTGGATCCAGTCAGATGGCTGAGCTTACCCGTCTAATCAGTCCTGAGCTGCGTGTTGTCGAAGAAAATCTTTTTGCAATGATGGCTAACAGAACACCTGCAAAAGGTATGTTGCCTGAACAGTATGACTGGTTTGATGGTGACTTAATTAATGAGCCTGGTAACTTTATTGCTCGTGTCTACAACACCTACAGTCCTTGGAAGGTAAACGGAAAGATTAACGATGAGAAACAATTTCTGATGGATATCGAGTATGACCACCGTCCGTCAATGATGACTGATGGTCAAGGTCTGAAACTTACTATTCCAGAACAAGCACAGGTCTATAAATACATTGGTCAAGACGGAACATTTAAAAAGGCTGTTCAAAAGATTATGCAGTCAGTGGATGGTAAAAAGTTTAGGGCTGCCTTCAAAGAAGCCCGTGCTAATAACGAACTACCTCCACGTCTTCAGGACTTTGGCAGTATCCATATCATGCTTGATAAGGAGCTTAACCTTGCTAAAGAAGCTGCTATCCACAGGATTAATGAAGAGTCAGGTGGTGAGCTAAATCAACGTCGATTTGAGCAAGAGCAAGATCGTATGAATAATAGGACAACAGAACTGTTAATTCCAACTAGATAATCATGGCTCTATGTCACAATTGCGATAGCGCAAGAGACGCATACACCGGTAATGGTGTACAAAAAGAATACTTAATTACATTTGAATACTTTAAAAAAGATGACATCGCAGTTGCTTTCTTTGATACAAGTATCGTAAGTTGGACAACTATTCCGAATGCGGATTGGTCCTTTCAACATGATACTTTAATTCGATTTAATGATGCACCGGCATTTGATCAAGAATTTATCATTTACCGTTGTACTGATCTACTACCGCTCCCTGCGGAGTTCTTCCCTGGTCATTCGATTAAAGCAGAAGATTTAAACAACAATTTCTTTGTTATTAAAGCTGCTGTCGAAGAGGTAAGATGCTATTCAGAACGATATAGCAACGCTTCAGATCTAAAATACTGGAGCAAGACAGACGATACTATTACTGCTAACCAGCAGACTTCTGGTCAAGCTGATGCACTTTTAAATAGTTCTCATATCTTTAATGCTGAAGCTATTGCTGCTAGGCATGATTCCTACGTTCAAGACGAGCAACCTGCTGCAGTTACACACGAACAAGACGGTAAAATCTGGAATGATACAGATGATCTTCGTCATTATTTCTGGGATGCAAGTGTAGGAACATGGGTTAGTTTTACAAATTCAGGTCCTGCTGGTCCTACAGGTAACTTTGGACCTCCAGGTAAAGTTATTGTTAGTGATACTCCTCCATACGAATATCCTGCTGTTGGTACTAATGTTGCTAGACCACTTGAAAGTGGAGACCTTTGGTTTGACTCTTATCATGCTCTTACTTATATCTACTATGTAGATAATGCAAGTTCTCAGTGGGTTTCAATTTCTAAGGCTGGACCGCAGGGTCCTGCTGGTGAAAAAGGTGACCAAGGTGATGCTGGTAATTCATTTAGTGGTGATTACAACGACCTAACTAATCAGCCGACTATCCCAACAGTTGGTGACGGTACTATTACCCTCAAACAGGGTGGCACTACTAAAGGTACGTTTACTGTTAACCAATCTGGTAATACTGAAATTAATCTCGACGCAACTACAGGTGGTGGTGGTGGTGGCGGATTTTCTGGTGACTACAACGACCTGAGTAATAAACCAACCATTCCAGATTCTATTAGTGATTTAACTGACGTTGATACTTCCTCATCTGGACATGTTCCGACTGATGGTCAAGCTTTGGTTTGGAATCAATCAATGAGTCACTGGATGCCAGCTGACGCAACGCTGGTGATTGGATCACTCCCGACATTGCCATGAGTACATTAAATGACACAGATCTATTTGTTATCGAGCGCTCTGGCACCCAGTACCAAGTCAGGAGCGATGAAATGAGCACATTAAATGACACTGACCTCTTCGTTGTTGAACGCGGAGGGGTTCAGTACAAGGTTGAGTATGCAGACGTTGACCCTATTACTGGTGAGCTTGAGGCGCCTGTAGAGGTCCTAACCCCACTAAATGGTGCTGGTATTGGTGCTGGGGCTCCTTATAACCCTATCTCTAGCACTATCACTACTGTAGCCGGTAATAACATCACCTGTTCCGACAACACAGAACTAGCCAACATGGTTGGCCCGATCTCGATGACGGATGAGAATGGTGATCTGGTTACGCCGCAGACGAGTGAGATTACGAATATTAGTGGGACTGCTCCTGCTATTACCCTCACCTTCACCAATTCAACAGATCTAGAGTACTTCCAGGCTGGAGATGTGGTGCAGAGTGGTGATTGGAATCAGAGTCAGGTTTGGAGTGATTCACTTACTGGCACCGGTTTAACCAACCCTGCTAATGCCTTTAGTGGGGATGTAGACAGTTATGCCGACTCTTCAGGCGGCTGGAGTCTGGACCTGTCTGGACACACTTTTGGCTCTGGAGCGCACACCATCGAGGTCAAGTCAGGCGGTGCCACTAGCATTACTGTTAATAACTATACTTCAATCCCTGATCCTGGAGGTGGTGGTGCAAAAGTGTGGACTGGAACTTATACGGGTGAAATAAACTCGATTGCATCTAGTGCCACTGGCTCGTCCATGTACTACGTAAAAATTGACGGCAACCTACTGGTAAATTCAGGTATTTCTAATCCCAATGCTGTTTCTGTGGTCTCCGTAGATACCAGCAGCAGCCAAATGGTTGTTAACGGCGGTACGTGGAGCAACGGTGATGTCATCTCCCTCCCTACCTTGGAAGCCTCTGCAACCGACGTGATCGGTGTAGACGGTAATACCCTCCAGATTAGTGGAGTGTCGGGCCAATGGAGGCCAAATCTACGCATCAAAGGCGCAAGTGTTGCTTCTTCTGCTCCTTCTCCTAGCTCTATTGTTTTTACCTCTATGAATGGTGGAACTACAGCAGTTACAGGTACAGATGCAACGCTTGCTAGCCGTGTATGGACCCTACAAAAGAGCAGCGCTCAAACAGGACCCTGGACAACTGTTGGTGAATATACTGACCTGGAAGCTAATGCTTCACAAAATGGTTCTACTCCCTGGACTGGTAAGCCTACCCTGGAAGAGAATATGTACTATAAGGTCAAAGTTAAATACACATCCGACAACGCAAATTCTGTTGAGTCTGTCTTTAATACATTTCAGACAGGAGATGCATAATGATACCAACAAAATATTACTATAAGCCTGAAAATAGGCTTATCGATAGTGAAGAGCTTTGCGGTAAGTACGGCACAGAGCTACCTATACATCAGTTAGGTATCTTTGCTCTGTCCGTACAGCCGGACTATATTCCCGTTGGATATAATGACAATGGTGATAACACTTACTATCCGGTCCAGTCTTATACTGAAATGCGTGATACTGCAATCGCTGCTTTAGTAGATGCTGGATATAGTCAAGAAGAAGCAGAAAATCTTCTCTAGTGATGTCTTTTCTAACAATAACTAATGGCTATTCAATTCCCACCAGTACAAGCTGGTGATCCTGAACCGCAGGATGGTGATACTTATTTGTATCTAATTACTCAATCAGAGTTTGTTTGTCACCGTCCCGTTGCAACTCAAGCTGCTCAATGGTCAGAACAAGGTACTATTAATACTACTTCTTTTGGGTATCGTGGTGGTCTTAATATCACAGCTTTAGCACCTAATGATGCTCTAAAAGGTAATATCTATTCTGTACTAGATGGTGGTACAGCTGACTCATCATTTACTGGTCTTGCTGGGAGCACTGTTACTCAGTACACACTAATTATTTTTGATGACCCAGACTGGTTACCTATCAGTCTTGACTCTGGTGACATTGTTTCAGGGCCATGGGTTAGGACTGCTAATGGTCAGATCAAGCCTTCTATTTCTACAGATGATCTGAATATGGACGCAGGTGACTTCTTAATCAACGAGCTTCCTGAACTATGACAATTGAAAATACTGACTTCCTACTCGTTAATAAGGGTAGTGATAGCTATAAAATTAAATACGAAACAATTAAAAATGACATAATCTCAGGTAGTGGTAGTAGTTTCCCTGAAGCACCTCAAGATGGAAATCAATATGGTCGTGAGAATGGAGCTTGGACTCAAGTTACCCATCCAACTACTTACACTGACTCTAATGTTGATAATCACCTAAACATAAATAGTGCTAACGCTGGTCAAGTTCTTGGTTGGTCTGGTTCTGATTATCAGTGGCAAGCGGCTGGCACTGGCGGTGGTGCTGGTGATCCAACCACTATTCCTTACACCTACCCTGGTGGTCAACAACGTACTCTTCAGAGTCGTCTAGAAGACTATAGGAGTGTAAAAGATTATGGCGCTGTTGGTGATGGTACTACTGACGACACTGTTGCTGTTAGGGCAGCTCTTAATAGTAAACATCTTATCTATTTTCCAAAAGGAACCTACAGAATTACAAGCACTTTAACCTTCACTAATAAAAAGCTTTTAATGTGTGGTGATGGTGATAGTTCAATCCTTTTGTTTGACTCTCCTGAAGAAGATGATGACTTCTTTGTCTTCGACTATGGCAATCGTTTTTCACATTATTATGGTCTTTCCAACCTAGTTCTTATGGCCAAGGCTGTGACAGGTAGGAAACTTGGATCTGCTATCAGATTTGGTTGGACAGGTGCAGCTACCGTTGTTGGCGGTACAGACTATCTGGTGATGAATAACGTCAAGATTATGAATGAGGTGACCACTGATGCCACACAGGCACGCTTTAAACGTGGTCTTCATATCCTCAATGCCGGTGGTGTGATACTTGATAATGTAGTTATTTCTTCTTACTCTGGAATTGTGGAGGATGAGCAAGGAACGGTTGGCATTGAAATTGATAACGCCAAACCAGGCCATTCTATGATCCGTACCTTACATGCTACCAATCTCTATGTTCAGAGATTTCACACTGCTGTCAAGGTAATTAAATCAGGCGGTCAAAACATTGAAAGTATTTATATTTCTCAAGGAGAAATTGTAGCTACTGATGGCATTGTTTTAATGGCTGGTCACGCTACATACGTTGCAGGAGTGCATATGGACTGCAAAGGGTTGGCTTATTACAATACTAGTGATGGCGGTCCTCATAGACTTATTGGTAATGACATGCGTGGTGGTCGTACTGGTACAGAAGGTTATACCGATTATTCAATTAAGCTTAATGCCAACTGGACTACCATGACTGGTAATGTCCTCCTGTCTCAGATGCCTAGTCAGGGTGTTATCTCTGTGGGTCAAATTCAAGGCTGTACAGGTGTTTCAATCACTGGCAACGTAATTGTTGGTAATGGTGATCCTAACTATAAAGCGCTACGTGTTTATAGTGGTGCAAACAATGTAGTCTATGGAGGTAATTCCATAGTTGATTTTGGGAGTAATACTAACCCAACTCACAATGCAGGAGATCTAGTAATTTATGGACAAAAAGGAGGTAATACATGATTACTTATCCTGATAAGCCATGGGATGATGGGCAAAAATTCTCCTTCATCCAAAAAGACGGAACATATGTTGTAGGTACTTACAACGAATCAAAAAATGCTTGGTCCTTTACTCGGTTTACACAACCTCCTGTAGAGGTCTCTCCAGACCCTAACTAATAAATATAATGTTAGAACTTGTAATTCCTATTGGAGTTGCAGCGGCTACCGGTTTTTCAATACTCGTAACACGGATCCACTCCCGTGTTTTTGAGTTAGATCGTCGAGTAGATAAGTTTGAATTAAGGATTGCCGAGGACTACCTCACTAAATCTGATTTTTCAGCTGCTCTTGATCGAGTGGAACAACATATGGTTCGGATTGAAAATAAACTGGACCGCATGGCCAATCGCGACTCAAACGTAAAATGATTAAACTAATTCGTCCAATTATTTTTGCTTTCCTTCAATCACAAGCCGTAAAAGAACTGGTTGTTGATCTACTTGCAGCATACGCTGAGCGTACTGACAATGAGGTCGATGACTATGCTGTCGATCTAATTCGACGGGAGCTAGGTCTTGAAGAAGAAAGCAACTGAAGATCAGTTTAACGAGCTACATAATTTAGTTACTAAGGAGTTCCTCGCTCGAATTAAATCGGGTGAGGCTACTACTCAGGACTTAAAGGCAGCTTGTGACTGGTTAAAAACTAATGACATTAGTGGTGTCGCCTATGACGGTAACCCACTAGAAAAATTGGCAAACATTATGCCTGAAATTGATCCTGAAATGGTACAGCAGAGGCTCTATGGCAAGTCGTACCGCTGAGTATTACAGAAAGACACTTGCGGCTAGAAAGCGTAGGTTAAAACAACAAAGTGCATATCAACAAACAACAAAGGGTAAACGCATAAAGACAAATGCGAACCGGTTACGCAACAAGTTAAAGATTCCAGTTGGAGATCCACGAGATGCTGCTCATTACAAGGGCAGTACTACAAAAGGACGACCACAACTGCGATCTAAAAACCGTGCTAGCCGTACTAAATGACACCTTTGTTCCAACATCCTGATAACTATTTATTCAATTTAATAGCAATGACGTCACCAGAAGCCAAGCGCCTATGGAGGCGCGCTATTAAAGAACATTTTGACAACACTTGTATTTATTGTGGTAAAACTCATGAAACATCAGATCTCACTATTGATCATGTCCATCCTAAGTCTTTGGGTGGCGAGACAACCACGTCAAACAGCGTATGTGCCTGTTTTAAGTGTAACCAGGAGAAAGGAACAGAATACTGGCGAGATTTTATAACTCGCTTTGATAATCCACTAAGAGAACATCTCATCACACAACATATACACTAACGTATAATGCCAAAGCTCAAAGCGCCTTCCGAGGCGCAGCGAGCCGCAGGCCTACCTACCTCTAAAGCTGAAGCCGTTAAAGCAGGTCTTACAAGATTTATACCTGAAGACGGTGTAGAACGAATTATCCGTAAATATGGAACAGAAAGGTATCCAGTAGGAACAGTAGAGACAGCTGCTTCTAGAAAAGGTAATAGAGGAGGAGGCACTGGCGGCTCCCGTGCAATTAATGAAGCCTTAGCTACACCAGAGGGTGCTGATAGCAAGGCATATGGTAAAGCAATGGCTGATGCCAGTGCACAAGGTATGGACGGTGATCACATCCGAGAAGTATCACGTACTGCTAATGGTATTCGATTCAAAGAAGAGTCTGGTCGTGGAACTCGACAGCAATACCACAACAACATGAAAGAAGCAGGAGTGGCTGTAGGTAACCAAGCAGACAATATACAACCACTACCACCTAAAGTTAATCAAGGTGTAAAACCTGATCAACTTAGAGCAATGGATAACGGTATCAAATCTGCTAACGGTTCATTTAATGGTATTTCTATCAAAAACGGTCTGGTTTCCTTTAGAGCCAATATCGGTCCATTAGCACTTGAATTTTTACCTGTTGCTGATGAACTGACTGGTGGTCACCTTAATAGAAATCTGCAACGTGGTCTAAACCAAATTCAACAGGCTGTTGGTTTCGAACCTAACCCTGTATATGAATACAGTGATATGCCACCTGATCCAATCACTAAAACTGTAAATGGTATTGCTAGTGCTATTTATGATTTTGGGTTTTACCTAAAAGACAAACAATCCACTCAGAAGCCTCTAGAAGGCTCTAGAGCACGCTTTAAAACATGAACACGATAGATCTACTTAAAGACGATTTTAAGCTGTTTCTACAGGCTCTCTGGAGCCAATTAGACCTACCCTCTCCTACTCGTGCACAATACGCAATCGCCGACTATCTTCAGCATGGACCTAAGCGTCTTCAGATACAAGCTTTCCGTGGAGTGGGAAAAAGCTGGATTACTGGAGCCTTTGTTCTGTGGACGCTTTTTA
>VMHT01199947.1_pt1 | contig 12725 bp, 10 predicted proteins | sample 4693611 | NCBI WGS metagenome assembly VMHT01 (sample SAMN12280063, study PRJNA550983) | marine metagenome | isolation source: seawater sampled from same location over 5 years 0.02-0.2 micron viral filtrate | place: USA: collected off the coast of southern California halfway between the port... ... | reverse complement strand
CAGCGTCACCGCGCCGCGCGGCGCGTCGAGCGCCAGCATCGCCCCGCCTGCCCCGCCGAGGATATTCCCGGCTTCATAGGCCGCGCAGCCGAGCAGGATCGCGCCGCCGAGCAGGGTCACCGTCGCCACCCGCGCGAAACCGGTCGGGTAGCGGCGCTGCAACACCGTCGCCAGATCGTCGCCTGTGGTCACCGCGAGCCGTCCGGCGAATTCCTGCAGCGTGAAGGTTGCAATGCCCGAGAACAGGATGGCCCACAGCAGCGCCAGGCCAAGCAAGGCGCCCGTGCTGGCCGCGACGGTCACCGTGCCGGGACCGATGAACGCAGCCGCGATCGCGGACCACAGGAGGATCGAGCCGAGACGTTTCATGCGCACCGCTTGTGGCGCAAGCGGGCGCGCGCTGCAATCAGGCGCGGTGCCGCCCGGTTTCGCACAGCGCCTGCGCCGGGCATTCGGGGCAGGCGGGCGCCGCCGGGCGGCACCAGGTCTGGCCGAGCTTCTTCATCAGCAGGTGATGCTCATCGTATTCCGCCCCCGACCAATCGGCCGGCATCGCCGGCATGATCGCGGCGAAAGCCCGCGCCGTGCTCGCCTTGGGCGGCACCAGCCCCATGCGCTGGAGAATGCGCGTGTGGTGTCCGTCAAGCACGATCGCGCGGCGGTCGAGCGTGCTGGCATTCATCACCCCGGCGGCGATCTTGCGGCCCACGCCGGGCAGCTGTTCGAGCCAGTCCATCGCCGCTTCGGTGCCCATGTCGGCCAAATGCGCCAGATCGACGCCGCCGCGAAGGTCGATGAGCGCGGTCAGGCTCGCCTGCAATCGCTCTGCAGCGACATTGGGATAGGTCTGCGTCGCCAGCTCGGCCTGCACATCGGCCAGCGGCGCGGTGGCCACCGCCTCCCAGCAGCCCCAGCGGCGAAGCAAGCGATCGGTTGCGGCGTTCGAGATTTCGGACTTGGTCCGCGCCCCGATCACGCCCTGCACCAGCACCCATTCGGGCCGGCGCCATTCGGCCGCCGCGCGCTCGATATGGCCGAACCGCTGGACCAGCAGCGCCTGCAGGCGGCGGATGGTTGCCGTGCGCGGATCGGGGCCGAGCGGCAGTTCCATCGCTCAGCGGCTCACCGTTTCAGCGTCATGGCGATGCCGGACAGGATCAACGCGCCGGCCACGAGCAATTCGCGCGTGACCAGTTCGCCGAGCAGCGCCGCCCCGCCCATGGCGGCGACCAGCGGTGTCGCCAGTTGGACGGTCGCCAGCGTCGCGAGCCCGAGCGAGGGCGACACGCGGTTCCATACGACATAGCCGAGACCCGAGGTGAGCGCGCCCGAGAGGACGGCCAGCAGCGCCCCGGTGGCGCTGGGCATGCTGCCGGCAAAGGCAAGCAACGGCAGCGCCAGCACTGCGCCGATGGCGAAGCTGCGCGCGGTATGGACACCCGCACCCACGGCAACCGCGCGGCCGATCATCGTATAGGCGCCCCAGGCCATGCCCGAGATCGCCATGAATACGGTCGGCAGCACCCGGCCACTTTCGACCTGCGGGACCAGCAGCACGGCGAGCCCCCCGAGCGACAGCAGCAGCCCGGCCCAGCCCAGCAGCCGCATCGGTTCGCCGCGCAGCATGCCCGCCAGTACGACGGTCGCCTGCACCACGGTGAACAGGATCAGCGCGCCGGTGGCGGTCGGCAGATCGACATAGGCGAAGGAGAACATCGCCACGTAAACGAACAGGCTGATTCCGCCCGACAGGCTCCAGCGGCCGGTGCCGCGCAGCAATAGCGGCGCCAGCACGATCGCGCCGGCGCCAAGCCGCACGAGCGAGAAGGTTGCGGCGTCGATCCCGCCGGCGGCGAGCGCATAGCGTGCGATTACCGAATTGCCGGCAAAGGCGAGGATCGCGATGCCGGCCAGCAGCACGATCGTGCCGGGCCCGAAACGTCGCGGCTGCGCAGGCCGGGGCCCGGCCTGCAGGGAGGCTATTCCCACTCGATCGTACCGGGGGGCTTCGACGTGTAGTCGTAGACCACGCGGTTGATGCCCTGCACTTCGTTGATGATGCGCGTGGCCACCCGGCTGAGGAAGGCGCTGTCGAAGGGATAGACATCGGCCGTCATGCCATCGGTGCTGGTCACCGCGCGCAGGCCGCAGACGCTGTCATAGGTGCGGCTATCGCCCATCACGCCAACGGTCTTGACCGGCAGCAGCACGGCGAAGGCCTGCCAGATCGCGTCGTAGAGGCCCGCGTTGCGGATTTCCTCGAGGTAGATCGCATCGGCCTTGCGCAGGATGTCGCAGCGCTCCTTGGTGACTTCGCCGGGAATGCGGATCGCAAGGCCCGGGCCGGGGAAGGGATGCCGCCCGACGAAAATCTCGGGCAGGCCCAGTTCGCGGCCCAGTTCGCGCACCTCGTCCTTGAACAGTTCGCGCAAGGGTTCGACCAGCTTCATGTTCATGCGTTCGGGCAGGCCGCCGACATTGTGGTGGCTCTTGATCGTGACCGAGGGCCCGCCGGTGAAACTGACGCTTTCGATGACATCGGGATAAAGCGTGCCCTGCGCGAGGAAATCGGCCCCGCCGATCTTCTTCGCCTCCGCCTCGAACAGGTCGATGAACGCGCCGCCGATGAACTTGCGCTTCTTTTCCGGATCGGTCTGGCCCGCCAGACCGCCGAGGAACCGCTCCTCCGCATTCACATGCACAAGCGGGATATTGTAATGGTCGCGGAACAGCGTCACGACCTGTTCGGCCTCGTTCATCCGCATCAGCCCGTGATCAACGAAGACGCAGGTCAGCTGGTCGCCGATGGCTTCGTGGATGAGGACCGCGGCCACTGCCGAATCGACCCCGCCCGACAGGCCGCAGATCACCTTGCCGTCGCCGACCTGTTCGCGGATTTCCGCGATCTTGGTCTTGCGGAACTCGGCCATGGTCCAGTCGCCGGCGAGCCCGCAGACATGGCGCACGAAATTGGCCAGCAGCTTGCCGCCATCGGGCGTATGCGCCACTTCGGGGTGGAACTGGGTGCCGTAATACTTGCGCTTTTCATCGGCGATCACGGCGAAGGGCGCGCCATCGCTGGTGGCGACGATCCGGAAGCCGGGCGCGAACTGGGTGACCTTGTCGCCATGGCTCATCCACACCTGGTGGCGTTCGCCGTTCTGCCACATGCCATCGAACAATGCGCATTGTTCGGTCACGGTCAGATAGGCGCGGCCGAATTCACCGCCCTCGCCGGTCTCGTGCCCGGGACGGACCTCGCCGCCAAGCTGCTGGGTCATGACCTGCTGGCCATAGCAGATGCCGAGGATCGGCAGGCCGCTGTCGAACAGCACCTGCGGGGCGCGCGGGCTGCCCTCGTCGCACACGCTGGCGGGCGAGCCCGACAGGATGATGCCCTTGGGCTTGAGCCGCTCAAACGCCTCTTCCGCCTGGGTGAAGGGCGCGATTTCGGAATAGACCCCTGCCTCGCGCACGCGGCGCGCGATGAGCTGGGTGACCTGGCTGCCGAAATCGACGATCAGGATGGAATCGGGGAGGTGTTCTGCCTGCATGGCGTTCCCGTTAAGGCCAGCGTGCGCCGCCTGTCCAGCATTCGCCTGCGGAGCATCGCAGACGGCCACCGGCCGATGCACAGGTGCATCGCTTTCAACACTATCCTGCGTATTTTGCACTTGCGAAGAGAAATGGTGCGGCGCACAACGATGCACGAGAACAAACCACAGGATGTTTGAAGAGCGACAATACCTTCAACAGGAGACGCTCGTGAAAATTATCAACCTTCTCGCCGCCGGCCTCGCTGCTACCGCCCTGCTGGGTGCCCCCGCACAGGCGCTTTCGAAGCGCACCGAAGTCAGCATCGCAGTCGATTTCAATGACCTTGACCTGCGCGACCCCTCGCAGCTCGCCGAACTGCGCGACCGTGTCGATGCCGCAGCGCAAGCCGCCTGCACGCACCCCGAAGCGCTGTCGGTTAACGCTTTCTCCTACGATCGTCGCTGCAAGGCCTCGCTGGTTGCTTCGGCACAGCAGATGATCCGCCAGAAGGCCACCGCCACGCTCGCCAGCGCACGCTGAGCCAGCCGCTGGATGAAGACCCGGTGTCGCCCGCCCGGCGGCACCGGGTTTCTCATGCCCGGAAGGCAGTGCGCATCGCACGCAGGGGCCGAGCCCGTATATTTTTGCAATGAGACAGTTGGCGAATTGCGTTGCGCAATTCGCAACATGTTTCAACGTTTTCTCACTTTCGTTCGCAGCCACGCACGATTATTACCAGCCTCACAGCCGGACGGTGACCCCTGACACTCCCGTCCCGGACGAGTTACAGTTGCAGCGGTCCCCCAAGCAACCGCTGCTTCTGGCCTTCCTCGCCACCCGCGGCCGGCCTTCCAGGCCCCCCGCACCGGCGAGGCGATATGGCAGCGAGTAGAGACGCGGCCGCCGACATTCCTCTCCCTCCCCCCAAGAAGTCGGTGCCGCGTCTCGAAACGCTGCGCCCCGCCGCAGCAAAGGGACCGGGTGCCGCCTAGTCGGGCGCACCGCGCCGTGCGGCTTCCTCGCGCAGATCGGTCTTGAGCAGTTTGCCGATATGGCTGCGGGGCATTTCGTCGATCGCATGCAGCTGCGCCAGCCGCTGGGTCTTGCCCAGCCGCGCATTGACCGCTTCGCGAATCGCCTCGCAGCCGCGCGCCTGCGGCGTCAGCGTGACGAAGCCGACCGGGGTTTCGCCCCAGCGTTCGCTCGGCATGCCGATCACCGCGGCTTCCACCACGTCGGGTTCCTTCGCCAGTTCGTCCTCGAGATCGACGGGGAAAATATTGAACCCGCCCGAAATGATCATGTCCTTCGCGCGGCCGACCAGTTCGACGAAACCGTCGGCATCGACGCGGCCGATATCGCCCATCCGCTGCCAGGTCTCGCCGGTTTCCGGGTCGGTCCAATAGCCTTCGCGCGTCTTGTCGGGCTGGTTCTTGTAGCCGGCCATCATGGTCTGGCTGCGCCCGATCAGATTGCCCGCTTCGCCCGCCGCCACCGGCCTGTCGTCATCGTCGAGCACGCGGAGCTCGCTACCCGGCGCCGGGCGTCCGACCGTATGCAGCTTGTCGGGAAACTTGTGCGCTTCGAGCAGGCAGACCACGCCGCCTTCGGTCATCGAATAGATCTCGATCAGCGCGCCGGGCATCCGCGCCAGAACCTCGCGCTTGAGGTCCGCCGGGAACGGCGCCGAGGTGCAGTATTTCAACTGCAGCGCGGACAGGTCGAATTCGTCGAAGCGCGATTCCTGCATCAGGCGGCGGTATTGCACCGGCACCAGCATGGTGACCGTGGTGCGGTCGTCCTGCGCCCATTCGAGCCAGCGCAGCACGTCGAACTTGCGCATGACGCGCACCGTCCCGCCTGCCAGCAGCGCGGGCAGGAAGGCCACCATCGTGGTGTTCGAATAGAGCGGCGTCGAAGCCAGCGTCCGTGCGGGCAGGCCGTTCTCGCGCCAGCTGGCCGCGGTCGCCGCGAACTGGCGCCAGCGCATCTGGTGCGAATGGACGATGCCCTTGGGCGTACCCGTCGTGCCCGAGGAATAGATGATGTTGAACGGATCGCCGGGCTGCGGATCGCAAGCGGGAGCCTGCGTGCCGGCGGGGGCCATCCACGCGTCGAGTTCTTCGTCGAGCACGATGCGGCGCATCCCGGGGAAACTGTCTTCGCCCAGTTCGGCCAGCTTGGCCCGGTCGATGAAGATATGCGCCGCGCCCGAATCGCGCGCCATCCCGGCAAGCTGCGCGGCGCTTGCGCTGGTGGTCAGCGGCGCGGCCACGCCGCCGGCGCGCACCGCTGCCAGGAACACCAGCGCATAGGGAATCGAGGAATAGCCGAGGATCGCGACCGATTGCCCGCGTTCCAGCCCGTCGGCCACCAGCCGTGCGGCCAGCCGTTCGACCCGGTCCCCCAGTGCCGCCCAGCTCAGCTCGCCGGTATCGTCGCGCAAGGCGATCTGGTCGCCCAGCGCCGCGGCATTGCTGCCGATGATTTGCGCAAAGCTGCCGAAAGGCGCGGCCAGCGCGCCATCTTGTGTCTCTCCCATGCGCGGCACCCTATCGCCGCGCGCGCGGCTGTCTAGCCGCCCGTGAGGCTGCCGAGCGAAAAGGCGAGGATGACGCCCAGCGCCGTGGCGATGCCCGCCCAGTGCCGATCCTCGCGGAAGGCCTGCGGGAAGACCTCGGTCGCAAGGCTGGCGACCACCGCGCCGGCGGCGAAGCAGCGAATGACCGCGAGGGCATCCTCGCCCACGCCTGCAAGCGCCAGATTGCCGACAATCGCGGCCAGCGACAGCAGGATCGCGGTTCCCAGCCACAGCAGCATGACCTTGCCCCGCCCATGCCCGCCCGACACCATCGCGCGCGCACCGCCGGCGGCTTCGGGCAGGTTGGACAGCAGGATGGAGCCCGCCAGCGCGGCAACTTCGGCCCCGCCCACGCCGATCAGCGCGACGCCGAGCGCGAGGTTCTCGGGGATCCCGTCGAGCGTGATCGCCGCCAGCAGGCCCCCGCCATCGTCGGGCCCCCATCTCTCGTCGATCAGATAGTCGGCGAAGGCGAATACGACGGCCCCGGCGGCAACCCCGAGCATGGCATGGAACACGCTTGCCGTCTCGATCGAGGGTTCGATCAGTTCGGTGGTGACCGACAACAGCAGCGCACCACCGGCCAGCGCGACCAGAAAGCCTTCGAGCCGTTCGGGCAGCTTGCCGTAGATGCCCCAGGCGGCGCCGGCGACCAGCGCGCCCGACACCACCAGCACCACGGCCAGCAGCATCAGCATTCGATCACATTGACCGCCAGCCCGCCCTGGCTGGTTTCCTTGTACTTGCTCGACATGTCGAGCCCGGTCTGGCGCATCGTCTCGATCACCTGGTCGAGGCTGACGCGCGCATCGGTTTCTGGCCGGTGCAGTGCCAGCCGCGCGGCGTTGACCGCCTTGACCGCACCGATGGCATTGCGCTCGATGCACGGGACCTGGACCAGCCCGCCGACGGGATCGCAGGTCAGTCCGAGATTGTGCTCCATGCCGATTTCCGCCGCACTGGCGACCTGCGCGGGCGATGCGCCCCACAGCGCGGCGAGCCCGCCCGCCGCCATCGAGCACGCCACGCCGACTTCGCCCTGGCAGCCCATTTCGGCGCCCGAAATGCTGGCGCGCTGCTTGTAGAGCAGGCCGATCGCGCCCGCGGTCAGCAGGAAGGTCCGGCGGCTTTCGCCGCAGGCATCGTCTTCCGCGGTGACGCAATAGAAGCGGATCACCGCGGGGATGATCCCCGCGGCGCCATTGGTCGGCGCAGTGACGACGCGCCCGCCCGCGGCGTTTTCCTCGTTCACTGCCATGGCGTAGCAATTGAGCCAGTCGAACAATTGCTCGCGCTCGTTCGATTGCGGATTGGCCGACAGCTTGTCCCACAGATCGGGTGCCCGCCGCGCCACCTTGAGACCGCCGGGAAGGATGCCCCGCTGGTGCAGGCCGCGATCGACGCACTGGTCCATCGCGGTAGCGATCCGGTCGAGCCCTTCGAGAGTCCGCTCGCGCGGGCGGAAGGCATCCTCATTGGCGAGGATCAGCTCGGCGATCGAAAGATCGGTCCGCGCGCATTCGGCCAGCAGCTCTTCGGCCGAACCGAAATCGTGCGGCACCCGTGTGCCCGTGTTGATCCGGTCGTCCTTCGGCTTGCGGCGGAGCTGCGCTTCGGAAGCGACGAAGCCGCCACCGGTCGAATAATAGGTCCGCCGTGACAGGGGCGCGCCGTCGGCATCGAACGCCTCCAGCTGCATGCCGTTGGGATGCAAGTCCGGAATGACATGCCCCGCGAGATCGATATCCGTAGCGGGATCGAACGCGATGTCCTGCCTGCCGCCCAGCATCAACCGGCCGTGCGTGCGCACGCGTTCCAGCGCGGCAGCGGCCTCGTCGGGGCAGGTCGTGTCGGGCGCGAAGCCGATCAGCCCCAGGATGCTGGCATCGACAGTGCCGTGCCCCACTCCGGTAAGCGCCAGCGATCCCTGCAGTTCGACCGCAATCCGGGCAGTGCGCTCCAGCTTGCCGGCCTTGGCCAGCGCCCGCACGAAAGTGCGCGCGATGCGCATCGGCCCGACCGTGTGCGAGGAGGACGGGCCGATCCCGATCCGGAAGATGTCGAGCACCGAAAGCATGGCCGCGAGATGCGCTTTCCCCGCCGGTAAATCAACCGGTTGCAGACGAAACCGGGTGCGCGGCAAACTGTGGGTAAAATCGCTGCCGAAACTTTGGCAATCCGCCCGCTACCGCCTATATGATCACTATGGACGAAACCCCTGAAATGACGGGCGCCGAAGCGCCGAAAAAACCCGGCTACGGCGCAGATTCGATCAAGGTGCTCAAGGGCCTCGACGCGGTCCGCAAGCGGCCCGGCATGTATATCGGCGATACCGACGATGGATCGGGCCTGCACCACATGGTGTTCGAGGTGTCGGACAACGCCATCGACGAAGCGCTGGCGGGGCATTGCGACCTCGTCCTGATCGAACTCAATGCCGATGGCTCGGTCTCGGTCGAAGACAATGGCCGCGGCATCCCGGTCGACATGCACAAGGGCGAAGGCGTGTCCGCGGCCGAGGTCATCATGACCCAGCTTCACGCGGGCGGTAAGTTCGAGAACACCAGCGACGACAATGCCTACAAGGTGTCGGGCGGCCTGCACGGTGTCGGCGTATCGGTGGTCAACGCGCTGTCCGAATGGCTCGAACTGACGATCTGGCGCGACGGCAAGGAACACTGGATGCGCTTCGAGCATGGCGATGCGGTCGAAAGCCTGCGTGTCGTCGGCGATGCGCCCAAGGTCGAACAGAACCCCGACGAGAACGGGTTCAAGAAGGGCACGCGTGTCACCTTCAAGGCGTCGGAAGACACTTTCAAGAACGTGATCGAGTTCGATTTCGACAAGCTCGAGCACCGTTATCGCGAACTGGCCTTCCTCAATTCGGGCGTGCGGATCCTGCTGCGCGACAAGCGCCACGAGGAAATGCTCGAGCACGACCTCTATTACGAGGGCGGGATCGCGGCCTTCGTCAAATATCTCGACCGCAACAAGCAGCCGCTGGTCGCCGAACCGATCGCGGTGAGCGCGGAAAAGGACGGCATCGGCATCGACGTCTCGCTCGAGTGGAACGACAGCTATTACGAGAACGTCCTTACCTTCACCAACAACATCCCGCAGCGCGACGGCGGCACGCAGCTCGCCGCGTTCCGCACCGCGCTGACGCGCACGCTCAACAATTACGCCAGCGCCAGCGGGATGCTGAAGAAGGAGAAGGTCTCGCTGTCGGGCGAAGACATGCGCGAAGGCCTGACCGCGATCGTTTCGGTCAAGCTGCCCGACCCCAAGTTCTCCTCGCAGACCAAGGACAAGCTGGTCAGCTCCGAAGTGCGTTCGCCGCTGGAAAGCCTGATGGGCGAGAAGATGAGCGAATGGCTGGAGGAAAACCCCGCCGAAGCCAAGGCGATCATCCAGAAGGTGATCGATGCCGCCGCCGCGCGCGAAGCCGCCCGCCGCGCCCGCGAGATGAGCCGCAAGGGCGCGATGAGCATCGCCTCGCTGCCGGGCAAGCTGGCCGACTGCCAGGACCGCAACCCCGCGAACTGCGAACTCTTCCTGGTCGAGGGCGACTCGGCAGGGGGCAGCGCCAAGCAGGGCCGCGACCGCAAGACGCAGGCGATCCTGCCGCTCAAGGGCAAGATCCTCAATGTCGAGCGTGCGCGCTTCGACCGGATCATTTCCTCGAAGGAAGTGGGCACGCTGATCCAGGCGATGGGCACCGGGCTGCGCGACGAATTCGATCTCGAGAAGCTGCGCTATCACAAGATCGTGATCATGACCGACGCCGATGTCGACGGCGCGCATATCCGCACCCTGCTGCTCACCTTCTTCCACCGGCAGATGCCCGAGATCGTCAAGGCCGGGCACCTCTTCATCGCGCAGCCGCCGCTGTACAAGGTCTCGCGCGGCAAGAGCGAAGTCTATCTCAAGGACCAGCCGGCCTTCGATCGCTACCTGATCGCGCAGGGCCTCGATGCGCGCGTGCTCGAAACGCAAGGCGGAGGCGCGGTGCGCGGCGGCGGCGAGCTTGAAGCGCTGGTCGCGCATGGCCTGCGCATCCGCAACCTGCTGGCTTTCGTCCCGCGCAAGTACAACACCGACCTGATCGAGGCGATGGCGTTGGCCGGCGCGCTCGATCCGTCGGGCGATCGCGGCGCCGCGCTCGACCGTGCAGCCGCGCATCTGCAGATGGGCGATCCCGAAGCGCGCTGGCGCGCCGAAACCGGGGACGACGGCAAGGTCCGCCTGTTCCGCGTGTGGCGCGGCGTGACCGATGTCCACGAAATCGATCCGGCCTTCCTCGACAGCGCCGAAGCCCGCAAGCTCAACCGCGTCGCGCAGGAATTCGCCGATGTCTACACCGCGCCCATGCGGCTCGTCCGCAGCGGTGCGGCGGAGCCGGAAGAGGCGGACAGCGACAGCGAGAGCGACAGCGAAGAGGCCGCACCGATCTTTGCCGATGACGCGATTACTCTGCCGACGCAGCTGCTCGACGCAGTGCTGGCCGCGGGGCGCAAGGGTCAGAAGATCCAGCGCTACAAGGGTCTTGGCGAAATGAACGCCGAGCAATTGTGGGAGACCACGCTCGATCCGGACAATCGCGCGCTGTTGCAGGTCAAGGTCGAGGATGCCGACGTGACCGACGAGATCTTCACCCGCCTGATGGGCGACGTGGTCGAACCGCGCCGTGAATTCATCCAGGACAATGCCCTGAACGTCGCCAATCTGGACGTCTGATCGAGATGGGCGGGGGGCGTCCGACCGGATCGCTCGAGCAGGGGGGGTTCCTGCTCTTCCTCGCGCTCGTGTCGGCCGCGCTGATCGCGATCGTGCTGCCCTTTGCCCGTTCACTGCTGTGGGCGGCGCTGGCAGCGATCATGTTCCAGCCGCTCTACCGCTGGTTCCTTGCAAAGCGGCCCGACAAGGATAGCCAGGCTGCGCTGGCGAGCCTGGTGGTGATCCTGTTCGCCGTCGTCCTGCCCGCGCTGTGGATCGGCAGCGCGGTTGTCGACGAAGCGGCGGGGCTGTTCGTCGCCCTTCGCGACGGCGATATCGATGTGGCGCTCTATTTCGAAGAGGTGTTCGACGCGCTCCCGGCCAATATCCAGGCCTCGCTGGCGCGCGCCGGACTGGGCGACCTGGGCGCTGTCCAGGCACGCGCGACCGCCTTTGTCCAGGCCAGCCTCGGCATCATCGCGGCGCAGGCCCTCGCAATCGGGGGCAGCGTGTTCGGTTTCGCGATCGGTTTCGCGATCGCGCTCTATGTTGGCTTCTTCCTGCTGCGAGACGGGCGGGCGATCGGCGAGACGATCCTCGCCGCGCTGCCGATGGAACGCGGCGTCGCCGACCGGCTCGCAGAACGCTTTCTCGTCATCGTGCGCGCGACAATCAAGGGATCGGTCGTCGTCGGGCTTGTCCAGGGCGCCCTCGGCGCGCTGACATTCTGGATCGTGGGGATCCCATCGGTCCTGCTGCTCGGCGTGGTTATGGCAATCGCCTCGCTGCTTCCCGCGCTCGGCCCGGCGATCGTATGGGTGCCCGCCGCGATCTACCTGCTGGCGACCGGCGCGATCTGGCAGGGCGTGGTGGTGATCGTCTCGGGGGTCGCGCTGATCGGCATGATCGACAACATCCTGCGCCCGATCCTCGTCGGACGCGACACCGGCATTCCCGACTGGCTGATCCTTGTCACCACGCTGGGCGGTATCGCGCTGATCGGCCTGTCGGGGATCGTGGTCGGGCCGCTGGTCTGCGGGCTGTTCCTCGCCGCTTGGGGGATCTTCGCCGAACAGCGCGCTGCCCGCGGCTAGCGCCCGCGCAGCGGGTCAGGCCGCGCGAATATCCTGCGTACCGCGCGCGCCGCCATCGCGGCTGTCGAGCCCGTCGAAGATCGCGCCGACGATCAGGCCCAGTTTCTCCTCGCTCAGCCGGTCGTCGACCACCGCGATGAGATAGGGCTGCAGATAGCAGCTCACCATCTGGTTGATGATCGACATGGCAGTATCGACCTCGAGCCCTTTGAGATAGCCTTCGGCCTGCGCTTCGGCGATCAGTTCGCACAGATAGTGGTCGGCCAGGTCGATATAGCTGCGGGCATAGTCGAAATAGCGTTCGCCCATCTCGACATAGAGGTTGAACGTCGCCGGGTCGTCGCGGAAATTGCGGTGCAGCAGCCGATAGCGGCGGGCGAAGAATTCATACATCTTGCGCGGCGGCGGCAGGTCGGACGCCATCACGTCGTCCATCACTGCCAGCTTGGGGGCGAACCATTCGGCGGTCACCGCTTCGAGCAGGTCGCTTTCCTCGGGGAACACCGCGTCGATCCGCGCCCGCGCCACGCTCAGCTCGGCCGCCAGCCGCGTGCGCGAAACCTCTTCGCCCTTGCGTTCCATCAGCGCCATCGCTTCGCGCGCGAAGCGGCGACGCAATTCGTCGATTTCGTTCTCGCTCATGCCGGCGCGTTCCCTACTCCGCTCATCCCGCAAATTAGGCACGGACGTGCCGGGGTTAAACCCCCCATGCGGCTAGCCGGCGGATTTCTTCGGCGGGAGCGGGAAGAAGGCCGACGTCCGCGCCTTGTAGGCCGCATAGCCCGGCCGCGATTTCT
>VMHT01140787.1_pt1 | contig 12729 bp, 19 predicted proteins | sample 4693611 | NCBI WGS metagenome assembly VMHT01 (sample SAMN12280063, study PRJNA550983) | marine metagenome | isolation source: seawater sampled from same location over 5 years 0.02-0.2 micron viral filtrate | place: USA: collected off the coast of southern California halfway between the port... ... | reverse complement strand
TATGCTCTAATATCCAATGCAGTTGCACCAGATGAAATGTATTTTATTCTCAACTTGCCAGATGTTTTTGCTTTCATCTTAACTTTAAGATCCACTGTGTCTAAGTCTTTGTATATTTCGCGTGTAGGTGTTTCAGTCATCATTGCATCTATTCTCATTGCTGTTAGTTTCTCACTCAACTCCAATGTGACGTAGCACACATTCAATCCTTGTTCTGCATAGTTCACTGCCAAGTTTTGCAGGAACAAACTTTTACCAGCACCCGAACCACCAGCAAATATATTCAACTCGCCTCTGTTGAAACCACCAAACAATTTCTTGTCAAAGTTTTTCCAACCAGTGGGCACCATGCCATTGTTGTCTTTCAGTGCCTGTAGTCTTGCTTTAGGATCCTCAAAGTAATCAAGACCCATGTCTTTGGTCAGTCCTACTTCAACTGCCTTCTTAATTTTTTCTTCAACAGATCCATATTCACCTTTTTCCAACATGTCAGCAGATGCCAATATTGCTGACTCTAATGACTTGTGTCTTGCAAATCTTTCATATTCATCCAGGAACCAATCAAAGTGTTTTGGATCAATGTCTGCCGCAGACTGCAAGTCAGCACCTGTCTTGGCATTGACCATTTCAACATCAGGCAGTGTTTTGTATTCATTGGCATATTCATATATGAACTTGGCCGCTTCTCGCAGTTGTGCATCATAGTGTGAATATTTGAAAATGTTTTGTGCTCTTACAAATGACTCTGCATCAGCAAGAAACATTTCTAAAAATAGTTTTTGTAAGTCTTTTGTGTATTCCACTGTTATATTATAATACCTTTCTTATAATGTGTCATCTCTCATAATTGGTTATCAGCAGTTCTTTTCTTTCGTTTTGATCTTTCATGTAAGATCCTGTGGATCGCATGGTATATTTGAGATCCCATTGTAGGCAATGATATGTTTTGTATTTTTCGATAAGTTTTTGATTGGCATTGTATGTTATCATAAATTTACTTGTTAATGTGTCAATATGGTTTTTGAATTCATCATGGTCAAATGTTTTGTGTTTGTCACCTTTGTTTCCATACAAAAAAGATTTGATGTCATAAGGAGGATCCAAAAATAAAAAGTCATTGCCATTTACCATGAAATAATTGTAGTCTAAATTAGATATGGTCCATCCACCAATAAGTTTTTGATACTCTGGAAGTTTGTTTATACTATTAATAGTAAAGTTTCCATCATATGCTTGTTTGCTGAATGTTGAAGTGCCAAGTCCCGAAAAGGAGCATTTGTTGGCAATATAAAATGCACATGCTAGTGTGAACATATCCATTCTATCATCATGCATCCATTTTTGTGCATCATGAAATAGTTCTCGCTGTGCATCTTCTGAATGTTCAGTTGTCTTCTTAATATCTAACAACCTTTCACGCATCTCTGTGCCCTGTTCTTGCAACTGTTGCCAGAATGCATACAAAGGATGATATGCATCGTTAACATGTATGTTTGCATTTGGATATTGTTGCGTGACCCACAATGCAACTGATCCTCCACCAAGGAACGGTTCCACATATGATTCTATCTGACTAGGAAAATATTCCCCCAGAAACTTCATGGCACGTGACTTGCCTCCTGGATACCTCAAAGGCGTTTTAAGTTTGAATGTTGTCATTATACCTCCCATCCATATTTAGGTTTGTATGTTTTTTTAGCATATTTTTTAAGGCGATTAGAAGCTTTTGTATTTTGCCGTCTTGCACGTTTATCTTCTGCTTGTTGCCGTTTTGCATTAGATTTGATTAGTTTTTCAGCTTTTGTTTTTAGATCCATAGTTTTTCTTTCACTTTTATTTTTGTCTTTGTGTCATTGGTGTGTTTAAGAATGGCTTGCATGGTCAGTATCTTGCCATATTTTAGCACAGCATTATTGACATCTTTGATGCCATCATGCCATGGTGGCATAGACACTGACCATCCCCAATCACATGCCTGATCAATAAGTTTGCTTCCGGCTCGATCACGATCAGGCACAATGATAACTTTTCTATTCAATGCATCAATCTGTTGTTTTTGTTTTGTGCTGATTTCACTGCCAAGTATAGCAACACAATCCAGCATGATAGCATCAAACACTCCTTCGACAAGTATTACAAACTTGCGTGACCAATGTTGTGCATCCAAGTTAAACAGCGATCCTGGTTGCACTTGTGCATAATATTTTGGTTTGACGTCAGCACTCATGCCCCTTGCAACAAACCCAATTGGCTTATTTTGCCAATTGATGGGCACGATCACTCTTGTCTTCATTGTTGGAGAATAATAAAATTTAAATTTTTCTGTTGCATCGAATCCTCTTGATTGTAGATATTCAACACATTGCGTTTGTGTTGTGACAGGTAGAGCATCTTTTGGCAATGGTTGATAATTAAAGTCAACTTCTTGCACGTCTTGTGTTTTAACACTGGGTGCAATTTCTTGTGTTAACCTCATAGCTTGCATACTCAACTTACCAATTTCAGAAGATGAAACATTCAGCCAAGTAAGAAGTTTTCTGAATCTATTACTAAGATATCTTCCTGGAGTAAAGTTTGCTTTGAAACCACAGTTGAAACAATGATACTGGACTGCCCCATCTGCCTGATACATTATGCCTCCTCTTGTTCTTGTGTCTTGTGTTTCACCATTGTGGTGACAACACGGAGCATTGAAAGATGTCCAACCAGAAGGCGTCTTTTTTCTTTTAGCAGGAAGATGCGACTCTAGTGTTTGCTTGAGCTCCGGAAACATTATCTATATTATAACTTAAAAAAAGTATATGTCAAATAAAATTACCATTACAAAATATGTAAGGGCGTGTAATGATTGATCAACTGATGTCAGCACCCAATAACTTCTATCATGTTGAAACAAATTATTAGCTTCAACAAAATTACTTTTTAGCCAGTCTATTAAAAAGTGAAACACATAATCAAATATTGGAAACAATAATATTGTGACAAATATTGTTTTGCCTTGGGCAAAAGCAAAACTGGCCACGAACAAAAACACCAATGCAGTTCCAAGTGCATGGTCAAGTGCATGCATGTGTCCTTTAGTTGATGTCAATAGATGTTTGTCTTTTTGTTTGAATCTGCCTTGCATTGCAAAGTCACATACAAAATGTTTTACCATTAATAAAAAGAAAACTGTTGTAACCATTTAAATTATATTATGATCGATAAAGTATTTTGTCAAGACCTACTAAAACAGTGGACGAATCTGTCGACTGTGCAACAAATGCCACACGTTTGAATACTCCAGTAAAATTTACATAGGCTGGAGTACTTTGTTCTGTGTAAGTCTGAGAATCAATAAGAAAAAAATCAGTTTGTTGTGCATCAGTGGCATATGAGGCATTGTCAGTCATAGTGCCAAATATTTTTATAGTGCCAGAAAAGTTTGTCATGTAATACACAGCAGTGTGAAGAGCTGAATTAGAATTTTTATTTGGTTCTGCATCTACTGAACTAGACACATATTCATCACCAATCAATTCCAATGATGTTATCAATTGTGATGCTGTGAATTCAGGTGAAGTATCTCCAACTACTTCAAATTGGATAGCGGCGTTGTATCTTGTGTCAGCATACAATACTTTAACTGTTGAATCAGTATCTGTAAATTTTAACACGCCGTGATAAAAAATGTTCTCCAACTTCAGCATGTCCGATTCAGTAATTGTAAAGGTAATGTGTCCTTTGGTTGCAACAGTTGACCCATCATCAGTAACTGTACCGTCCTTCTCTAATATTAAAGCACCATCTTGATCGGATATTTGTAGCATACAGGATGTGCCATTGACAAATTGTTTCTTTTGGTCTTGATTTTTGACCACAATAGTAAATGTATTATCAAATTCTTTGTATAGTTTTATTGAACGTTCATACACTTTTTCATACCTTCTTTCCAGTCCTGAAGTATGTGTGAGCACATCCAGTTCGTTTGTAAGTTTGTATCCAACATAATATTGCATGGCATTTGATATATTTATAAACCAAACTTGCGTGTTTATTTAGGTTGGAAAATATAACTAACTTTGATGATCATCACAGTGGACAAAATTAATGAAACTTATCCATTTTTGTCTATAATCCGTATAAACAAAGAAGAAAAAGTAGGCATAATCCAGAATTGTGATCAAAAGATTATCAGCATGTACTGTTATGATTCTGTGCCCAAGGAAATTCAGTCATTATTTTTGGAATATGGAAAAAATTGGTGGTGGGAATCAAATAGAAAACTACCCATCAACATGTTTATAGGAAAACAATTTAGCGTGTTTACTGGAGCGTTGAGGTCATATTCTCTGAAAGAAACAGAAATACTACATGGGCCTGTAACCAAATTATCTGATCTTTTAGCAAATAAAAAAATAAGAAGAAAAACAGTCCAGTTACTACGTAAGGTTTAGTAGATTCATATGCACAATCACTGCTCCAGCATATGAAAATGCATGTGCTTTTTTAAAAAAGTATTGTCCATCAGTTGGCTTTTGCCACACTTCATTCAATATTTGGTCCCATGTTTTATTCAACAGATATCTTTTAGCAGGACGGATGATAGCCAAACATGCCGCCAACTGTTCAAGGGTCATAGGTTGTAATTTTGCAACCACATCAAAGTGCCCATTGAGATGAAACAACTGATCAACAAACGTTTGATCCTGTAGTTTGTGCCATGGCGGTTCTTGATCGAATAATTCTTTTAGATGTTGCCTGGATTTTACTTGTGAATATATGTTTACGTTTAGGAAGTCCAACTTAAAATAACCTAATTCGTCTGCCACCTTGTGATCAAAAGCGGACTGATCAGTGCCTGGAATCTTCGGCACATCTGTGAAGTATACGCCAGTGTTGTGTGGCTTGATGCCTTTGTCATCCCATATGGTTGCACGTGTGTGTGGCAACACATCTAAAATTTTTTGTCTATCAGCAAAGTCAATATCTATATCGGGCATTATTTAAATATTTTTTTGAACCTATCAATACTCTTGCTCAATGGATTATACACTGATTCAATAAAACTAATATGAGCATCAAGTTTTTTATCTAATGCTTCAATTTGTTTTTGTATTTTTTTAAGTTCTTTAATTGTTGTTTGATCCATGTGTTAACATATAGTATACAGCATCTTGTTTCATTTTAAAAGTCAAAATTACAAATTGTTTTTCGTATGGTTCATCCGGATTTGTTTGATCGATAAAATACCAACCCCATTTCGATTTACAATTTTTCATGCACCAAGACATTATTTCAAAACCAAGTCCATAAGTTCTAAGATTTATTTTATATCTGTAGCGTTTATTGTATCCATATCCAGGTGGCAACAGGTCAGCACCAAATCCACCTGTAGTGGCTGTGTACACATCAACAAGCTTTTTCATATGTCCTTTGCCAATCCGGTCTTTCATGCCATAAACATTTGCCATGTTTTGCTTTAAACCATTTTTCTCTATCCAAAACTTCTGATGCAAACTTTGTTTTGAAATTATTTTTTTGGATTGCTTTGCCAATATTTGTCTTCCATTCTTTTTCTAATTTACTGTTTGCATTAATATTATCATGAGCTTGTTGTAAAATACTAAGGGGTATGTTATGTAGGTCCCAACATTCATTATCGCCAACAGGCATTAGTGTGTAGGATGAGTATAGGCGAGGATGTGCCTTGCTTAATGTTTGCATAAACTGTGTTAGTCTAGTAGCTTGATCTAAGTTACTGAGTTGTTGTACGATATTCATGTTAAGTGAAAAACCTGCTTGTCTAGTTTGTGCAAGGTAGTTGAATAATTTTTTTGTGTTTTTTTCTGTCACAGTCCAACTGCCATGATATCTAATAAGTTGATATCTTTCATCTGTGGCATCAATGCTAAGTCCTATTATTACATGTTTAAAATCTTTTATATGTTTCCAGAAACGTTCGTTGAATACAGTACCATTGGTGGTTACTTGTATTTGCATTTGTTGTTTGCGGGCATATGGAATCGCTTCAAGTACATCTGTGAACCCCTTTATTAGTTGTGGTTCGCCTCCTTGTAATTGGATTTCCTGTAGCGTATCTGTGTTGGCTAAGTTTATAAGTTTGTGTATGTTTTCCTTTTTGTCTATCCAGTTGTAATTTTGTTCATTAGGTTGAGACAGTTCCCAAGGACGTTCTTCCATTTGCACCATTGATGATAAATCTGCATAACACATTTTACAGGCAAGATTACACAATCTACCTCCGACAATATGTAAAAGTCTTAAATTTGGTTGGCTGCCTTGATAGTGTGCTCCATTTTCATTTGATCGCAAACTCCATTTGCCTTGTGCTTCATTTATCCAACAATGAGAACATCTTGAATCAGCACTATTATTATTGAGATTATTTCTTAGTTTGTTTTGTGAAGCATGATTATAGAACCAATCCAAAGGATCTGCAATGTCTTGCAGTCTATCATTTGTATCTTTTATAAAACAACAAGGCGCCAAATGGCCCTGTGAACTAATAAACAAATGTTCTTGTGCTGGCTTACAGAATGTATTATTCAATACCTGCCTCTCTTAATGTTGCTTTGACAAAGTCTTGATCTTCATCGCGTTTTTTAAAACTTTTTTTCCACCATTCTGGATCAATTATTTCATATATAATTTTAATTTGATCATCATGCATAATTGTAATCATGTCCTTGCCAGTTTCACAGTTCAGTAGCACCCAGGGTGATATCCTACCATTGACTATCATTTGTGTGACTCTGTTCAAGTTTACGTATTTGAAAAAATCTTCTAGTCTAGCATTCTCTTGTTCCGCCCAGTCGCCCATAGCAACTATAGTCCGATTGAGTGCTTGTGTGACTCCTTCAGTGCGTATGAGATGTTTTATGTATTGATCAATAGTTGCTTGTTTTGGCCATGAGTCAATTCTAATCTTTGATGTGCATAGCCAGTCAATAAATGCTCCTATCTCAATAGGAGTATTAACAGTAATGAACTCTGCTGTTTTAATAAATGCACGATAGTACTGCGAATTAACAAAGTCAGTAAATTGCTTTGCCTTTTGATTCGAATAATTTATTTCATAAAAACGTTTGAATATTTCAAAGGCCAACACATGAACTTTATTGTCCTTCTGATCCCATCTTCTTTTTGGTTCACACATATGTACATCTAGTGTGGATTGTTTTGAAAATGTTTTTGTACAATAGTCACATGTAGGCATATTAGTGTTTATTGTAACAGGTTGATACTTTAAAAGCAATTTGTCCTCATTTTTTTATTTCCCGCATGTTATCATACTTTGGATTGGCTGGCCAATTGTGTTCATTAGGATCCGCATATTGGTTATACATTGTTTTTTCCCAAGCTCCTTTGCTTCCATCTTTCCTTCTTTGATGCCATCTGGTTAAACGTTGTTCTTTTGGCATTTCATAATACGACTGAAGATCAACTGCATAAGTGTGTCCAGTTCTTACATCCCACATAAAATTTTCTATTTTATAATCTGTAAAACTCCAATTACTATCACGCAACACTACATCTTGGTATATTATGTGTTCTTCTTTGACATGAGCGTATCTACCTTTAATAAATTGCATTTCGATATGCACTTCATTGCCTTTTTTTGTGTATTCAAAATTTGGAACTTTTATTCTATTGAAAGATTCATTTCTTAATTTATCCATTCTGTCGCAGGCAAGTTGTGCATGTTTTAATTGTTCATATGTATGATGTTTAATAATCCAAAATTTACTGGTTGAACTTGTCTGTATGTATTCAAAGGTTTCAATCATATGATTTGTTAGTATTTTTTTCCACCTTTTACCACTACTTGATAAAAAATGAAATCAGTAAACAACATCAAGGTTAAAATACTTAAACCGCTAGGAAACATACCAAACAGTAATATTGTAAAAAATAGGAATACAAACATGTTTCGAAAAACAGCAGTCATGTACATCCGAAAATATTTTTTTGGTACAGCGTAGTCAATCCAATCATTCATCTTTAAAATATTTCTCCAATTTGTTTTCTTCACCTGAATGTTTTGCATAGTCTGGCAGTGGATCTTTTGGCTGAGTGATGACAGGCCATTTAGCACTCCATTTGGTGTTGAAGTCTAACCATTTGTTGTTTTCATCAAGATTGTCAGGTATAATTGCTTCTTCAGGACATTCTGGTTCACACACACCACAATCTATACATTCGTCGGGATTAATTACCAATACGTTGTCGCCTTCATAAAAACAATCCACAGGGCATACCTCTACACACGAAGTGTGCTTACACATTATACATTTGTCATTTACAAGATATGTCATTTTTCGTTACCGTATTGTTTTTTTATTTCAGTCCATTCACGTGTAGTTATCTGTGCGTCCAACACATTAAGATCCGATTGTTTCATTGCAGGATAGTATTCTTGCAGTTCTTTCATTTTAGATTTGTCTGATGTTTTTTTCTTCTTAGGATAAAACCATTTATGAAACATATTGAAAGTTGAACCGCACATTGCTGTCAGTCTCCACAGCAAAGACTTGTGATTCTTACTAAGCGTCCACAAATGTTTATTAACATTTTCATTTACTTCTTCTATGTAAAATTCTTGTATCACCTTATCTTTGTGTTCAACAGCCGCGGCCCATTTCATTGACATGTAGGGAGAATATAATTTTTTTTGATCATCAGACAAGCGATCATGCCAAGTTTTGTCTCGAGAGTCTACTGCTCTCATCATTGATTTGATGTCTAAAAAATTTACTGCCATAGTATATTATAACTTTTGTTTAATGGTTGAATCAAGTATTTTTAATTGTGTTATTAATTTGCGAAACTGATCTGGGTTGAGCATGTTAGGCCCATCTGAGGGAGCATTATCTGGATCATCATGTACTTCAAGAAATACTCCAGCAATGCCTTGGGCAACTGCTGACATGCACAAAGGAGCAACCATAGTTCTGTCTCCTCCGGAGGATGTGCCATGTCCTCCTGGTTGTTGCACAGAATGTGTGCCATCAAATATCACAGGACACAATTTTTTCATATATGGAAATCCTTTGATATCAACAACAAGGTTGTTATAACCAAACATTGTGCCTCGTTCGGTGATCATAAATTGATCATTCCATGCTTCATTGACTTTTATTTTAATGTTGTCTACATCTGTGTATGAAATAAACTGTCCTTTTTTAACATTGATAATTTTATTAGTTTGTGCGGCAGATGTTATTAGATCTGTTTGCCTACATAGGAAAGCAGGAATCTGTATTATATCAACCACTTCACCAACCACGCCACACTGGTCAGCCTCATGTACATCAGTCAATAAAGGCACGTCAAATGACTTTCCTATTTGTTCGAGTATCTGCAAACCACGTTTCAATCCCACCCCACGTTTGCCTTTTATTGAAGATCTATTAGCTTTGTCGAAACTTGATTTATACACCCAACGCACACCTACATCATTACAAATACCATTAATAATATCAGCCATCATCATAGCATGTTCTTCTGATTCTATTTGACAAGGCCCTGCAATAACTTTTAAGGGCGAGTCGTTGTTAAATTTAAAATTAAGCATGAAATAAATTGTTCAATAAGATGGTGTCATTGTTGCGATTTATTTCTTTAACAAAAAATGCACAGTTTGGTTTTGTCTCGGTAGACAGTGGAACTGTTAGCAATTGATTAGATCTTGTTCGCGGAAAAAACCATTCTACTTCATTATAAATGTTTGTAATTTTAACTTCCTTGTATGAAGGCATAGAGTCTGTGATTGGGTTGAAACAAAATGCATGAAATGATCTATCATTTAGTGATGTCAACGGAAGTATTTCTAGATCTCCACATTCAGGATCGCCTAATAATATGTGCCAATCTAAAGGCATTTGTATTTTTTGGTTTTCAATTTCTAACACCGCTGAAGGAGAAGCAAAAGACTCTAAGTAAATTAAAGGAACAAAAAAGAAGTCAGGATTTTGAGAATCCGAATTGTCCAGCACAGCGAAACGCATATCTTCTTCTACTTGGTCGGGAATCTTGTTCAATAGATAAGCAGTGTTGTCTAGTGTCAATATTTGCATGTAATTTTATTATATGTGGATTCATTACTGATAGTCAACCTTTGTGACTGTAAATGGATATTGTGCTTCGCGATAAAATTTTTTGCGTTCTGTAAGATGGCGTTTACTAAACTTTGCTGTTGAACACACATCCCACACTTGCACAAAATCTTTGTCTTGTGCTTTACGTATTCCTCTTCCAATGGACTGTATTACCCTTACAAACGACTTGCCAGGCTCGATCAACACAAGATTGAATATGCGTGGCAAGTTGATGCCAACAGCGGCAACACCATAGGTTGCTACAATGACCTTATCGTCTGCTGTTTTGACGTCGTCGTAGTGTTCTTTTCTTTCATCTGCCTTCGTTGCACCACGGACAAATGCTGAATTAGGAATAGCTGTAGTCAGCAACTCGCCTGACTTTACTCTATCTACTAACACTAATGTGTTGCCAGATTTACGCATTTGTTCTACCATTCTTGCAATGTAATCTATTCTTGTTTGTTTGGTCACAAGATGCGTTTGTTCTTCGCGATAATTTTTGTATTCCACATAGTCCCACATCTGTAATATTTCAATATTACATTTTGCAAGTAAACCTTTTTCTTGTAGTTCTACTGCACTTACTCTGTTAATTACATCTCCTAGTGACACATGTAAAGATTTAAATTCATAATCTGCTTTAGGTACAGTGCCCGTTAGTCCCCAACGTATAGGTACATATCCATACACATTGGTTAGCAATCTTCTCAATACATCTGCTTTTGCTTGATGCACTTCATCGACTATGACACAAACCACATCACGTTTGAATTCTTCAATAAGATCATCTTCTGCATTTTGTCTTTTCTTTTCTAGTATGTTAAGAGATTGCCATGTGCAAATTGTATGTGTCCTGCCTGGCTCTTTTCTATCACCAAAGTATACACCAACATCGAGTCCCATGTTAATGTAATCCTCCTCAGTTTGTGTCACTAAAGATTTGTTAGGTACTATTATTATTGATCTTCCATATGGTTCGATCATCTTTGACAGTGCGGCTGTAATAATAGTTTTGCCTGCGGCAGTCGCCACTTCTTGTAAACACTGTGGATTGTTTATAAAATTATTAATTACTTCAACTTGGTGGTCACGCAACACAATAGCCTGTCCTTCGTGTGTGTGTCCTTCAGGCCATGTTACGTCAGCAAACGTATTTTCATTGACTGGATCGAATTTAAGATCTAGTTGTTCTCTTCGATCATCGAGATCGAATGTGTAATTATTTTGTTCAAGGATAGGCATTATCTCATGTAATAGATTAACATAAGTTAGTCCTCCTTGTGTGAAAAAGGATACAGTGCCATCCCATCTGCCTAATTTTACTGCCGGCATAAAGCGAGCACCTGGAATCTCGTATTTGAATTTGTTGGTTAGTTTTCTACGTGTGACTAGATCAAGACCTTCTAGTTTTACATTTACTTCATCTTTTATGATTATGTTGCAGTGCGGCAAGTACAGATCTCCAAAATTGCTGAGCCCAAGTAGACTCAGCAATCAAAATTGTTTTGTTCACATTTGATATTCTAAGCTCTTTTTGGCTAGACTGCAATTGCTTCTTGTTTTTCTTCAGGCTCTGCTCCTGGATGTGCATCTGGTGTTTGTGATTGTATCTCTTTTGTAATTGCACGAGATGTTGCAGTTGCAATGCCAGTAAATCTCATTACAGTGCCATCTTCCAACACTTTAAATGATCCAGCTGTTTTAGATACTCCTGCATCATCAATCTTCTTTACAACACCATTGATTGTTCCTTCAGAAGTTGTTTTGCCTTCAATGTACATATATGTTCCTGAATTACCTTTGTAAGTTGTGCCTTCATGGCATAATGATGTTTTAATTTTTTCTAATACTAATTGTGCGTTTGTCATTTGTTGTTACCTCTTAATAAGTTAATACCATTATTATATGGTATTATACCAAATAAGTCAACCAATTAAAAAAGCTTTATTTTTTGGAATTTTTTCCGTGTATGTTTTCTTTAAGAAAGTCCAACAACCAAGGATTATCTTTAAACACACCCATTAACCAATTGGTCATTGAGTTGACCACTTGCTCTTCGTCACCATCTTGTGTTAAGGGTCCGCCCTCAGCGTTCATCGATGAATGATACACAATGGCGTGTACTATTTCATGTAAAAGTGTATTGGCCAAATCTTGGCCTTGTGCTTCTTCCTGAATCTCAATTTTGTTCTGTCGGGCAATGTACTGCCCCCAGTAGTCTGAGTTATTTTTTACAAATGATACTTTGGTTTTTTCAACATCTATGTCTTTCCAACCAATTTTAATTTTATCAGGCAGTTTCATTCTTAGTATTTATATGGTCATTTAATTGGCCATAGTCAAACTGTTTACAATTTGCTAGTTCAAAGAATTTATTAGGGATTGTGCCTTCAACATATGTAAATTTTACATGAGCATTGTTGATCATTAGCGTGTATATTTGTTCTGCCCATATGGATTGATCAACCATGGTGTCTGAAGATCTGTATGATTTGGTGTCTTTGTAGATGTTATTATTAGGGCCTATGTGGCCACAGTCGAATCCTATGCAATATAGATCTGTGTGTCCATCATGGATTGCAATGTGCATAGCAGTGGTGCCTGCCCCCTGTGCTGGATTGGCGGG
>VMHT01080325.1_pt1 | contig 12729 bp, 12 predicted proteins | sample 4693611 | NCBI WGS metagenome assembly VMHT01 (sample SAMN12280063, study PRJNA550983) | marine metagenome | isolation source: seawater sampled from same location over 5 years 0.02-0.2 micron viral filtrate | place: USA: collected off the coast of southern California halfway between the port... ... | reverse complement strand
TACTCATCGCTTGTAGAAATTTCATCAACCAAACCCACCTCAAGTGCTTTAATACCCTCCCAGGTTTCGCCAGTAGCTATTTTTTTCATATCCAAAGAAGGTCTGAATTTTTTAATATGATCTTTAAAAAGAACATGAATATCTTCTAAATGCTCTTTAAACTTTTTCCTTCCTGCAGGAGTAGTTTCTCCAAACATTGTTATCGTTCTTTTGTATTCTCCTGCGGTATGAAGTTCATAATCCACATTATTCTTTTTGAGCACTTTATGAAAATTCGGAATAGCTGCAACTACTCCAATGGAACCAATTATTGCAAAAGGTGATGAAACAATTTTATTGCACACACAAGCCATCATATATCCGCCTGATGCAGCTACTTTATCTACACAAGCAGTAACTTTAATACCTGCATCCCTTAATCTTTGAAGTTGAGCAGCACATAAACCATAACCTATAACGGTGCCACCGGGACTTTCTAATCTCAAAACTAGTTCCTGACACTTAGTTTCACTTTTTAAAATAGCAGTAATTTCTTCTTTAAGATTTTCAACACTTGAGGCCTCAATATCGCCATTAAAGTTCAAAACAAAAACTGGCTTTGGAATAGATATATTTTTTTTGGCCTTTAAATTCTTTTTCTTTTCTTTTTGAAGTTTTTTTCTTTCATTTTTATTTAAAGTTAAGGACTTTACTGCCCCAGCCATGTTGTCTAGTTTGTCTGATAAATTCGTAATTTTTAATGTACCTGATGACGAAGCATCTTTTCCTTTTGATGAGAATAAAATAAGAAAAGGTATAGAGATAATAATGATAAGAGAAACAGTCTTTAATAAAAAAGAACCATAATCGACTAAAAATTCCATAAGGCAGATGAGTTTATCAGGAAAAATATAATTATCTAGACAGATTCAATTCTTTTGTTCCACCCATATAATCAACCAGCACCTCGGGAATAATGACTGATCCTTGCTCAGTTTGATTATTCTCTAAAATAGCAGCTAATGTTCTCCCAATTGCCAGACCTGAACCGTTGATGGTGTGGCAAAAAATATTTTCTTTAGATTGTTTAATTCTAATTTTCATTCTCCTGCTTTGAAAATCTCGAAAATTTGAGCAAGAAGAAATTTCTCTATATATTTTTTGACTTGGAAACCAAACTTCTAGATCAAAGGTTTTGAATGATGCAAAACTTGTATCGCCACTACACAAAATAACTTTTCGGTAAGGTAAATTTAAGTTATTTAAAATATTTTCAGCATCATTTGTAAGTTTATTAAGTTCATTTTCAGAATCTTCGGGATGCACAAATTTAACCAGTTCAACTTTGTCAAATTGATGCTGACGAATTATTCCTTTGGTGTCTTTTCCATAACTACCGGCCTCACTTCTAAAGCATGGAGTGTGAGCAACAAAATTAATCGGTAATTCCTCTGAATTTAGAATTTTATTTCTATAGATGTTTGAAACTGGTACCTCAGCAGTTGGAATTAAATACATTTCCTCATTAGAGATTTTAAATAGATCTTCTTCAAATTTTGGTAGTTGTCCGGTTCCTATTAATGAATTTTTATTAACAAGATAAGGCACATAAATTTCTTCGTAACCGTTTTCTACATGAACATCCAGCATGTATTGAGCTAATGCCCTATTCAACTTGGCAATTTCTTTTCTTAAAACCACAAATCTAGATTTTGCGATGGTTGCCGATTCTTCAAAATTTATTCCATTAGAAAGCTCACCTAATTCCTGATGATCTCTTACTTTAAAAGAGAATTCTGGAATGGTTCCCTTTTCATAAATAATTTCATTCTGTTCCTCAGATTTACCATCAGGTACGTCCTCTGAAAGAACATTGGGTATTTCCAATAAAAAGTTATTTAATTCTACTAAAGCAGTATCAAGTTTTGCCTTAACTTCCTTCAAATCGGTTGATATTATTTTTGCATCTTTGAGTTTTTGATCCTTTAAAGACTGATTTTTTTCTTGAGAAACTTCTTTAGCTAGAATATTAGATTTTTCTTGAAGGGATTCCGTATCAACTTGTAGTTTTTTTCTCTCTGAATCAAGTCTTGCAAAAGCCTTTTCATCAAATTTAAAACCTTTTTTTTGAAGATTTTTCTTTATTTCTTCAAAATTATTTCTTAAGAGATTAATATCCAGCATGTCAGTTGAGAATAACGAGAATTGTCCCTTTATTATAGTCAAATATCTTCCTATCTAGTTCATCATTTAATTTAATATTAACGAAGCTTATTTGAGTATCAGTCCCAAACTGATCTTTGTATGAAATAATTTTTAATCTTCCATTGTCACTAATGATATTTAAATCAGATATAAATTCTGATGACTGAGAATTATTCAAAAAACTACACACTTTTTTCTTAGACTTTAATAACAATAAAGCAGGAACTTGTGACTCAATATTTGCCAACTTGTATTTGATTGTTTCATTAAGATCATAATCTGTTCTGTAAACATCTTGGTTGTTTACAATTAATTCAGTTCTGGAAGGCTTTGTGGTTTTTATTTTAAAATGGTTTGGTTTTTCAAAATAAACTTGTCCTTCGACATTGAATTTATTTATTCCTTCATAAGATTGAATATATTTTAGTGATATTGTCTTAGTATCTTGGCTGTAAATATTAAGATTATCTAATTCTCCACAAGTATAAATATTAAATGAGATGAACAAGAATATTAAGAAAAGCTTATTCAGCATTTGCGTTTGGCGCTAAGACTTCTCTATTGCCATTGGAATTCATTTCACTCACCAAACCAGCATCTTCCATTGCTTCTATTAATCTAGCTGCCCTGTTGTAACCAATTCTAAATTTTCTCTGTACTGCAGAAATAGATGCCCTTCTGGTTTCAAGAACAAAGGCAACAGCTTGATCATAAAACTCGTCTTTTTCGGAATCTCCTTCTCCACCAGAATTTACATCCGCTGCTTCAGGTGCTTTGGTCACTTCTTCCAGATAATTAACATCCTCTTTATTCTTCCAATCTTCTACCACGCGTAAAATTTCTTCTTCACCGACATATGCGCCGTGAACCCTTAAGGGAATAGAAGTTCCTGAGCCTACATAAAGCATGTCTCCTTTACCCAAAAGCTGTTCTGCTCCTACTTGATCCAAAACAACTCTTGAATCCATTGAAGATGCAACATTAAACGCCATTCTTGCTGAAATATTTGCTTTTATAAGTCCTGTTATTACATCAACAGATGGTCTTTGTGTCGCTAACAGCATATGAATACCTGCAGCTCTTGCTTTTTGTGCCAACCTTGCAATTAAGTGTTCAACTTTCTTTCCAACTACCATCATTAAATCAGCTAACTCATCAACAGCAATGACAATAAGAGGTAACTCTGACAATAAAGGAATTTCCGATTCAATAACCTCTTCACCTTCTTTGGGCTTCCAAAGAGGGTCTTTTAAAGGGGTACCGTTTTTAGCTGCTTGAAAAACTTTGGTATTAAAGCCATTCAAATTTCTTACTGAAAGAGCTGCCATTAATTTATATCTTCTTTCCATTTCATTTACACACCATCTCAAGCCATGAGCAGCCTCTGACATATCAGTTATAACAGGCGTTAAAAGATGAGGAAGATCTTCATAAACCGATAATTCAAGCATTTTCGGATCAATTAAAACTAGTTTCACATCTTGTGGAGTAGCCTTATAAAGGATACTCATTAACATTGAATTTAGCGCAACTGATTTTCCAGAACCTGTAGTACCTGCAATTAATAAATGTGGCAAGCTAGCTAAATCTTCTAAAATAGGTTTTCCTTCGATGTCTTTTCCGTAGGCCAAGGTTATGGGACTTTTAGATTCTTCAAATACCTTAGAAGCAATAACCTCACCGAGTAAGACATCTTCTCGATCTGCATTAGGAATTTCTATTCCAATTGTTTCTCTTCCTTGAATTACTTCAACTATTCTTAAGCTACCTACGCCAAGAGATCTAGCTAAATCTTTATTAAGACTGGAAACTTGAGAAACTTTAATTCCCTTAGGCAATTCCACTTCAAATCTTGTTACCACAGGTCCACGCATTGTTTCCTTTACTACTGCATACTCATTTTCCGGTCCAGTTATTTTAAATTCAGCCAGTTTGGTAATTAACGCATTCTTAAGAATGTCCAGTTCATAAGCTTGCTGAGAAGTAAATTCTTTTGATTCAGAAATCTTTTCTTGCAATAAGGATATTTTTGGCATTTCTCCTGGAAGAGATTTTTCAAATAGTTCTTTTTGTTTTTCTAAATGAACTTTTTTTCCTTGAGGTACTTCTTTAACTACCTCTTTAACTTCTGTTTTTGGCATTTCATTCATCTTCTTTTTATGATCATTCAAAAAAGATTGCCTATTCTTTTTATCCAGCCTATCTTTATTTTTATTTTTAAAAAAAGCAAAACCATCCTTTAAAACCTTTGAAAGTAGATAAGAAAGGTTCACTAGTGCATCTTGAAAATTTGATATTAGATTTTTCCAAGATAAGTTTATTGCCAGAGTGAAGCTAACTAAAAAAAGAAAGATGGTCACTATTGTTGATCCAATTGTCGCTAAGTAAGGAATTAAAAAATTTTTTATGGAGAGTCCTATAAAACCAGATGAACTTTCTGGGTAAAAATTATTATAAGGATTTAAATGAATGGAAATTAATGTTGATAAAGAAAAAGAAGTAAGAATAAAACCTGTTGATAAAACTATAATTTTTTTTAACTTAAATTTTGTCTTTTCTGTTCTTTCAGTAAAAAGATATTTTATAGGGATCAAAAAACAAGGAATTAATATTAGCCAAGCGGTAATTCCTAAGAGCCAATAACTAATAAAAGATAAATAAGCACCAATTAAACCTATGCTGTTTGTGAAATTACTTGAAGTAACTGTATCAAATTCTTTTTGATCAGAAGGATTATAGGTCCACAAAGATATAAGAAAAATTATTCCTATCAATAACAAAAACAAAACTGAAATGTCTGTGACTATTCTTTTGGCGGCAGAAGAAATACTCAATGAGTTAATGAGGTTGGAAAATGATGAAGATACTCGTTTGTCTGCCACGTTATCTTTGTATAATGACTTTATTATAACTTCTACAACGATGACAGATACAAATAATTTAATAATTCTTGGTTCTGGGCCAGCTGGATATAGTGCAGGAATCTATGCAGCTAGAGCAGGACTTGATCCAGTTCTGATAACGGGCCTAGAAATAGGAGGTCAACTTACTACAACCACTGAAGTAGAAAATTGGCCTGGTGATGCTCATGGGTTAATGGGTCCTGATTTGATGGAAAGAATGAAAACACATGCAGAAACTTTTGGAGTAAATATAATTAATGATCACATTGATGAGGTTTCTTTATCATCTAAGCCTTTCTTACTTAAAGGTAATAGTGAATATCTAGCTAATTCTCTAATCATTGCAACAGGAGCATCTGCATTATATTTAGGCTTAGACTCTGAACAAAAATATTTGGGACGAGGAGTAAGTGCGTGTGCTACCTGTGATGGTTTCTTTTATAAAGATAAGGAGGTTTGTGTAATCGGAGGAGGAAATACTGCTGCCGAAGAAGCTTTATACTTATCTAATATATGTTCTAAAGTTCATCTTATTCACAGAAGAGACAAACTGAGAGCAGAACAAATCTTGCAAGATAGAATTTTTGAAAAAGAAAAAGAAGGGAAAATAGAGGTTCATTGGAACTCTCAACTCAAAGAAGTTTTAGGTGACGAGAGTTTAGTTTCAGGCGTATCTTTAGATTCTGGAAAAGAAATAAAATTAGAAGGAGTTTTTATAGCTATTGGTCACAAACCAAATACAGATATTTTTAGTACCCAGCTGGATATGAAAAATGGCTATATAACAATTAATTCTGGATTGAATGGAAATGCTACACAAACAAGTGTTGAGGGAGTTTTTGCTTCTGGCGACGTTGCAGATTCTGTTTATCGCCAAGCTGTTACTTCAGCAGGATCTGGTTGTATGGCTGCACTTGATGCTCAGAAATTTCTTGAAGAAAACTTTTAATTCTTAATCTTATTATTGATACTATTCATGAGATTCCTCAAACTAGAAAAAAGAAATAAAATTTCTTATGTCTCTTTTACAAGAACTAAATCATTAAATGCTTTAAACAGCGAAACACTTAGAGAGCTAATTGATTTAAATATAGAACTTGATAATGATATGAATACAAAAGTCGTTGTGTATCGATCTGAAGGAAAAAATTTCTCTGCAGGTGCAGATATCAAAGAAGAACAACAAAAAAAATTATCTAAATTGCAAATTTGGAAATCAAATTTAGGTAAAGAAGCTATAGAGTCAATTTTAAAAATAAATCAAATTACAATAGCTTCTTTAAAAGGGTTCTGTTTAGGTGGTGCAGCATGTATTGCCACAGCCTGTGATTTTAGAGTTGCCTCTGAAACTACTCAAGTTGCCTATCCTGAAATCGATCTCGGAATGAATCTCAATTGGTTTGGCCTGCCCTTGCTTTTAAGACTTATAGGACCTTCAAAAACAAAAAAAATGGTTATTAGCGGAGAAATAGAAAATGCCAATGACCTTTATAAATGGGGATTTATTGATGAGCTATTTAAAGATGAAGAGTTGGATAAAAAGACAATAGCTTTTGCAAAAAAATATGCATCAAAGTCTGCATTACCTACACAAATGATAAAAAGAAGTGTCAATGCCTTAACCTATCAAGCTGATCAAACGATAATGCATATGGATTACGATCAGTTTCTCTTAACCAGAGAATTTCATAAAAAGTAATTTAACTGATTTTATCTAGTCTTTGTTTGGATGACTGATATTCAGAAACTAATTTATCAACAGTATCTTTAACTGAAGTGATTTCCTTAATTGATCCTATACCTTGACCTGATCCCCAAATATCTTTCCAAGCTTTTTTTGAATTATCTCCAGAAAGACCAGAACTTCCAAAATTCATGTCGTTTTTGTCTGCATGAGGTAGATTATTAGGATCTAAACCCGCATTAACTACACTGGGCTTTAAATAATTTCCATGAACACCAGTGAAAGTTGGGCTATACATGATATCGTTGGCGGCACTATCTACAATCATCTGTTTGTAACCTGGAGAAGCATTAGCTTCTTTGGTAGCAATAAATCTTGTTCCAATGTAGGCATAATCTGCTCCCAAGGCTTGTGCCGATAAAACTGAAGAGCCTTCAGAAATACTTCCAGATAAAGCAATTGGACCATCAAAAAACTCTCTTACTTCTCTTACTAAAGCAAAAGGACTCAATGTGCCTGCATGACCTCCAGCTCCAGCACAGACTAAAATTAGACCATCTGCGCCCTCATCTACCGCTTTTTTAGCGTGTCTAACGTTTATAACGTCATGCATTACAACGCCTCCATAACTGTGAATAGAATCAATAACAAATTTAGGAGCTCTAAGGCTAGTTATAACCATCGGAACTTTATGCTTTACACAAACATCCACATCATGTTCGAGCCTATCATTGGAACTATGACATATTTGGTTGACAGCAAAAGGAGAAACAATTTCATTTGGATTATCTTTTTTGTATTGTTCCAATTCTGAGGATATTTTCATAATCCATTTTTCTAATTCTTCTGCTGGCCTAGCATTTAATGCAGGAAATGAGCCTATTACACCAGCTTTACATTGAGCAATTACGAGTTCGGGATAAGAAATAATGAATAGTGGAGCTGCCAATACTGGCAACCTAGTTTCTTTAAAAAGCTCTGTAACTGACATTATTGTGAAGCTACCCAAAAGACTATTATTCCTGTTACTGCAAGAATTATCAAAACAGACATGACAGAATCTAGTTTGCTGTCTTCGTTAGCTATTTTTTCATTATAATTATTTTCAGTCATATGCAATCCTCACTCTACCAATTTGCTCACCTTTTAGGATTTTATCTATCTCATCAGGAAGCTCGTCTAAAGAAATATCTTTAATGTTTTCGTCTATATTTTCCAATTTCCAATTGGAAGAAAAGTTATTCCATATTTCTTCTTTAACATCAATTAGAGACTCCGCTGAGTCTATACCGAAAAGGCTTAATCCTCTAAGAATAAATGGAAATATACTTGTATCCAAAGATAATCCGCCTACCATTCCACAACACGCTATTGCTGCTCTTTGAGATGTTGAACATATTAAATTCGAAAGAATTTTTCCACCTACTGCATCAATTCCTCCTGAATAAATTGGTTTTTGTAGTGGTGAAATTAAATCTAAATCAAGAGTATTTCTATCTATTACTTCATTAGCTCCTAAGCTTTTTAAAAAATCTTGTTGATCTAATTTTCCAGTTATTGCAGAAACACTAAAACCTAACTTTTTAAAAAGCATCAAGCTTATTATTCCAACCCCTCCAGTGACTCCAGACACAAAAACATCTCCATCATCAGGCTTCAGTCCGTGTGTTAAAAGTTTTCTCAAACAAAGTCCAGCCGTCAAACCTGCAGTGCCAAAAGCCATAGACTCAGAAAGAGTTATATTTTCTGGTTTTTTAACAATCCATTCTTGAGGAACTTTAATATATTCTCCGAAGCCTCCACTAGTATTCATTCCCATGTCATAACCTGTAACTATGACTTCATCTCCTGATTTAAATTTACTTCCAGATGTTTTTTCAATAATACCTGCTGCGTCTATCCCAGGTGTATGCGGATAATTTCTAGTAACTCCCTTATTTCCCGAAGCAGAAAGAGCATCTTTAAAATTTAAAGAGGAATATTTAACCTTTATTAAAGTATCATTGTCTGGGAGATCAGAAATATCTTTTGTTTCAATTGAATTGATAAAAGTTTTGTTCTCTTCTGATGTAACTAAAGCTTTATATTGCATATAAGAAGATGTATTTAAACATAGAGAAAACAACTTAAAAAGACCGGATTATTCTCTTAAGTTAACATTAAGTTTTTATGCACTAAAATATATCACTTAATATCAAAATTTTTTCTAAAAAGCCCCTTTATATGTCAAAAATCCTCTTTCGATAGCAAAAATCATGATTATTTGATTTTTTTACGGCTTGTATAATTTATTTTTTTAATTTACTAAAACAAGGAGTATTCATGAATATTTTAAAAAAAATTATTTTTGGCTCAATTCTTTCTTTAAGTAGTCTTGTTTTTACCGAGGTTTCTCTTTCTGGAAATGTTGGTTTAACAACTGATTATATTTGGAGAGGAATGACCCAAAATGATTCAAATCCTTCAGTAAGTGGTGGCTTTGACTTAGAAGATGACAGTGGTTTTTATTTTGGAGTTTGGGCTGCTAACGTTGAAGCTGATGATAATGACGCAGAGGCAGGATCTGGTTCCATGGAGTTAGATGGGTATCTTGGTTATTCTGGTTCTTTCAATGATGATGCAGGTTATGACGTTGGTTATATCGCTTATACATATCCTGATTATGGTTCTTGGGATTTTGAAGAGTTGTACTTAACCTTTGATTTTTATGGTGCCTATGTAACTTACGCTGCTGGTATGGATGATATGCCAGATTACTCTGAAGTTGGATATGGTATAGATGCTGGACCAGGTTCTTTCTCGATTTCATATGGTGATTATGAGACTAAAGGAGAAAATATACTTATTGGTTATGATTTAGGAGTTGGTGATTTCACACTTGGTTTCTATTTTTATGATTTCCAAGCAGAATCAGGAAGCGGCTTGACTGATGATGACGGTGGATACTTTAGTATCAGCTATTAATTTAATTCCTCCCAGTTGATTACTGGGAGGTACCAAAAAACTATACGAGTTTTATTCCCCTTTCTTAGAGCTGTATAGTTTACAAACCCTTTTAAATCTGTTTGTTTTAAAGGGGTTTGTTTGTTTTTTTAGAAAATTTATGATTTTAACTGTAAGGATTATTTAAAAAAAATCTTTATAGAAATGTTCTTTTAATGTTAAATGCGCATATCTTTTATAAATTTATAACGGAGATGATATGAAAAGTATAAAAATTGCTTTAACAAGCATGTTTTTAATTTTAAGTTCTTATGCATCTGCTGTAGAGATTTCAAGTAATGTAGGCTTAAGTAGTGACTACATTTGGCGTGGAATGTCTCAGACACAAGGAGATCTTTCTGTTAATGGAGGTTTCGACCTTTCAACAGATATGGGTTTCTACATAGGTACTTGGGCTTCAAATGCTAATTTCACTGGTACTTCCATGGAATTGGACATATATCTTGGTTTCTCTGGAGAGATGGCTGAAAATATGACTTATGATGTAGGTTATATTTCAGTAATTTATCCTGGAAACGATTCACTAGATTTTGAAGAGGCTTACGTTGGATTTAATATTTACGGCTTAAGCATCCTCTACTCTGATGGTCAAAATGATATGCCATCTTACAGTGAAATAGGATATTCAGTTGATGCTGGACCTGGATCTTTCAGTATCTCATATGGTGAATATGAAGATAATGGAGACAATAGTTTAGTTGGATACGATTGGAATGTTGGAGACTTCAGTCTTGGTTTTTATTACTTTGACTTTGAAGCTGATACTGCTAATAGTTCAAACGTAGATGACGATGGCGCTTATGTATCTTTAAGCAGGTCTTTTTAAGAACTTGAAAAAAGTTAAAATTAAAGCCTCTCTTCTTTGAGAGGCTTTTTTTTATGAAAAATATTTTTTTAAATTTTTTATTTTTTTTATCTCTTTCGATTCATTCTGAAACTCAAATTGAGTTTTCTTTAAACAGTGATTCAATTTGGAGAGGGCTCACTCAAAATAATGGTGAGCCAACACTTGGGGCTGAAATTAATTTTTCTCTTGAAAATGGCTTTTTTTCTGGAGTTTGGATAGAAAGTTGTTGTTCGGAAAAAAATACTTATCCAAATAGAGAAGTTGGTTACCTATTAGGATATAGAAAAGAAATAATTAAAAATTTTGATATTTCTTTTAATTACGTTGGAACAAACTACCCTAATTCTAAAATTGATAATTATGACGAAATAGAACTCAACTTCTTATTTTATGATTTTGAAATATCTTTTTTTAAAGGTTTAGATAATTTTCCAGATTATTATGAGATTTCTTATAACTATGATTTTTTAAATAATTCTGTGTATCTTACTTATGGGGATTTTGATTCGTACAAAAATGATAATAAGTCTAATGGCTCAAATTATTCTTTTGGTATAGATTCCATGATGAAAGATTTCACACTCAGTTTTTATTATTATTATTTCAGTGCAAATGGTTTAAAAGATTTAGATGATGACGGCATTGTGTTCTCGTTATCTAAGAAGACATCTTTTTAAAAATTTTTTCGCTTCCATAAGGTATTAAAATAAAAGTTAGTATATTTTCTTCAATATTACTTAAATCTTTAATTTTTAATTTATTACAATATTGTTTGAGATTCTCTTTGAAGTCTTCAAACTTTTCTTTAAGTAAATCTGCAGGACGTTCGGTGATATTGTTTTTTTGTTCTAAAGCTTTTTGAAATAAATTTGTATTTATTTCTCCTGGAAGTTTTCCATAATAACCTAGAATAAGATCAATTATTTCTATTGATAATGTTTCATATCGCTCATTGAGAATATTAGAAAGAGCCTGTGCTCCTATGATTTGCGATGCTGGTGTTACTAATGGAACAAAGCCAACATCTTTTCGAACTTTATAAATCTCAGATAAGACTTCATCGAGAAGCTCTACCTTACCTAAGTTTTTTAATTGAGTTTCTAAATTAGATAGCATTCCTCCAGGTACTTGATTTATGAGCATTTGCAAGTCAACGCCTTTCATACTTCCTTCAAATTCTCTGTATTTATCTCTTATCGTTTTAAAATATTCTGAGATTTTTAACAAGTCATTCAAATTGATATCAACGTCAATATTTTTTTCATTGAGTAAATAAATCATTGTCTCTGTAGCTGAATGTCCATACCCCATGCTCATTGATGAAATGGAGGTATCGATATTATCTACCCCTGCTTCAACTGCTCTCATATTTGTTAAATTAGACATGCCGGTTGTAGCATGAGTGTGAAGATGAACTGGAATTGATATTTCTTTTTTTAATTTAGAAATTAAATCATAAGCAAATTCAGGGCTTAAAATTCCTGACATATCCTTTATGCACAGAGAATTACAATCTAAATCCTCAATTTCTTTAGCTAAATCAACCCAAGTTTGAAGTGTATGGACAGGACTTATTGTATAAGCAATTGTCCCCTGTGCGTGCTTGCCGTTCTTTTTAACTATTTCTACACTATGTTTTATATTTCTCAAATCATTCAATGCATCAAAAATTCTAAAAATATCAATTCCATTAAGAACTGACTTTTCAATAAATTTAGAAACTATCTCATCGCTATAATGTTTGTAACCAACTAAATTTTGACCTCTTAAAAGCATTTGTTGCTTTGTTTTTGGCATAGCTTTTTTAAACTCTCTCAATCTTTCCCAGGGATCTTCATCCAAATATCGCACACAAGAATCAAAAATAGCCCCTCCCCAACTTTCAATAGACGAATATCCTATTTCGTCCATTTTAGAAGCAATTGGAATGATATCTTCCAGCTTTAAACGGGTAGAGAGTAGAGATTGATTTCCGTCTCTAAGAACAACCTCAGTAATACCTACTTTTTTATTCACTGTTTGAAAAACTTTGTAATTGTTCAGATAAAAATTTACCAACGATACTTGGTAATGCATAAGTTAGATCATGATGACCATTTTCAACTACC